>Ga0302319_10009635_pt1 | contig 18539 bp, 13 predicted proteins | sample Bog_T0_2_FD_203319 | JGI IMG/M metagenome (GOLD analysis project Ga0302319, IMG submission 203319) | Peat permafrost microbial communities from Stordalen Mire near Abisko, Sweden - Bog_T0_2 | ecosystem: Environmental > Terrestrial > Soil > Wetlands > Peat | place: Sweden: Abisko, Stordalen Mire...
AGGACCGATGGCAATCATGGTGGATAGGCCAATCGCCGAGTCCATTGAGTAACGCCCGCCAACCCAGTCCCAGAATTCGAACATGTTGGCGGTATCGATTCCGAACTTCTCTACTTCCACTGCATTGGTGGAGACAGCTACAAAATGCTTCGCAATGGCTACGGAGTGCTTCAGCGTCTCAAGCGCCCACACACGTGCGCTGTGCGCATTGGTCATCGTTTCCAGAGTTGTAAATGTTTTAGACGAAACAATAAACAGAGTTTCTTCGGCATCCAGATCGCGCGTTGCCTCGGCAATATCCGTACTGTCGACATTGGAGACAAAGCGGAATGTGAGATCGCGCTGGGAATAATGCCGCAACGCCTCGTAAGCCATCACTGGTCCCAGGTCGGATCCGCCAATGCCGATGTTAACCACGTTGCGGATCGGCTTGCCCGTATAGCCAAGCCACTCCCCTGAACGGATCTTATTGGCGAATCCCGCCATCTTATCCAGGACTGCATGAACGGCGGGTACCACGTCCACTCCATCTACCAGGATGGACTCCCCCTTCGGCGCCCTCAGAGCCACGTGCAAAACCGCGCGCTTCTCCGTGACATTGATTTTGTCCCCGCGAAACATGGCATCAACGTGGGACGAAAGCCCTGCTTCTTCGGCCAGTGCAGACAGGAGCCGCAGCGTCTCGTCCGTAATTCGGTTCTTTGAGTAATCAAAGTAGATGCCCGCAGCCTCGACCGTCAGGCGATGCCCGCGTGTGGAATCCTCCGCGAACAGATCCTTGATGGTGAGATTCCGATTCTCCTGCGAATGCGCCTCAAGCGCTTTCCATGCTGCGGTTTGAGTAAGCGATGGGATCGTCTCTGTCATATTCGTTCCACTTTCGAAAGTCGTTCTTGTCCTTTGACTCATTTGCGCGTTCGGCAGGCGCGGATTTGCAGAAGGTCAACAGGAACGGAACACTAAACCGGTGTCAATAACCCGCCAACCACTCAGAAGACAGACCGCGAAGTGCGACCTCACTGTACTCAAGCATTGCACCTCGGCGAGGCTTTTTCAACTCGATTCCGCCGATTGCGAATGCCCCCGACAAAGCAGTCATTGCTCCATCTCCGCACTGTACTCGCCTCGGCGCGCAGCCCAGTTGCAGCGTGCTCTATGGTACAAGGCCTTCTGAGCGGCCGATACATTTTTGTCATCGCCTCTCCAGATTTCCATCGCTGGCTGTTGCACGGCGCGCGCGTACGAGAATGCCAGCGCCCAAGGCATCCGGCCCTGAAAACGAACATTCATCGCATTCAATCGGGCTGAAGCCAACTCGGCGCTTTGCCCTCCAGACAGAAATGCAACGACGGGCACCGCAGCCGGAACCGCGCGGAGCAGTGTGTGGATTGTCGCATCAGCCACTTCATCCACGGTCTCCTGCTTTTTGCAGTCCAACCCTGGTAGCACCATGTTGGGTTTTAGGATCATGCCTTCAAGCACGACTCGCTGCGTAACGAGCTCACTGAACGTGGCACGCAAAGCCTCATCGGTTGCTGCCTGGCACTCCAGCAGAGTATGGTCGCCGTCCATCAAAACCTCCGGCTCAACCACCGGAACCAGGCCCGCTTCCTGGCAGAGGACGGCGTAGCGCGCCAGGGCATTCGCGTTCACGTCAATACATCCCCGGCTTGGAATCCCTTCGCCAATTTTGATTACGGCGCGCCACTTGGCAAACCGGGCGCCCATGCTGAAATACTCAGCAAGCCGCTGGCGCAACCCGTCCAACCCTTCGGTTACTTTTTCTCCCGGATGCCCAGCAAGGTCCACCGCTCCAGCATCGACCTTGATTCCCGGAATTATCCCGGCTTCCACCAGTACATCGGCGAAAGGCGTGCCGTCGCGAGTCTGCTGGCGAATGGTTTCATCGAATAGGATTGCTCCGCCGATGCAATCGCCGAGTCCGGGAGTGGTGACAATCATTTCGCGATAGGCGCGGCGGTACTCGATCGTCTGGGGAATTCCCACTTCAGCAAAACGCTTGTTGCATGTGCCCGTGCTCTCATCCATCGCCAGCAAGCCTCTATTTGCTCCTACAAGGGCCTGCGCAGTCTCTCCAAGCGATCGCGTATTCATTTGGGTTGGCTCCGTTGACAGGGTATTTCTGAAGTCCCGATTCTACTGCTTTGCAGTGGTATCTGTCCTTCCCTGAACCGGCTTACCCGAGTTGGATGCGGATGAGTCAGCCCCGGTCGCAGGCTTGTCTGGTGGAATTGCTGTTCCCATCGGGAAAATGAGAATTTGAATGGACCCGTCTGGATCGCCACCGGAGCCTATCTGCTTCCCAACCCCCATCGTCTTCAACTGGCTGTCGTCAAATCCGAAGTGCTGAACCAGGTAGTCGCGTATCACCATGGCGCGGGCCTGAGTCAGCACGGTGTCCTTTTTGGAATCACCGGCCGAACCTGCCGAAACCTGGATCACCGCTACGCCGAAATCATTCTTCGCCAGGAACTCTCCCCCGGGATTGAGAGACTTTTGGTTTTTCAGCTTGGCCGAGTCGCGGGAATCAAAAAGCTGTTTGGCTGAAAAGGTAAATTCCTTTGACGGCCTACCTTGCGGAAGTGCGGAGATCTCATTCGCTCCCAGATCCGCCGTGTCGTCGTATCCGCGCTTCTTGAAGTAGCCGCTCAACAGGAAGTTGTGCTTCAAAGCTTCCATGTTTTCCTTGAAGTCTGTCACTCCGGCCTGCGCCTGCGTCACGGTGGTGTTGAGCCCGCTGGTTGTTTGCTCCAGGTTGGCATAAAGCTGCTTGTCATTGATCAGCTCACCGACAGTTCCCTGCCCGTTATCAATCTTAGCGCTGATCGACTTCAGGTGCTCGGTCGCTACGGTTGCATTGACCACAGCCTGCTGACTGCTGTCCAGAATCCCGCTGGCCTTTTTAAGCATGTCCGACATGATCAGCGGAGCAAGACTATGAATCGTATCGCCGTTTTTTACCTCCCCTTGTCCCGGCGAACCAAACGAAATGGCCATGTACTGGTTCCCTAATAGGCCCTCTGTTTCAATCGAAGCCACCGAATCCCGTTTAATGATCTCGTGCGTGGTGCTATCGAGATCCATGACCACAGTAACTTTGTCGCCCGGCTTGTGCGGTAAATCGATGCTGCGGACGGTTCCGCTGTGGACCCCGCCCACCTGCACATCCGCACCGGCAGCCAAACCGGCTACATTATCGAATTGAGTTTTCAGTTGATAGGTTGGACGAAACAGATATTCTCTGCTCCCGATGAGAAAGACTCCGCCGGCAAGAAGTGCCAGTGCCCCCACGATGAATATTCCCAGCCTCGCCAATCTCGACATATATCCTCCTAAGACTGCTTCAGGAATTCCTTGACAAACGGAATATCGCTTTGCTGCAGTTCCGCAAACGTTCCCTCGGCCACCACATTGCCCTTATCCAGGAGTGCAAGCCTGTTGGCAATCGTTTTTGCACTATGCAGATCGTGGGTCACCACGATCGATGCCATCTGATGTTCCCGTTGTAGCTTGAGAACCAATTCATCGATCTCGCCGGAACTGATCGGGTCAAGACCTGCCGTGGGTTCGTCGAGCAGAAGAATCTCCGGTTCCAGCGCCAGCGCGCGGGCCAGACCGACACGCTTCTGCATGCCTCCCGAAATATTGGAGGGCATCTTTTTGAAGTGCCCATCCATTCCTACTTCGTGGAGTAACTGAGCTACCCGGTCCTCTCTTTCGGACTTCGACAGATCCGGACGATGGTGATCAAGCGGGAATGCCACATTTTCGGCAACAGTCAGCGAGTCATACAGCGCCGCATGCTGAAAGAGAAAGCCCATCTTCTTTCTGATCTCCCCAAGTTGATCGATAGTAAGGCTTGTCGTGTCCTGGCCCAGGATGCGCACGGAGCCTGAGTCGGGCTTTACCAGTCCGATGATAATTCTCAACAACACGCTCTTCCCGGTCCCGCTTCGGCCGAGCACCGCCATGGTCTCCCCACGGCATATCGTCAGCGTGATCCCATTCAGGACTTTTTGCACACCGAAACTCTTGTGCAGATCCTCAACCGCTACCGCAGGCACACTGTTCTTTTGTGTATCGTGTCGCTGATTCATTGCGGTATCAAATGCAGTTGCCATTGTTGCCTCACCAATTGTTGAAACCTGGATCAGGGAAAGAAGACGAGAATGAATTTAACCAGAACCACATCGGCCAGGATCACAAACAAGGAAGACAGCACTACCGACTCCGTGGCTGCGCGCCCCACTCCAGCTGCTCCGCCCTGTGTCTTCATGCCCTGAAAACATGCAATTGTGCCGATGATCAGGCCGAAAACCGCGGTCTTGAACGTGGGAGGCAAGAGAGCATTGAATGTCGCGCCGCGAAAGCCGCTGTCAATGAACTGTCTCATCGAAATCGGGTCAGTGATGGTCGATGTCAGCCACCCCATAAACACGCCGCTTGCATCTGCGGCGATGGTTAACAGAGGCAGCATCAGGATGCACGCCAGGATGCGCGTTGCCGCCAGCAACCGGTATGGATTTAAGGCCGACGCTTCAATGGCGTCGATCTGTTCCGTCACTTTCATCGAAGCAAGCTCTGCGCCGATGCCCGCTCCGACCCGTCCACTCACAACCAGGCTAGTAATGATCGGGCCCATCTCCTGCACAACGGAATACACAATCGCCGAAGGGAGCATCGCCTTGGCGCCAAAGTGCGTAAGGCTGGAACGTGCTTCCATCGAGAGCACAACGCCGATCGCAGCGCCCGCCATCGCCACAAGCGGGACGGACTTCGATCCAACTTCATCCAACTGCCGAATCAACTCTCCCCATTCATACGGCGGAGTCACTGCGGCCCGCAAAACCTGCCAGGAAAAGACACCTATACCGCCAAACCACTCGAATAAAGAATTCACGAATCCGATGGGCGAACCAAACCACGGTTCCGCAGGCGGGCTCTGTTCCGCTGGTTGCGGTGGACTTATACTTCCTTCGGCAGTGAGTTGCGTCTCGCTCAATAGTTTGGTCCTATATCTAGAGCACCGTGCGAATCGTTTAGATGCATCCGGGTGAACAGTGAGCGAGGTCCGCTGTAAAGAAACTCAAGCGAAATATTCTGGCCCACATATGCCAACATGCTGAATTGCGACCCGCTACTGCTGCTCGAGAGGGTTGTGATAACCAACGGCAACACCATGATAAGACGAAGGTTCACTCGCAGATCCCTCTTGACACTTGGATGCGCAGCAGCGCACATGAGAATGCCTGCTTCGAGGGAATGTCGAAGCAGGTTGTGAAAAATCTGCAACGGAGATAACTCAGTCTGAACCGTGCGACCCTGAGGAACTGGGCATTCAAACGCAACCCCGTCTGCCTCAGTCTGCCCTTGATGTGTCTCTACTTTTGCAGAATGGGAGAGAAAAGAATGGTCTATTTTGCTCGTTTATTGGCGGTGGCCAAGACGTACTATCTCAAACGCCCGCAGCCGATCAGGCCGCATCTGCACGAAGCCGCCTCCGGTCTGAGAAGCGTGGTGCTGGCACTGATTCGAAGCCGAACTGCAAATCAATGCTGAATCGAAGTCTCGGTTGACGCGGGCTTCTGCGTAACCTGCAGGGGTGTCGGCAACTGCGTACGATCCCAACCTCCCCCGAGAGCCTGAATCAGTTCCACCGATGCGGTCATCTGCTGGATTTGCAAGCTTGCCAGAGTCTGCATGTTTGAGAGCAAGGTAACCTGAGCGTTCTCCAGATCGATGTAAGGATCGATCCCCGTATCGTAGCGCGATTGCTCAAGCTTCAAATAGGTCTTGGAGGAATCGACAGCTTCCTGCTGGCGCTTGATCTGCTGAGCAAGGATGCGCACCTCGGCAAGATAATCCTCCACCTGCTGAAATGCCGTGAGCACGGTTTGCCGATAAGCGGCGAGATCTCCATTGTAGGTAGCGATGTACTGATTGACGGTGGCACGGCGCAGGCCGCCATCGTAAATGGTTTCGGAGACTCCTGGCCCCATTGACCAATAGCGGCTCGACGCTTCAAGGAGCTTGCCAAGTGCCGAACTCTCCACCCCTCCGCTACCTGAGATTGTCAGGGACGGATAGTAAGCCGCATAAGCGACACCGATCTGCGCATTGGCCGCGGCCATATTCCGCTCCGCCGCCGCAACGTCCGGGCGGCGTTCAAGCAACTGCGAAGGCAATCCGATCGGGATCGGTGGGGGAGCAGTTGTAACCGGCTTGACGGGAATCGAAAATGAAGACGCGGGTTTGCCAATCAGTGTCGCAATCGCGTGCTCGTACTGCGCCCGCCCAATTTCCAGGTTGGTTGCTGCCGATTGGGCGCTTGCCAGATTTGTCTGCGCCTCCACCAGGGAAATCTGATCGTCTACGCCGGTGTCGTACCGCGCCTGCTCGGCTTCAACATCCTTTTTGTCCGTCTCCACCGTGTCGTCCAAAATCTTCTGCAGCGCATCCTGGCCGCGGATCTCAAAGAAATACTCGGCAAGGCTTGCCTGCTCCGTAAGGCGCTCGTTCTCAAGATCCGCCGCGCTCAGTTGGGCGTTGTATTGGTTGGCTCGCACAGTGTTGCGTACCTTATCCCAGAGGTCCGGTTCCCATGAAACTTGAAGCGGAAGTGCGAATGTCTGCGATTGCCGCCCGGTTGTTGTTGAGGTTACGGTCGTAGAAGACCCTCCCGCAGATTGCCCATTTGAAATGTTGGCAGATGACTGGGAGCGCGAATACGATGGCCCGATGCTCAATGTGGGAAAGTATTGCGAGCGCGCTTCGCGCACCAGGGAGCGGGCTTCCATGAAGTTTTCAAAGTACTCGCGAATATTCTGATTGTCGATATTCAGTTGCTCTTCAAGAGAGTTAAGTTCCGGGTCGTTGTAGATCTCCCACCATTTTCCGCGCAAAGTTGCGTCCTGCGGTTGTGCGACCGTCCATCCATCCGTCTCTTTAAACTGCGTGGGAGACTCTTTGAACGCGGGGGGAGCCGTCATCGTAGGGGGAACATATTTTGGCCCAACATTGCACCCTGAAAGCATGGTGCACAACAGGCCGCCCAGGAGCGCGAACGAGCCTTGCACCGTCCGCCGGGATTGCACAATCGACTTCTTCATACCCAATACTCCATAAGCATTCATTGCTAAGACGCCTCAGCCGTTCCGGGTTGCAGATGGTTTGCATGTTTACCCTGAAAGCGAAGTCGCATGCGATCAAAGAACAGATAGACAACGGGTGTGGTGTAGAGAGTCAGCATCTGGCTGACAATGAGTCCACCCACGATTGTGATGCCCAGGGGACGCCTGAGTTCGGAACCGGTTCCCGTACCGAATGCCAGGGGCAGCGCGCCAAAAAGAGCGGCCATTGTGGTCATCAGAATGGGGCGAAAGCGGAGCATGCACGCCTCAAAAATCGCATCGGATGTTGACTTGCCGTGCTCGCGCTCGGCCACCAGCGCAAAATCGATCATCATGATCGCATTCTTCTTCACAATGCCGATCAGCAGGATGATACCGATAATGGAGATTACATTGAGGTCGATTTTGAACACCATAAGAGCCAGCATCGCGCCGACGCTTGCCGAAGGCAGCGTGGAGATAATGGTAAGTGGATGCACCAGGCTCTCATACAGAATTCCGAGAACGATATATACGGCAAGCAAAGCCGTTCCCACCAGCACAGGTTCTGAAGCAAGAGAAGTCTGATAGGCCGCCGCCGTGCCTGCGAAAAAGCCCCGGACTGTCGCCGGCATGCCCATTTGCTGCTGCATCTGCCCAACCTCGCGAGTTGCGTCGCTCAGAGACATCCCATCGGCAAGATTAAACGACACTGTTACAGACGGAAAAGAACTTGTGTGGTTTATCACCAGCGGGGTAGTGGTGGCCTGAGCCGTAGAAACCGTGGAAAGCGGTACAACGCCCTTTCCTCCGCCTTGAAGGTAGATGTTGTTCAGCCCGGCGGGAGTTTGCCAGTACGGAGGCGCCACTTCCAGTACGACGTAATACTGGTTCAGTTGGGTGTAAATTAGAGAGACGTTCGATTGCCCAAATGCGTTGTAGATTGCAGTATTCAGGGACGACGGCGTAATGCCAAGCCTCGATGCGGTGGCACGATCGTAGGTGATCATCTCCTGCAGCCCTGCATTCTGCGCATCCGTATTCACGTCCTGGAAACCCGGAAGGCCCTTCATGCCGGCGAGAAGCTTGGGACCCCAGGTCGAAAGATCCTGCACATTGTCCGATTGAATGGTGTATTGATAGAGCGCCGCTGACCCTCGCCCTCCGATACGCAGGTCCTGCCCCGCTTGAAGAAATGCCTGGGCCACCGGAAGCCGGTTCATTTTCGGCCGCAGGCGATTGATAATCTCAGGCGCCGTAACTTTCCGCACATTAAGCGGTTTGAGGGCAACGAAGATGAACCCACCGTTTGACGAGCCATTCCCGCCCGTGTAGGCATTCACGTGGGCCACGGCTGGGTCGGCCTTGATGACTCCCACAAGCTGCCTAACCGAGTTGTCCATCACTGGAAATGATGCGTCCTGCGGCCCTTGCACCATTCCCATCAGAATGCCGGTGTCCTGCTGCGGAAAGAAGCCCTTGGGGATGACGCCGATTAGATAGAAATTCAAACCAATGGTCAATAGCAGCACCGTCAGCATGAGCCCTGGATTCTTCAGAACCCATGTCAGGGAACGGCTGTAACCAGTGAGCAGCCATTGAAATCCCTTTTCGCTGACCCGATACGCTTTACCGTGCTTGACTTCCCCTTCATCCTTCAGCAGATAGGCGCACATCATCGGCGTGGTCGTCAGGGAAATGACCATGGACACAATAATTGCTGTTGCCAGAGTGACCGCAAACTCGCGAAACAGCCTTCCCACAATGCCGGCCATCAACAGGATGGGAATGAAAACCGCAATGAGCGACATGCTGATGGAGAAGACTGTAAAGCCGATTTCCTTCGAGCCAAGGAACGCAGCCTGCATCGGCTTCATACCGCCTTCACGATGCCGCGATATGTTCTCCATCACCACAATGGCATCGTCGACAACAAACCCGGTGGCGATCGTCAGCGCCATCAGCGAGAGGTTGTCGATGCTGAACCCGAGCAGGTACATGACAGCAAATGTGCCAACAAGGGAGACAGGGACAGCAACCGCCGGAATCAACGTAGCCCGCCCATTTCGCAGGAAAATGAAAACAACAAGAATCACCAGGATGACGGAGCCCATCAGCGTGCGCTCCACATCGTTGACCGATGCGCGAATGGTCGTTGTGCGATCAAGAACAATCGTGATCTTGATGCCCTGTGGAATGGATGCCTGGATAGACGGTAATTCCGCCGCAACACGATCGACCGTCTCGATGATGTTTGCTCCAGGCTGGCGAAACACGATAACCGTGATCGAGGGTGTTCCATCAAGATAGCCTGCCGTCCGAATGTTCTGCGCTCCGTTTGAAACGTCAGCGACATCGGAAAGCCTGATTGCCGCGCCTTTCTTGTATCCGATGATCAGCGGCTTGTATTGATCCGCCTGGTGCATTTGATCGTTCACAACAATGTCTGCGGTTGTTCCCCCCGACGTGAGTTGCCCCACCGCCTGGTGAACATTCTGTGTACTCAGGACTGACTGAATGCTGCCAAGCGTAAGCCCATAGCTATTGAGCTTGGTCGGATCAACCTCGACGCGAACCGATGGGCCGGCACCCCCTCCGACCGAAACCTGACCAACGCCCTGGATTTGAGAAAGCTTCTGCGCTATCACTGAAGAAGCTTCGTCATAGAGCGTAGGCTTGTCGTATTTGTCAGAGGTCAACCCGATAATCATGATCGGCGAGTCAGCAGGGTTGACTTTGCGATAAGTCGGATTGGCGGGAAGATTCGCGGGCAGATAGGTGCGCGCGGCGTTAATTGCCGCCTCAACGTCCCTTGCGGCACCATCAATGTTCCGGCTCAGATCGAATTGCAGGGTGATCCCAGTGGTGCCGAGCGAACTGGTCGAGGTCATCTCGGTCACGCCAGCGATGTGACCGAATTCCCTTTCCAGAGGAGTCGCAATGGACGAAGCCATGATCTCCGGACTGCCACCCGGCAAGCTTGCGCCAACTGAGATCGTCGGAAAATCAACCTGCGGCAACGGAGATACAGGGAGAACTTTGAACGCGATAGCCCCGACAAGCAAGACGCCCGTTGTCAGAAGGGTTGTGGCTACAGGCCGCCGGATGAAGGGAGCGGAGAGGTTCATGTTCCCTCCGCCAACTGCGGTTCGCCACCTGTCTCTTCCGGTCGCCTGGCACGCGTAAAGCGATGGCCGATTCGATCAAAAAAGATGTAGATGACCGGGGTCGTGTAAAGAGTGAGGATCTGGCTCAGCAGCAAACCACCGACCATCGCAATGCCCAGGGGCCGCCGCAACTCCGAACCCATACCGGATCCGACAGCCAGCGGAATGCCTGCCAGCAAGGCCGCCATAGTCGTCATCATGATGGGCCGGAAGCGAAGTAAACACGCCTCGTAAATCGCATCGCGGGAATTCATCCCGCGTTCGCGCTCACCCTCCAGCGCAAAGTCCACCATCATAATTCCGTTCTTCTTCACAATGCCGATAAGCAGAATGATGCCAATGATTGCAACGACGCTGAGGTCCTGCTTGAACAGGCTGAGCGCAAGCAGAGCTCCTACACCAGCCGAAGGAAGCGTGGAGAGAATCGTAATTGGATGAATGAAGCTCTCGTAAAGAACACCCAGCACAATGTACACCGCGACCAGCGCAGCAATAATCAGCAGCCCCTCATTCGAAAGCGATCCCTGAAACGAAGCAGCCGTGCCCTGAAATCCGAACTGGACGCTGGCCGGCATGTTCAGATCCTTCTGCTCCTTGTCAATCGCCGTGATTGCTTCCCCGAGTGCAGCATCCGGGGCAAGATTGAATGAGATAGTGACCGCGGGAAACTGCCCCTGGTGATTGATGGAAAGTGGTTCATTCACCTGCTCGATCTTGGTAAACGCGCTAAGCGGGACCGCCTGCGACGGAGTCGAACTCGAGGTTGCGTTCGCATTGGAGGTCGAACTGCTCGCGGACGCTGTGCTGCTTGCGCCAATACCAGAGGCGATGGCACTCGTAGGAGGAGTAAGGACCGACGAGGCAGGCGTATAAGCGGCTGCAGTCGTTGTCGCATTCGATCCTGCGGATGAGGACCCTGAGGATGCAAAGGACGAGGATGCGCCTGGACCTGATGTGCCCGAGGACGCCCCGGACTGAATATAGAGGCTTTGCAGCTTACCTGGATTCTTCTGGAAATCAGGATCCGATTCCAGAATCACGTGGTATTGATTCAGCTGCGTGTACATGGTGCTGATCTGGCGTTGGCCGTAGGAGTCGTAGAGCGTACTGTCGATGGTCGATGGGGCAATGCCAAGCCGCGACGCGGTAACCCGATCGACAACCAGCGAGACTGCAAGCCCTCCGGTCTGCTGGTCGGTGGCCACATCGGCAAGCTGGGGCAGCGCCTTCATCTTCTCAACAAGACGCTCCGTCCACAAGTTCAACTCGTTGGCGTCCGGATCTTCCAGCGTGTATTGATACTGGGTGCGGCTCACACGGTCGTCGACCGTGATGTTCTGAACCGGTTCCATGAATAGCTGAATATCGTTGACTTGTGTGAGGTTTTTCTGCAGCCTGCGAATCACGTCAGAAGCGCTCAGGTCGCGCTGGTCCAGCGGCTTAAGATTGATGGATAGGCGTCCGCTGTTCAGGGTGGTGTTCGTTCCGTCGGCACCGATAAAGGATGAAAGGCTCTCTACCGCCGGATCCTGCAGCGCAACCTCCGCCAGTTCCTGCTGCTTTTTCTCCATGGCAGCAAATGAAATCGTCTCCGATGCCTGCGAAATGCCCTGGATCACCCCGGTATCCTGAATCGGAAAAAACCCTTTGGGGATCGTAATGTAGAGCACAACCGTCAGAACCAGCGTGGCGACCGCGACAAACAAAGTGATTGTTTGGTATCCGAGAACAAACTCAAGTGTTCGCCCATAAAACGCAATCATGCTTTCGAATACCCGCTCCGATGCACGGTAGAAGCGGCCCTGCTGTTCCTGGGGATTGTGGCGCAGAATACGCGAGCACATCATCGGCGTCAGCGTCAGCGAAACAACGGCCGAAAGCACGATCGTCACAGCAAGCGTAACAGCGAACTCGCGAAATAGCCGGCCCACAACGTCGCCCATGAAGAGCAGCGGTATAAGCACTGCAATCAGCGATACAGTGAGCGAGATGATGGTGAAGCCGATCTGTTCAGCGCCCTTCATGGCCGCCTTCATTGGCGGTTCGCCGGCCTCGATATAGCGCGAGATGTTCTCAATCATCACAATAGCGTCATCCACCACGAATCCCGTGGAGATGGTGAGCGCCATCAGGGAAAGATTGTCCAAACTGTATCCCAGCGCATACATCGCGCCGAAAGTGCCTACCAGCGAAACCGGCACCGCGATGCTGGGAATGATGGTGGCGTAAACATTGCGCAGGAAGACAAAGATGATCATCACCACCAGCGCAACCGTAAGCCCAAGCTCAAACTCGACGTCCGCGACTGAGGCATTGATCGCGGTAGTGAGATCGGTAAGCGGCGTAACCGTAATCGAGGCCGGAAGGTTCACTTCCAACTGGGGCAGAACTGCCTTGATCGCTTTGACGACTTTAATGGTGTTGGCGCCGGGTTGCCTTTGGATGTTAAGGATGACCGCAGGCGTTCGATTCATCCACGCCGCCTGCTTGTTGTTCTCGATCCCGTCCACAACCTTTGCCACATCGGTCAGCATCACCGGCGCTCCGTTGCGGTAGGCAACCACAACCTTGCGATAATCGTCGCTGGTTACCAGCTGATCGTTCGAATTGATCTGGTAATCCTGATGCGGTCCGTCAAAATTGCCCAGGGCTTGATTCACGCTGGTTTGAGTGAGTGCGGTGCGCAGATCCTCAAGATTAAGCCCGTAAGATGACAGCGCCGTCGGGTTGGCCTGAATGCGCACCGCCGGCTTTTGTCCACCGCTGATGCTCACCAGCCCCACCCCGCTCAACTGCGAGAGTTTGGGCGCCAACCGCGTATCCACCAGGTCCTCCACCTGGGACAGCGGGATTGTGCTGGAAGTGATAGCCAGCGTCAGCACCGGAGCATCGGCAGGATTGGTCTTGCTATAAACCGGCGGCGCGGGAAGGTTCGAAGGCAGATAGCTCTGCGAGGCGTTGATTGCAGACTGGACTTCTTCTTCGGCGATATCGATATTTAGCGTGAGGGCAAACTGCAGCACAATGACAGACGATCCACCGGAACTCGTCGATGTCATCTGACTCAAACCCTGGAGCTGACCGAACTGCCGCTCCAGCGGAGCGGTCACCGTGGTCGCCATCACGTCGGGGTTGGCCCCCGGATAGAAGGTCAGCACCTGGATGGTGGGGTAGTCGACCTCCGGCAAGGCAGACACCGGCAGCTGGGTATACGCAACGATACCCACCAGCAGAATAGCGGCCATCAGCAGCGAAGTTGCAACAGGGCGCTGGATGAAAGGCCCGGAAGGATTCACGGAGTATTGCCCTCTGCAGTATTTGCTTGTTGTGCCTGCTTCGATATGACGACCTTGCTGCCCGCCTGCAGCTTATCGAAGCTGCTGGTCGCCACCACTTCGCCGGGGTTCAATCCCGTCACGGAAGTCATGCCGCCGTCTGTGACCCCCGCCTGTACGGTGCGGATATTCGCGACCCCGTTTGCGACAACATAGGCAAAGGCCGCAGTTCCATTGTGTTGCACCGCCCCGCTGGGAATCAAAGTCACCCCATTCAGCGTATTCAAGAGCAGTCGTGTGTTTACAAACTGGTTCGGGAAAAGTGAACCGTCCTTATTGTCGAACAGCGCGCGCAGCTTGACCGTTCCTGTCGTTGTATCAATCAAATTGTCGATACTTTCCAGTTTCCCCGACGCCAGCTTCTTGGTCTGAGCACGGTCCCAGGCATCAACGGGAAGCGTCTTTGACTGCCTCATCCGCGTCAGCACCTGCCCCAGGCTATCTTCGGCAAGGGTATACACCACGGTAATCGGCTGCATCTGCGCTACCACTACCAGCATGTTCGTTCCCGTCGACTGCACCACGTTTCCTGGATCTACAAGTCGAAGGCCAACCCGCCCGGAGATCGGCGCCGTGATGTGGCAATAGCTGAGCTGGACCTGGTCATAATTCACGAGTCCTTGGTCATTCTTTACTGTGCCCGCATCCTGAACTACGATCTTTTCCTGGTCGTCCAGCAATTGCTTGTTAATGGCATTCCGCGCCCAGGCAGTACGATACCGCTCCAGGTCCATCTTGGCCTGATCCAGCACACCGGTGTCTTTTTCGAGCGTGCCCTGGGCCTCAAGCAACTGCGCTTCGTATGTGCGCGGATCGATGTCGATCAGAGGGTCCCCTTTTTTCACGTACTGACCCTCGGTATAGTGAACCGCGGTGATCACTCCATTTGCCTGCGCAGTGATGTTTGCCTGGTACACAGGAGTGACGGTGCCGATCGCTTCAAGGTAAACACCCTGATCCCCTTTTTTCGCGACTGCGACTGTCGCCGTCACCGGCGGCTTTATTGCAGCTTGGGCCTTCTTTTGTGCCGCTGCCTTCTTGTCATTCTCGTGAACAACAGCGACGATGCCGACAATCACAACCAGCAGTAGAAAGATGCATGCCCAAACAACCCAGGGCGCGCTATACCAGTGGCGTGGCGCAGACAATTGGTGGTCAGCCCCAATGTGCCGACCATCTCCTTTGCCTTCAATTCCAGACATTCAAAACTCCGCGTTTTCAACTGATTTGGTGCGGTGCACTCCGAAGAATCGCAGGTTGACCACCCACTTTGCAAGTTCCGCCCGCGCACACCAAATTCCACTCGAACAGCGAATTAGGCAGCGAATCTCTCTTGGATAGACGCGAGAGGCGAAGCGCAAGTTGCATAGGCCGTCTCTCGGCGGATGAGCAGCATTGACCTTCCCTTCCTGGCGCCAGGATAAGTGTTCTCCATCCCCCGGCCTAGGGGCCCTCGCTTTTCGCCTCCTTGCATTGAGTAAAATTGATCGGACTTTCACTCCAGACCCATCGATGATCGTGGGTTCACTCGTCCTGGACCGAAGCGTGATCAATTTTCCCGCAACAGGGAGTCGGTTTGCGCTCAAACCGATTCCGCAGCGTCCAATGAAATCGCCGCCAAACCGGCTTATACCTCAATTTCAGGCTCCGGAAGCTCGAACTCTGCTGAAAGACCCATACGGTGCCCTCAATTTTGATGTCTTCAAATCCGCATTGGTATTCCATCGAACGACTCAACAGCGATGTGCCCGTGCGGATCAGCGACTGCCGTGTTCCCTTCCCGCAGCACAAGCCGCGTGTCGAAGCCGGCTTCGCGGGCAGGATCCAACTCCCGCACTACGTCGGAAAAGAACAGAACTTGTTGCGGTTGAAGCTTCATTGCTGTCGCAATAGCCACATAGCTTTCTCTCGCCGTCTTGGCCCCGGTACGGGTGTCGAAATAGGCCGCAATCCGACTCGTCAGGTCTCCAAAGGTCGAATAACGGAACAGCAGCCGCTGGGCATCCACTGAGCCTGATGAATAGATCGCGACTTGTGCGCTTGCTGTCCAGCGGTCCAAAGCCGCCGGCACGTCGGGATACAAGATTCCCTTCAATGCCCCTGACTCGAAGCCTCGCTTCCATATTCGGCCCTGCAGGCTTTTCAACGCCGTTGATTTGCGATCCCGGTCGATAAGCCAGTTCAGATAGGCTATCGCGTGATCAGGTTGACCGGCGTCGACGATCTGTGGAGCCTCCAGATCAACGCGATTCTCTTCCGCCAGAAGTTTTAGGTCGGCTACGACAGCTGGCTCGGCGTAATTCTCTTCAAGAAATTCTGCAAAATGTTCGCGGGCAAACGGGAATAGCTGTTCGTACACAAGCGAAATGGGCGCTACTGTGCCCTCGACATCCAACAGGTAAAGGCGGGGCAGAGCTTGCGTCATACACGCAGCTTGGAGGCCACGCGTGGGCCGAGATACGCAGGGCCGAAGCAGAGCGGTTGGTACTCCTGATCGGCACCCGTGCCCGTATAATGCGGCGTCCAACCGGTCGTATCCTGGAACCAACGGATAGCTCGAATGCGCCTGTCCGCGCACAGCGTAAACCAGTGGGTCGTGCCGGAAGGCACACGCAGCAGATCGCCTGGATGAACTTCGATAGAAACAACGTTATCCCGACCGTTTTCCGTGAGCCGCAGAAAGAAAATCCCGCGACCGGCAAGGATAAACCGGACTTCGTCTTCCGAGTGGGTGTGTTCCTTGTCGAATCGGGCGAGCATGGCGTCGAGACCAGGCGTTGCGGAATGAACATCGATCACGTCCGCAGTCCGATAGCCGCCACGCCTTTTGAGTTCTTCAATCTCGACGGCATACGCCGACAGCACCGCTTCTGCCGGTGCATCGGCGGCCACGCGCGAAAGATCCCAGTGCTCATAGTCAATTCCCAGGCCCGCGAGAGTGCCGCGGACTTCGGATTCGCTTTCGATGATCTGGTCGTCTGGGGGAAAACGAAGGATAGCCATAAATCCACCTCGAGTTATGTGCGGCCTCGAACCAAATTCAGGTTCTCAGGTTGCGGGGCAAGGAGTCGCCGCCATTCAGCCTCAAAAAGAAACTCCAGCGCCTCCAGATGACGCCGAGCTTCGTCTACCGATTCCCCCCAAGTATAGAGCCCATGACGGCTAAGCAATACGCCATGAGCGTGCGGATATTTCACCAGCGCTCCTGCAAGCTGACGGGAAAGAGCAACATAATCCTGCGAGTTTTTGAGGACAGGTACTTGCTCCTGATAGGCATGCGTGCTAACCCCGGCGAGCCCCTTCAGCAACTCATAGCCTTCAATCGGCACAACGCCACTAGTCTCATAGCGCGAGGAAAGGAGCGTATTCCAAATGGTGTGCACATGCAAAATAGCCCCGGCGGTGGAACGGCTCCGATAGAGAACCAGGTGCAGCGCGGTTTCGGCGGAAGGCTTTCCCGTGCCCCCCACCACTCGGCCATCAAGGTCAACCTCAATTAAGCCGGCTGGCGTTAGTGTGCCCTTGTCAAGGCCGCTGGCAGTCACCAGTATTCGTCCACTTTCGCGGACGCTGAAGTTGCCGCTGGTGGCCGGAACCCAGCCGCGGCCATAGCACCAGCGCGCCGTAGTACACAGCGATTCCGCGGCAGCCTGTAGGACATCCAGATTGGAGATCATATCTTCAGTTCAGTGTAGCAACCCCTTGAAAAGCCGACGAATCGAGGTCCAGGGTGACATTCGCTTCAATGCGGCAGGTTGGCTCTCCAATGAGGTTAGCTCAAAATACTCTAGAAAGAGGCCGCAGCTAATATCTTTCTTTCCCAGCATTCATTCACTTGCCCAATCATTTCCTGCATCAAGAAGCATCACGCCGTCGGCCCCTCGATTGGAGGCCGTTTCAGATTCATTGCTTCGGCGATCACATCCGTATACTTCAAGCCGGCACCGGTATTGAAGAGTACAACGCGATCCGAAGTCTTCAGCGTTCCATTGGCGAGCAACTTGTCGTATGCCACGGTGACCGATGCACCCTCCGGCGAAAGAAATATCCCCTCGTTCCGTGCCCAATCGAGAATCGAAGCCAGGATCTCATCATCCGTGACAGCAAGTGCAATCCCTTCCGATTCACGCAAGATGTCGAGCATTATGGAATCCCCATAAGGCTTTGGTACCCGCAAACCAGCCGCAAATGTTGATGCATTCTGCCACATCTGGCTCACGTTCGATCTGGCATCGAAAGCGCGGGCGACGGGCGCACATCCAGCAGCCTGCACGGCAATCATTCGCGGACGCTTACCAGGCTTGACCCATCCGAGCTCCTCCAGTTCTTGGAAAGCCTTCCACATCCCGATGAGCCCGACACCGCCGCCGGTGGGGTAAAAGACCGCATCCGGATATTCCCAGCCCAACTGCTCAACTAACTCGTAGCCCATCGTCTTTTTGCCTTCAACACGAAATGGCTCTTTGAGCGTTGAGATGTCAAACCATCCCTCCTGCTTCTTGCGCTCGCCAACCATGCGGGCGCAGTCGGAGATCAATCCATCGACCAACGTGACATTTGCCCCGTACGCAACCGCCTCGACATAGTTTGCAAACGGAACATCCCGCGGCATGAAAATGTGCGCCTCAATGCCTGCCGCAGCCGCGTAGGCCGCCAGCGCTCCCGCCGCATTGCCGGCCGAGGGTACTGCAAGCTTCTTCAGACCGTAATGCCGGGCCATGGTGACTGCCATTGCAAGGCCGCGTGCCTTGAACGTCCCTGTCGGATTAGCGCCCTCTTCTTTAACAAATACGCCGGGATAGCGCCCGCTGAGTAACATCGGCGTCCAACCTTCACCCAATGTAACTGGGGAGACGTCAGGCAGAACTGCACGATAGCGCCACATGCCCGTCCAGGGCGAAGCGACG
>Ga0302319_10009641_pt1 | contig 18536 bp, 19 predicted proteins | sample Bog_T0_2_FD_203319 | JGI IMG/M metagenome (GOLD analysis project Ga0302319, IMG submission 203319) | Peat permafrost microbial communities from Stordalen Mire near Abisko, Sweden - Bog_T0_2 | ecosystem: Environmental > Terrestrial > Soil > Wetlands > Peat | place: Sweden: Abisko, Stordalen Mire...
ATTGCAAGATGGTGGTTTTTGGGCCGGATTTTCGATGTCGAGTTTCCTTCGTAACTCGTTGAGGATAAAGAGGTGGCTGGGCCCGGAATCGAACCGGGGACACGAGGATTTTCAGTCCTCTGCTCTACCAACTGAGCTACCCAGCCTTAGGGGGTACCCGGCCTGCGCGGGGTGGTCTTTATCGCATTGCATCGGCAGGCTCGCAATAGGAAAAATCGCCCGTTCACGGCTCCCGGGCTTCAGGGGCGGGTTTGCGATACGCCCTGTTGCGCACTTGCGCGCGATTCCATAGCACACACCATGAGCGAGCATACTTACAAACTCATCGAACTGGTCGGCTCATCGCCGCGCGGGATCGAGGCTGCGGTCGAAAATGCGATCCTGCGGGCGGGGAAAACTTTGCGAAACCTCAGGTGGTTCGAGGTGGTCGAAACGCGCGGGCATATCGAGAATGGCGCTATCGCGCATTGGCAGGTGACGATCAAGGCGGGGTTTACGCTGGACGAGTAGGGCTTCATTCGGAGGGGAGGGGGAAGGGACCAAAGGGCCCGAAAGGACGGAAGGGACCAACGAAAGCGGGCGGCGGCGAAATCTGCGGCTCGTTAAGTGAAGGACTTTTTGCGGAAAACGCTTGTGGGCCGCCGTCGGCTGTCGAATGCTCTGGCGCTTTTCCCGCTTATGAAAAAGATCGCTTTGTTGTTCGCCGGCCAGGGCGCCCAATCCGTGGGCATGGGCAAGGACCTTGCTGAAAGCTATCCGGGGGTCGCCGCACTCTTCCTGCGGGCGGACGATGTGCTGGGACGGTCGATCAGTTCGATAGTTTTTGCAGGCCCGGATGAGGAACTGACGAAGACTGGCAATTGCCAGCCGGCCCTGTTTATCCATGGGCTTGCCTGTTTGCGGGCGCTGACGGATGAGGTGGGCGAGTTGCCGGTTGCGGCTGCGGCGGGTCTCTCGCTGGGCGAGTTTACGGCTCACACGGCGGCTGGCACGTTCGATTTCGACACGGGGCTGGGGCTGGTGGCGCAGCGCGGGGCGTTCATGCAGGAGGCGTGTGAAGCGACGAGCGGAGCAATGGCTGCCATGATCGGCGCGGAAGAGAACACGGTGCGGGACCTGGCCGCGCAGACCGATGTGGATGTGGCCAATCTCAATAGCCCCGGCCAGGTGGTGATCTCCGGCGATGCCAGCAATGTGGCGCTCGCGGTTTCCCTGGCGAAGGAGGCCGGGATTCGCCGCGCCACGATGCTCAATGTCGCCGGGGCCTACCACTCGCGGCTCATGAAATCGGCTTATGAAAAACTGGCGGCGGTGCTCGAGCAGACGCCGGTGGGCTTGGCGCATTTTCCGGTTGTTTGCAACGTTGACGCGCTGCCGGTCACGGATCCGGCGCGCATTCGTGAGACGCTTCGCGAACAGGTGACCGGGACGGTCCGATGGGCGGAATCGATCGAGTATCTCATCGATCACGTAAAGGTGGACCTCTTCATCGAATTGGGGCCGGGCAAGGTGCTGGCAGGGCTCGTGGGGCGGATACGGAAGGATTTTCCGGCGCTTTCAATCGGGGATGTGCCGAGCCTCAAGGCAGCGGTCGAGCAGCTGAAATTGAGTTAGGCGGGATGATGTGGACAGGATTACTGTCTGAGTTCGATTTCGATCCCGAAGAGCTTCCAGTGGGGTAACTCGTAGACGTATTCGAGGAAGAAATAGACTCGGTATTGAGGGGCATCAAAATGCCCGTACAGATCGAGAAAACCGTTCTGGGTGATGAGTGGCGGCCGGTCGAAGACTGGGGGCAGCCCAGCAACGGAGGAGAGTTCGATTTTTTTGTCGACGAATCCCTGGAAATGGTCTTTGAGCATCTTTTCCGTCAACCTCGAGTCGGCTTGCACACTTTGGAATTGGTCTTTGTTCACGTTGCCCGCATCGGCGGCGGCGCCTCTGTAGGGCTGGAGTCCATTTTTCCAATACTCCGAGACGGAATTGAAAAAGTCGTGGAAATCCGCCCGCTGGGCCGCGGTGTTGAACGTGGTTAGCGTGTCGTGGACGAGGTCCGCCAGTTGTTTCGGGTCGGGCATCGGCTGGTGGTATACATCGTTGAAATCGGACCCCTTGCCCACCACGGTGAACCGGTTCTCCGCTTCCTGCCGCCCGATCGAGGTGCGCAGGGAGAATAATTTCCAGTCCTTTCCGTCCGGTGTCAGGGTGACCGAGATGTTGATCGGAGTTCCGAACTGGGTGATCACCGTGCCGTCGAGCCGCGTTTCAGCCCCATCGAGCGCCTTGCGTGTCCAGGCGGGGGGCTGCCCGCCCACAAGGCCCAGCTCCCGTGCGTTCGAGAGGAAGGCGTCGAATGTCTGCGCCACCTGGAACCCGAATGCCGCGCTGTCGTAAGCTGCGCGCGCATCCCCCTTCTCGATCAATGCGAAAAATCCGTTTGCCGCGGCCTCCGGGTCCTGGGCTGCGGAAGGCGCGTGGCTGCAGCCGGTCAAGAGCGCGATGAGGCAAAGGGATGCGGCTAGCACGACACGGCGCGGGAGGAGGAAAATCACGCCATGAATTATGGAAAACAAAGCCTCGCTTGCGAGAGGAAACCGGAGGGGAGGGGAGCGGTGGGGACCGGAAAGCTCGTGTTACTTAAGCCGTAACTTCAAGTGCCGGCGCGCTACGCGCTCAGGGATAGCATTCGGCGGATCGGGATTTCCGCGCGGGCGCGCACGCTCTCGGGCAACACGATCTCAGGCTCGAGATTCAGGAGGCAGTCGTGCAGTTTTTCCAGGGTGTTCATCTTCATGAACCGGCAGTCCGCGCAGGCGCACAACTCGGTCGGCCCGGGGATGAATACCTTCCCGGGCACCTCCCGGCGCAACCGGTGCAGCATGCCCGATTCCGTGACGATGATGAACTCGCGCGCGGGTGAGTCCTTGCAATAGCCGATCATCCGCTCGGTCGAGCAGACCTCATCGGCGAGCAATCGCACCGCGTAAGTGCATTCCGGATGGGCCACGACTTTTGCCGCGGGGTATTGCGCCTTGATCCGGTCGATGGCGGCCTGCGTGAATTCGACATGCACGTAACAATTGCCCTGCCATAGGTCCATTTTACGCCCCGTCTTTTCGGTGACCCATGCGCCGAGGTTCCGATCCGGCACGAAGAGGATGTTCCGGTCTGCCGGCGCCGCGCTCACGATGCGGACCGCGTTGCCACTGGTGCAGATGACATCCGAGAGCGCCTTCACTGCCGCCGAGCAATTGATATAGGCGACGACGTAATAATTCTTCTCCCGGTGCTCATCGAGGAAGGTTTCGAGCCAATCGGCCGGGCACGATTCGGAGAGGGAGCAACCGGCGTCCAGGTCCGGGAGCACAACTTTCTTGGCGGGGTTTACGATCTTTGCGGTTTCGGCCATGAAATGGACGCCGCAGAAGGCGATCACGTCGGCATCGGTCTCCGCCGCCTTGAAGGAGAGCCCGAGGGAGTCGCCGACAAAGTCGGCCAGCTCCTGGATTTCGCGCTCCTGGTAATTGTGGGCGAGGATTACTGCGTTGCGCTCGCGTTTGAGTTCGAGGATTTCCTCGACTAGATCGACTCCGGCTATCGGCATGGGGTTGTCCGGGCAAAATTGCACGGAACCGGCATTTTGTCACTGGCTCAATCCCGCCCTCCACCATAAAACGCCGAACGCGCCGGGGGTGGAACCCGGCGCGTTCAGCCCATGGTGCCCTGAAAACGGATTAGGAACGCCGCTTGCGGATGCGGTTGAAGGCGAGCAGTGCGCCGATGCCGCTGACTGCCATGCCCCATGTGCCAGGCTCGGGCACGGGAGCGAAGGCAACACCGCGGTACACGTCGCCGTAGGTGGAGGTTGCGAGGGTTGTAAACGATTCGCCCGCCGGGGCGGCAGTTCCGCTGTCGGCCACCGTGTCGGTGATAGCCACGAGCTTGTCCGGGTCCATGCCGTTGTCGTAGTTGTTACTCACTGTCGAGGTGATGGCATAGATCGTCACCGTGCCGTTGGCGTTTACCTGGCCGGTCAGATTCCGGAGGCCCGCAGTCGCCGGGTCGTAGGCGTCGCCTGCCGCCGAGTAGAGCTGGCCGATGTTCAATCCCAATTGGAGCGTGTATTGCTGCTGCCAAACGGAACCGTTGTAGGTCCACTTCTCGAGGCCCGCGTTCGGATCGTACACTGCATTGGAACCGGTGACGTCGGCGGTAATATTGTCGCCTTCATCGGCGATGTAGAGGGTAGTGGCGTTCGCAAACCAGAGGCCGAACGGATAGTAACCCGTCGCCGTATCATTCTTCGCGAGGCCAGTGGGAAACCCGGGGAGGATGCTGATCACGTTATTCGTGCCCGTGGGCAGCGATCCAGTCGAGCCGACCTGATACACCGTGTTGATCCCATTGCCGCCGCTGCCTTTGGTGACGTAGAGCGTGTTGTTGAAGATCGCCTCTCCCCGGAAGTTGTTATCCTTCACGACCTTGTCAGCGGCATCACCATTTTGGGTAATGTTGTAGACGCCCGCCTGGGTTGTGCCTGGGGTTGACGCGGTGGCGTTTACTCCGAGAGTGATGATCTGGACTCCTGTTTGATTCACGACCGTGCCGCTTTGATTACCTACCGCGTAGATCGTGCCGTTATCGCCAAGGATCGCCGCGCGCGGGTTATCGCCCGTATACGCGTTGGTGAGCGTAGTGGTCAATTGGCCCTGGGCATTCACCTCGCCGATTGCCCGGTAGGTGGGCGTGGCGGGGTCGACATTTCCCGAGATGATCGCACCCGGGGTGCTTGAATTCGAGCGGTCAAAGGAGCCGGGAGGCGCCTGATAACCGGCAAAGGTCAATTCGGTGCCGTCCTGCGACAGGTTGAGAGCGCCTTCGGATTTCGAAGCGAAGCTGTTGACGATCTGGGTAGAATCAATCGCGAGCGAATTTACTTCCGATCCGCTCGTTGAGAATTGATCCAGGAAAATCGGCGCCGTGATACCGAAGCTGCTATCATTCGGTTCGTTCGAATAGACCTCGGGGAAACCGCCGTCACTGATGACGGTGGCGCCGTTGGGGAGCTTGCTGCTCCCGGAAACCAAGGCTGCGGCTTCACCGACGTCCTGATACTGGAGGTCGCTGACGACGAGATCGCCCGGGATGAAATAATTCTGAGCATTCGCGCGGATGCCCGCAAAGGCGACTGCGGAGACGGAGCATAGAAACAAGAATTTGTGATTCATAAGATTGCTAATTGCGAGTGTTGCCAATGGATGAGATCAGGCCTTGCGGAAGCCGCCGCGCATGCGGCGGAATTGGAAGAGAGCCAGCGAAGCCAGACCGGCAAGCATGGTCGCCCAGGTCGAGGGCTCGGGCACCGAGGTAAAGCTCAGCACGCCCGCGTTGCTGACATTCGCGGTGTAATCCGTCGTATCATAGTCGGTGACGGTCAGGCCGCTGATGCTGCCCGTGCCAAAGCCGGCGAGGATGTCGTAGGTATTGGAATAGTTCCATGTGTTCCCGCCCAGGTCGAGGATTCCGCTCGAGATCGAGAAGCTGCTCCCCCCGCCATCGCTGGTGATCGCACCCACGCTGCCCGAGACGTCGGTAAGGTCGAGGGTTCCGCCGGACATCGTAAAGTTCTGACCCGAGGAAAGATCGAAGGTGGACTGATTGAGGGCGATTACGCCCGTGCTGAGCGAGAGCGCGCCGATCTCGCTTAAGGTGCCACTGGCACTGAGCGTGCCGCCCGCGACGGCCACTGGGCCCGTGCCGAGCGCACCGCTGTTACCCCCGACCAGCGAGCCTGAGTTAACGTCGACGCCACCCGAAAAGGCAGTGCTATTGCCATTGAGCGTCAGGGTGCCCGCACCGGCAGTTTCCAATACACTCGAGCCGCTGAGCGTGCCGGACACGGCCAGGCTGCCCGCGGCGCCCTGGACGTTGATGGAACTCGCCGAGGCTACGGTGATGTTGCCATTCCATGTGGAATTGTCGCCTGTGGTGAGGGCCAGGGCGCCGCCCGTCGCGGGTGTGCCGGTGCCATTGAGAGTAAGATTCTGGCTGCTGCCGCCGTAGGTTGCGTTCCCATTCAGCAGTAACTGGCTATTGGGATTGACTGTCACCGCGCCGGACGCCGGCAGCGCATTCGCGCCGTCGATCTTGACCACGCCCGCATTAGCCGTTCCGTTTGTATCTCCAATGGTCAATCCGCCGGTGAAACCGTTCTGGTCGCTCGAATGAACGGATGCAGAGCTGGTGAAGGGGGCGCCGTTGCCGAATGTATGCGGTACGTTCGGAGCGTAAGCTCCCGAAACATCGTTCGATGAACCCGCCCCGAGTTCCAACGTCGCGCCAGTCGTGCCGGAATTTCCGCCGCCCAGGTAGGTCAAAGCGTTGCCTGCACCCGTAATCACATTATCGACGGTGATATTGCTTCCAGCCGTCGATTGGATCACGGACGAACTTTGAGCCAAGGTATAAATCGTGGATCCATTAATGACCGTGGAATCACCAGGGATAGTTATATTGTCTTCGAAGGTGAGCGTAACCCCCGAGGAATTCGTGATCACCGTGTTTGCGACCGAGTTCAAGGTCGACCCGCCAAGGGTAATGTTGACGGTGCCGCCGAGGTCTGCTGTCGCAGTCGTCTTGGTGGTGTATTGCCCGATTACGGGGTCGATGAGCCCGCGACAACATCGAGGTCGCCAAGCGTCGTAAATGAGCCAAGGTTATTAAAATTCCAGCCGAACGCGGACGATCCCGAAGTGGTGTTCTCGTCGATCACGCCGGTGGTTCCCGTGCTGGGAACGGCGGCTGTTGACCAACCGGTCGTAAGGGTCAAGCTCGACTTGTTCAGCCAGGTGTCGGTAGGAGAATCGGCCTTGGCTTTGTCAGCCGTCCCTGCCAGGAGCGAGACACAGCTAACACCGAAAAACAGGCTGCGCGCCGCCTGCGTGCCGCGGAAATGGGAATGAAGAATGCAAGGCGTGTTGGCACTCTTGCGACAGGTGATATTTTGGGAATATTTCCGTGTGTGTTTCATGGCAGCAGGTATTTCAATGTTTGGTTTTTATGTCTGGATTGGCGACTGAGGGGCGGACTCTAAGAGTGGGTTGTGTCAAATTCGCGACGACAGTGTGACGATCTGATAAAATATTTTTTGTCGTGGATAAATACATCTACCTCACCAATCTCCGCCACCGCCTGGCTACTTGAAGGTTCTCTCGGACCGATGGCTTCCGATGGGGATTAGGAGTCGGTAAAATTTATATTCAGACGCGAGAAAACATTTATCAACGCCCAGTTTTCAGGTGAGCTTCCCGGCCTTGTCCAAACACGCTTGCCATGCCACAGGTTCCATGCAGCATTCACCAACTCGGCTCTGGCCCCTGTTGGGAGAGGCCGATTTCCGACACCCGATACGTCCTCAATGGCCACGATTTCCGAGTCTCTGGCAATTGCGATCAGGCATCATCAAGGCGGTCGCCTCGATGCGGCTGAGCGGATTTATCGTCAAATCTTGAAGGCGGACCCGAATCAAGCCGATGCGGTCCAACTGCTTGGCGTGATGGCGCACCATGGGGTGAAGTGGTTGCGCGATCCGCTCGGGCCGCCCTTCTCCATAAACTTCGTGCGCGGGCAGCGTGTGGTGCAGTTTTCCGCCGCCCTGCCCAGCGGCCCCGCGCAGGCCCGAATGGTGCCGGTGGATTTTCAACACGCTCCCGCGCCGCCCAAAGTGCCTGCCGAGGCCGGCCCAGAAGAGCGCGCCGCCATCCAAGCCCGTCGCAAAGAAGAGAACATCAATGCCGTTGCCGCCAGGCGGCTACGGCATCTGGCCGCCCAGGAGCGCTGCCCGGTGGTGGCGGTGTGTGACGGACGCTTTGCCAATCGCGCTTTCCTACGAAAAGCGCCCGCGCAGAGCACCATCATCACCCGCATCCGCAAGGACACCGCGCTCTTCTGGCCGGTTGCAAAGCAGCCCATTACCGGTCGCCGCCGGATCTATGGCGAGCGCGCTCCGAGGCCCGAAGAGTTGCGCCAGGATGAGTCAAAACCCTGGCAGCGCGTTCGAGCCTTTGCCTGCGGCGCAATGCACCAGTTCAAAGTCAAACGACTCCAAGGCGTTTTAAGCCCTATCCTGGGCGCGCCTGCCTGCCAGCTTCTAGTAATTGCTCCATTGGGTTATCGGCCCCGCGCCGGTTCCAAGTTGCTCTACCGCCAGCCGGCTTACTTGTTGTGCACCGATCCAAAGCTCTCGCTGCGCCGGTTCTTGCAATATTACCTTTGGCGCTGGGACATCGAGGTCAACTTCCGCGATGAGAAGACAGTACTGGGCGTAGGCCAGGCGCAGGTCCGCACCCCGGAGAGCACCGGACGGGTCCCCGCCACCGCGGTAGCCGCTTATGGCTTGCTGCTGACAGCCGCTGCCCGGGCATTCCCCAATCAAGAAGACCCGAGGCTCTTCCCCCCGCCGCGCTGGCGCACCAAAACTCCGCCACGCCCGTCAACTTCCGCCCTTCTGGATCACTTGCGCTTCGAACTCTTTGCTCACGCCCTCAAACCAGAGAGTTTTACCGGCTTCTGGTCACAACCTTACCCCAACCAGAAGCCCCCAAAACTCCCCGTCGCTCTCGCTTCCTCTCTCTTTCATCGCCGTTTATAGGCCAAACTCGAGGGCCCGGCCATGCCGGGCAATCGTCACCGAGCCCTTTTGCTCCGCCTGCCGGACACAACGGGGAGCCTGCGCCTGCAACTCCGTAATGGTTACCGTAGAATTCACAAGAATCTGCGTATTACGAGCCGGCGCCATTGTCAAATTGCCTGGAGCTCCTCGGCCTCGATTGCGGCCAGCGCAAAGCCGGCGGCTCCGATGACGCCTTCGACCTGCTTCGGGTTGCGCGCGCCGACGATCGCGCCGGTGATGGCGGGATTGCGCAACACCCAGGCGATGGCGGCTTCGGCGGCGGAGCGGCCGTGGCGCTGGCCGATGTCGCGCAGACGCTGCGCGATGGCCAGGTTGCGCGAGAGCCGCGGCTCCTGGAACTCCGGATTACGCGTGCGCCAGTCGTTGAGCGGCAGGCTGGCGATCCGGTCGCGGCTCATCGCGCCGGTCAGCAGGCCCGAGGCCATGGGCGAATAACAGATGACCCCGATATTCTGGGAAAGGCAATAGGGCAGCAATTCAATCTCCGCCTCGCGCCGGATCAGCGAATAAGGCGGCTGAAGGGAGGTCACCGGCGCGATGTGCTGCACGGCCTGCAGTTCATCCAGGTTGAAATTGCTTGCGCCGATCCAGCGGACCTTGCCCTCGCGCTGGAGCGCCGCCAGCTCGCGCCAGCCTTCCTGAGTTTCGGCCAGGTCATCGGCGGGCCAATGGATCTGGTAGAGGTCTATGGCGTCGACCTTGAGCCGGCGCAGGCTGTTCTCGCACTCGCGGCGGACGGAAGCGGCGCGCAGGCAGTAATCGACCTTGCGCTCCGCGTCCCACACCATCCCGCACTTGGTGAAGACGTAAGGCTTGGGCCCGGGCCAATCCGCCAGCGCGCGGGCGACGACCTCCTCGGAGCGTCCCAGGCCGTATACGGCGGCGGTGTCGATCCAGTTGACGCCAAGTTCGAGGGCGCGATGGATGGAGGCAATCGATTCGCGGTCGTCCTGATCGCCCCAGCCGAATTGCCAGTCGCCGCCGCCTATGGCCCATGCGCCAAAGCCGATGGGCGTGATGTGCATATTGGAGTTGCCGAGAGGTCGGGTGTTCATGGCGGTGAATGTTGATCAGAAATGAATCGCACGGCTATCTACCCGGGGTTGCCTTGCAGGATTCAATCGTTTCGCGCAACGCCGTGTCGAAGTCGAGCGCGGGCGCGAACCCGGCGGCGGTCAGTTTTTCCAGGCTCGCCGTCGAGTGCCGGACATCGCCCGGGCGCTCGGGTCCGTGGATGATTTGCGAACTCGAGCCGGTAAGCCGGACGATGCGCGCCGCAAGATCGCCGATGGATAGCGAGCCGCCGCGGGCGACATTGAAGACGCCGGTCAGCGGAGATTCGGTGGCGAAGAAGGCGTTCGCGCGGGCTACGTCGCGCACGGAGATGAAATCGCGCGTCTGGGCGCCGTCGCCGTAGATGGTGATCGGCTCGTTGCGCAAGGCGCGATGGATGAAGATGGGGACGGCGGCCGCGTACGCGCTGGCCGGATTCTGCCGCGGCCCGAAGACGTTGAAGTAGCGCAACGCGACGGTAGAGACCCGGCCCGTCGCGGCGAAGAGCTGGCAATGGTACTCCCCGTCGAGCTTGCTGATTGCGTAAGGGCTGGCCGGCTCGGGGATCATCTCCTCGCGCTTGGGGACGGCGGGGTTGTTCCCATAGATGGCGGCCGAACTGCTGAGGCTCAGTTTCCTGACGCCGGCCCGGGCGGCTTCCTCGAGGACGATCAGCGTGCCGATGATATTGGTCTGCGCGCAGCCGGTGGGGTTCTCCATCGACTCGGGCACGGAGATCATGGCGGCGAGGTGGAAGACGTAATCGATGCCCTGCATGGCGGCACGGACGGCCTCGCGGTCGAGGATCGAGCCTTCGATAAATTCGCAGTCGAGGCCGGCGAGATTCGCGCGGAAGCCGGAGCAGAGGTTGTCCAGGACGCGCACCTCGGCCTTCCCCTGGAAATGCTCGACGAGATGGCTGCCGATGAAACCGCTGCCGCCGGTGATGAGGATTTTCATTTCAACTCAATTTCACGAAATGCTGGCCGGGGAGTTGTTTTACGAGGTGTTTCATCTCGAGGAGCAGGAGCGTCGAGGAGACGCGCCCGGAGGGGAGGTCTGTTTTGGAAATGATGGCGTCGATGGGAGTTTCGATCTCGCCGATGGCGTCGTACACGAGTTTCTCGTCCGGCTTGAGCATCGCGGAACGCGCCGGCGCCGCGGGCTGCTCCTGGGCCGTTTTTGGGAGGAGGATATTGAGGTCGTCCAGGATGTCCGCCGCGGAGGCCACAAGCTTGGCTCCCTGCTGGATGAGGCGATTGGACCCGGCAGCGGAGGGGCGGTCGATCTGTCCGGGCACGGCGTAGACGTTGCGCCCCTGTTCCACGGCCTGCGTGGCGGTGATCAGGGCGCCGCTCCCGAATCCGGCTTCGACGACGAGCACGCCGGAGCCCCAGCCGGCGACAATCCTGTTGCGCATCGGAAAGGTTTGGGTATCGGCGGTGACGTTCATGGAAAACTCGGTCACGACCGCCCCGGAGGCGGCGATTCTTTCAGCGAGCAGTTTGTTCTCGCTCGGATAGAGGTTGAGCAGGCCGGAGCCGAGAACGGCAATGGTGCGGCCCTGGGCGGCGATCGCTCCCTGGTGAGCGGCGGTATCGATGCCGCGTGCAAGGCCGCTGACGACCGTGAGGCCGGCGTAGGCAAGCTGGTAGGAGAGCTTCTTTGCGGATTCGATGCCGTAATGGCTCGCCTTCCGCGAACCAACGACGCCGATCGCGTGGTTGTCGCGCGGCTGGAGATCGCCCCAGACGTACAGCACGATGGGCGGCGAGGATATCTCCCGAAGCAGGGGCGGAAAGTCCGGCGAATCATGCGGGATGACCTTCGCGCCGAAGTTTGCGATCCGCTCGAGCTCTGCCGAGAGATCGACGTGCGACTCCCAATTGACGATGGCCGCGGCCACCTCGGAGCCAATGCCCTGAACCGAGCGCAGTTCCGCGGCGCGCGCGAGGAGGATGCGTTCCGGAGTCTCGAAAACATCGAGGAGCCGCCGGAGGCGGGCTGAGCCGACCCCCGGCACCATATTCAGAGCGATGTAGGCCTCGGTCGAGGTCATCCGCCGCATCCTGAGGCGCGAACGGCCCAATGGCAAGAATGAGAGCGGAATAGCACAAGTGCAATAGAAGGCATGTTTAAACGGCGGGGGTGAATGCCCAGCGGTTGGGAGAGCCCAAAAGGATCTATACCTCCTATGGGGCCTATAGGGCCGATGACTCCCCTCCAGGAATCGCGGGGACTCAGTGCCGTGGCATGGAACTGGCTATAGTGGTTCTAGTAATTCTACTCAGTCCAGTTCCTATGAAATCCTTCTTCTTCGTTCTCCTCCTTCTCGCCTCCCAGTCTCTCGCCCTCGCCAAAACCGATCTCGATCTCGGCTCCCCCGCTTCCGCCACTCCCTACGACCCTTATATGTCCCCGGTCAAGCTGGTCCTCAACCACCTCACCCGCCTGGCCAACGACCAGAATGCCATGGACCGGGTCCGCCACCTCATGCATCAGGGACGACAGTTCCGCTATTCCTTCACCAGCCCCTACGTGGCGGCGACGCCCGCTGTCACGGCTGCCACCCGCGCCGGGGATTGCAAGGCCAAGGCGCTCTGGCTCGCCAACCAATTGGACGACGAATCGGTGCGGTTCGTGATCGGCAAGGCTCGCAGGAGTTCGCAGATGTCCCACGCATGGCTGATGTGGCAGCACGAGAACCGCTGGTGGATCCTCGATTGCACCAACAATTGGGACCCGATCCCCGCGGACCGCGTTTCCTCCAGCCAGTACATCCCCTACTATTCTTTCGCCAAGAACGGCGAGTACCGGCATCGGGCGACGCAGATCATGGTGGCCGACGCCACCGGAGTGGCTGGGAGCCGGGGAGCGATTGCATCGCGAGCCCAGCGCTAACATCTTCCTCAGGAGTCTCTGGGCTGACTCACAGACACCCGGACCGAGTGGTCCGGGTGTTCTGTTTTTTATAGGTCCCCAAAGGTGCCAAAGGTGCCGCTGGGAATTTGCCGTTTGTTTGTATGGAAGCACGCAGCCACGAGGAAGTTGACGTCGTTTATTAGGCTCTTCACTTTCAGTGGATTCGTGAAGCCCGGATAAAAAGAGGCTGCTTCCGTTGAATGCCTGTTATATTTGTTTACGAACATCGCAGATCAGGTGTGCCGCTTTAGTGACGTTGATTGGATGATTTGGTTCGGTTCTTCTTTCCTTGCGACTCCGCCCATTTATGGCCCACGGCAATGAGGCGTTGTGCATTGGGGCCATACTCGTCACCATCCAGATTACCGTAGAGTTTCACGTCGGTGAACCCAACCTGCTCCATCCTATCTCTCAATTCCTGTCCTGAGTAGATCGTATGGTGAAACTTAAAGCTCGTCGCTTTTCCCTTGCGGATCAGAATCCATTCGTTTCGGATTCGAGTCCAATCGTCGAATATCTCGTGGCGCTCAATCAATTTCGTGCCGTCCGGCAATAGATCGGAGGTGGTTGGTTGCAGGAAGTTGGCCAAACGTTCCTTGCCCATCACATCAATAAGACAAGCACCACCGGGTCTCAGGCTCGCCAAGATATTGTGGAGCACCTCGATATCTTCTCGCTTATCGTCAAAATAGCCGAATTACGTGAACATACTGAGAACGAGGTCGAAGGCTTCGGCGCGAATGAAGTCGCGCATGTCCATGTGTACCCACTCGATCTTGACTTTGGTCGCCTTGGCTCTTGCGCGAGCTTTGTCCAAGAGGAACTTCGTTCTATCGACGCCGGTCACCCTGAATCCAGTCCGCGCGAGAGCAATCGAGCACCTCCCGGGACCGCAGCAGAGATCCAACGCGGCTTTGCCGGCGGGTTTTGCGAGGGCCAGAGCCTTTTCGACTTGCTCTGCCGCCATGGTGAAACGCCGTTCGGGGAACATGACGGGTAGATCGTCCGCCAGAAGGCGTCATCGTCGAACCATTCCTTTTTATGTCGCATGCTCATCTTTGATCTCTTACCACAACCAGCCCATTGCGAGTAAAGGGAAAGGCTTGGAAAAGTGGGTTTACCCTGCCACTCGGCAGGAATGAAAAAATCAACAATTCCAAGCCGCAGCCAATTTGCTGGAGAAACCAGGGGACAGGCGTGCCTATTTTTCCCTATTTTCCACTTGCGGCATAGAGGTCGGAACGAGCAATAAAGCGAAGGCTTATATGAAACGATTCTAAAATGATCCAAACTCTTTTAAGCACCACGCCTTTGGCATGCATATCTGTCGGCATGGGTATTCTCACTGCCATCGTCCTATTCCGCTTTTTCTTCGATGACCTGCCCAACTTCTTCGATTGTTTGAGACTCGCCATACAACCAGACCTCATTAGTATTTTCACTAGCGAGTGGACCGAATCTCATTGGGCGGCAGTGAAGCTGACGTTTTGGATTTTGCCATCAATAATGTCTGGATATGCAGCATATGCAGATTTTCCAAAGTGGTGGCCAGGTATCTTTCATTGATTGCCAGCGCACACCAATTTTCTTAAACTTCCTCCACTGGCTATCGAAGAAACCCCTTTGGCTCGAAGCCCTCCGTCTCGGTGGTAGCGCAAAATAATCGTTCGAAAAGATTTCCAACGGGGTGTATGGTGCCAACATGCCAAACCGTTCTAGTAAATCCCATAGTGGCCAGGTTGTTGCAAAGAATGCCAATCCCAGAGGAGATCGCCTCACCTCGAAGCATGGCAAAACGACATCTCATCAGTCTCCAGGAAGACGCATCTCGGGCGGGGCCAGAGGGCGGTAAGCCTCACAAATATAATGAAACGAGAGCCGACAGAAGAAGAAGTCAAACAAATCAGCAACGCCATTTTTGGTGGCGATAGGATCGAAGCTACGACGCTTTATATTTCAAGTAGTGAATGTGGCTTAACGGAAGCACAGGATTTCGTCAGGACACTCACTGCCGACTTACAGGAATCTAATCCAGCAAGCTTTGTGCGTAAAAAGCAGGGGAAAAGTCATTGGGTGCGGCTATCAAATCGTTAAACTTTATCTCAAATGAGAAAACGAATAATTGTCTCATCTCCAACGTCCATTGCTTTGGAGGATAGAGTATGGTTGGATCTTGAACGAATCGCTGAGGTTGAAATCACTTCTGAAACTCCAGCCAATCCGGTTGATTTTGCATTGGTTGCAGGGACGGATTCCGGTTGGACGGCATCACAGTCTGGGGAACAGACCCTGCGGCTTCTCTTTGACGAGCCTCAAAAGCTCAAGCACATCCTTCTGGTCTTCATCGAGAACAGTGACGAGCGAACACAGGAATTCGTACTGCGTTGGTCAGCAGATGGAGCGGTTTTCCATGACATCGTGCGGCAGCAATATAATTTCAATCCCCCCAGCAGTGAGGTGGAAGAATACGATGTGAACCTGGAAGGAGTAAGCGCCATCGAACTGAAGATTATCCCGGACATCAGTGGTGGTCCTGCCATTGCATCCTTGGCGGAGTTGCGATTGGCTTGATGGATGTGAATTAGCAGTATTCTTGAAGGCTCCTGCGTGCACGATGGGCCACTTCGTTATGAGCTTGATTGAGCTTTGAGTTTCTTGTATTGTTCTCAGTATGAAAACTCTGCTTGCAGCTCTTCTGACCCTAATCAGCTTGATTTGTTTTTCATGTTCCAAATCGCCGGAATCGGAAACTACAGCTCCGGCGCCATCAGCAACACCAACTGTAGCGGAATCAACTCCTGTGCCAACCACCCCACCAACTCCGACAACCACTCTTTCTCCTGTGCCAATGTCATTGAAACCGATGGAAACCGCCACACCGACTCCTTTGCCCAAGCCCACGACAACTCCTTCACCGATCCCATGACAAGTGCAACACTACCTTCAGGACCTGCTACAGGAACACCCTCGCGTATAGCAAATGTGGCGACGCTCCCCATCCTCCCTCTACAAATTTTTGAGCAATTCTAATATTAACACCAGAATCCGTTTCCCGAAGCTGGCCACAATCCCAAAAATAACACCACCAATGAAAGCGTACAAAAAACAGTCTTTGATTGTGCAATCACTGGTCGCCTGAATGAAAATGACAATCGCAGAGAAGAAGAAGCCGACGAGAAAACGGAAAAACCATTTCTCTGGGATCCAATCGTTAGCATCGGCCTTTTTCATAGCAGTGCGTTCCAATATTCAAGCGTTGCCCGCTTCCCCCCGCTAGCTATCGAGGAACTCTTCCAAACGGCCGAGGGTTTGCTGGCCACCCTCGATGGCACCATATTCCTTTACCACGATTTCGCGGGCTTCGGCTGTCGGGAAAATCATGTAAATGGTCGTTCGGGTTCTGTTGGTCCCCAGTTCCTCGAATGTCCACGTTGCTTCGAAAGTCACGCCGGGGCTGCCGGCCCGTCCGCCGCTGTTCCTATAGCCAATGCGCTCAGGTTTCACGACCGTGGTGAAAAAGCTCTCGTTGGGGTAATCGGTCCCGTCCGGGCCATGCATCACGTGGCGCCATGCGCCGCCGGGTCTGACATCCATTACCTCGATGGTAGTCGTGAAACCATGCGGACCCCACCAGTGGACGATGTGCTCCGGATTGGTCATCGCTCCCCACACCAGGTCGCGAGGGGCGTCGAACACGCGGGAGATGATGATCTCGCGGCCAGGCTCGCCGGTGCGCTCCACGTAAGCCTCGAGCCGCTCGATGCTTTGCGCCCAGCCCTTGGAATGGCCGTTCAGGTATTTCGCGGCGTCGCTGGTCTGATTGAGCACACGGGTCTCGAGAGTGAGCGTGGTGCGGCCGCTCTGCTCGGTGAAGGTCACCGTGTTGAGAATCTCGAACAACAACTTGCCGTCCTCGCCAAGCGCGCCGGCGGTGAATACCAAACGCTCCGGATCAACGATCTCTCGGTACTCGCCAATCATCGGATAAACGGCACCGTTCGCCCCCCGCATGTCGATGCGGATGGCGCCGCCCGGGCGGAGGTCGAGATCGCATCGCGGATTGGTGAACCCATGCGGGCCCCACCATTGGGCGAGATGCAAGGGATCGGTCCACGCTTTGAATACGAGGGCGCGCGGCGCGTTGAAGACGCGAGTGAGCAGCAGATTGCCTGGAGTGGAGGAAGGAGTGGTCATGTTTTTTTTTCCTTTATTTTCAATTGGTTCAGATATTCGTCGAGGCGGTCAAAGCTTTCCTCCCAGTGTCGACGGTAATGCTCCAGCCAGTCAGAGGCTTCCTTCATGGGCGTTGCATTGAGCCGGCAGGGGCGCCATTGCGCATCGCGGCTGCGTGAGATGAGGCCGCTGCGCTCGAGGACCTTGAGGTGCTTGGTAATTGCCGGGAGGCTGATCTTGAAAGGCTTTGCGATGTCCGTGACGGAGGATTCGCCATCGGCAAGGCGAGCGAGGATGGCCCTGCGCGTGGGATCGGAGAGGGCGGCGAAAGTTAAGCTGATATTATCGGCGGACATTTGTATTTAACCGTAGAGTTAAATACGGCGGAGAGGACAGGCTGTCAAGGCCCCGATCGATTTTTTTGGCTGGCGCCCGTCGATCGCGGCGAGGAAAATCTGATCGCGGCTATCGCCACCTACGGGCTCACGCCTTATGCCGCCTGTCGGCTCCATGTCACCTAGTGTTCTGTAACTGACTCATATTTACAACGACCGAACATTCCCAGGATTTTCGCGACGCGCTTTGGCCGGGGGTCCATCTCAGTCTCTTCACGGTGACGAATCTTTTCGTTGCCAAGACGAACAGTTTCGTCACTCATTCAAAGCATGCCTCAATTGACGTCACCATGCCCTACAACGGCCGTCCTGTTTGCATTCTGTGTTGTGTTTGCGTTTGGCGCTCTGAGGGCTCAGACGCCGGCATGGCAGCCTTCGCCGGGACAAACGCAAGTGCCGATATGGCCGGGGGAGGCGCCTGATCAGCAGCCTGGCGCGGGGCCAGCAGAAACGACGATAAGAGAGAATCTCGTTGCGGGTAGGCCGTGGGTTTCAATTAGCAACGTCTTGCGGCCCACGATGACAGTCTATTCGCCGAAGGAAAATAATACGGGCGCTGCGGTGGTCGTGTTTCCCGGCGGGGGTTATCAATGTTTAGCTATCGATCTTGAAGGCACGGAAGTCGCTGACTGGCTGACGTCCAAGGGGATCACGTGTGTGCTGTTGAAATACCGCGTCCCGTTTTCAGGGCCATACTGGGACGATCAAAAAAAGCGCCACATCACTCCAAAGGTGTCGATGGCGTTAGAAGATGCGCAGCGGACGCTGGGACTGGTGCGTTTTCACGCCGCGGAATGGAATATCAATCCGCACAAAATTGGAGTTCTAGGTTTTTCGGCGGGCGGGCATCTGGTGGCGGCTATAAGTACGCATTTTGAGCAGCGCTTATACCCTGCTGTAGATGCGGCGGACAAAGAAAGCTGCCGACCGGATTTTGGAGTGGCTCTTTATCCGGGGCATCTATGGAATTCGGATGAGGATAAAGACGGAAAAAAAATGGCGATCAATCCGGATATCGCCACTCATATCACCCGCCAGACGCCGCCAACATTTTTGCTCCAGGCGGAGGATGACAATGTGGACGGTGTAAATCAATCGCTGATTTATTACATTGCCCTGAAGAATGCCGGGGTTCCTGTCGAGATGCATTTATATGCGCATGGCGGGCATGCGTTTGGGTTGCGGCCCACGAAGCTTCCGATAACGAAATGGCCTCGGTTGGTGGAGACGTGGCTGGATACGATCGGAATGGTCTCGAAATAAGCGCTAGTGTTGTGTGACCGATGCGGCTAGCGGCCCCC
>Ga0302319_10009642_pt1 | contig 18535 bp, 12 predicted proteins | sample Bog_T0_2_FD_203319 | JGI IMG/M metagenome (GOLD analysis project Ga0302319, IMG submission 203319) | Peat permafrost microbial communities from Stordalen Mire near Abisko, Sweden - Bog_T0_2 | ecosystem: Environmental > Terrestrial > Soil > Wetlands > Peat | place: Sweden: Abisko, Stordalen Mire...
TCGTGGGTGAAGAAGGTGAGCGCGGGGATTACACCGCTCTCGGAGGAGGCGGCGCTCGCACTGGAGACGGGCACGGGGGTCAGCGCGGGCTGGCTATTGGGCGGCGATACGGGCGCGACGCCGGTGAGCGTTGGAGGGACGGCGTATAACTATGCGGCGTTCGAGGATTATCGGGCGGGCGCGGGGGAGAAGAGGGCTCCCGAGATGGATGTCGCGGAGTTGCCGGGTGTTTTGGCGGCGATTTCGGGGATCGGGGCGGCGGCGGGCAGGCAGGGGAAGGGGTCGCTGTTCAATTACCGGTTGAGCCGGTTTTTGAGGGAGTGCAGGGAGGAGTTTGGAGTTGAGGAGAGGGCCGCGGAGGAGCCGGCTTGGGAGGGCGGGCTTGATGTGCGGTTGCTGTGAGAAGTGGACGTTGTGGACGGGGTGGACGATGTGGACTTAATCGGGGCGGCGCTCGGCTAGGTATATGGTGTGGGCGGCGCGCTTTGCGCGGTCGTGCGACTTGGCGGGGTGGGCTTCGGGCCTGAAGCCGGCGTGCGCAAGGGCTTGCAGGAAGGCCGGCTCGGGGACGGCGGACCAGAAAGCGGCTTTGCCGCAAGGTTTCAGGGCGCGAGCGATTGTCGCAAGGCCGCGGCGGGTGTAAATGCGCTCGTTATTGGGCTGGACCATCGAGGTTGGGCCGTTGTCTACGTCGAGAAGGACGGCGTCGTAGGCGGCGGGTTCGGCGCGGCGGAGGATGTCAAAGACATCGCCGGTGAGTACCTGGACGCGGCGGTCTTCGAGGAGCTGGCCGTTTACCTTGCGCAGAAAATCGCGGTTCCAGGCGACGACAGCGGGGAGCAACTCGGCGACTTGAACGCGGGCACGCCGGCCGACTAGTTCGAGCACCCGGCGGAGGCTGAAGCCAAGGCCAAGGCCACCGATCAGGACGCAGGTGTCGGCGCGGCCGCGGAGGCCGTCGCAGGATAGTTGGGCCAGGAGCAGTTCGGAAGCGGTTGCGGTGGTGCTCATCAACTGCCTGCCGTTGAGCTTGAGGAAATACTCGCCATCGTGCTCGTGGAGGCTGAAACGCGATCCGTCCGGCGTGCGGGTCTCGGCCAGATTGCGGAAAGGTTTCACGGGGTTTAGGAAATAGGAAGGATGGGAGTTGGGAAATACGAAAGTTTTTCACAGGCCCTTTAGGGTCTGTGCGCTCGCAAACGCAGCGAAGGGGAGAACATCGAGGGCTTCGGCGAGGCGGGGGGAGAAATCGCGGCCGGTCAGGAGGTTGCGCAACGGTTGGCCGGGCTCGAAATCGAGGGCGGTGTCCTGCCAGCGCTCGCCGATGGGCGGAAATCCCACGCGGGCGGAAAGACGCGGGGCGATGACCAGGAGAATCAGGCCCTCGTAACGGCGGGCATAGGCGAATGCGGATTCGGCAAAAACGCCGGTAACCTGTACGGGCAGGTAATCGCCCTGGGCGAATAAGTCACAATGCAGGCGGCGGTATTGCAATAACTTATGAGTCAGAAATAGCTTGATGCGGCCGTCCCGCCAGTTTCCGAATAAGTCCCCGGGCGAAGCCTGGGTTATGCCGGCGAGGGCCTGGCGAAGCTTATTGTAATCGACGGGGCGGCGGTTATCCGGGTCGACCAGAGATAAGTCCCACATTTCATTTCCCTGGTAGATATCCGGGACACCGGGGGCGGTAAGTTTGATGAGGAGCTGGGAGAGGGAATTGACGGCGCCAAGCTCGGCGATCTGGTCGGCGAGGGGCCCAAAGAGTTGCGGAAAGGTATTGCGCTTAGCAGAGCGGAGGATGGCGGCGATGAAGTCGCGCGCGGCGGCGTCCCAGTTTTCATTGGGCTGAATCCAACTGCTGTTGACCTTGGCTTCCTTAATGGCCTTGGTGATGTAATCCTGGATACGGGTTACGAATTCCTCCGTGATCGCGCCGTCCAGGGGCCATGCGCCGGCAAGGGTCTGGTAGATGAGATACTCCTCGTTTGCGTCGGGGGCCTGCTCGCCTTCCACGTCGCGCTTGTGTTTCCGATTGACAGTGCGGAAACGCTGGACCGCGCGACGCCATGCGTCGGGGATTTCCGAGATCGCGGCAAGCCGCGCGCGCACATCCTCGCTTCGCTTGGTATCATGAGTGGAGGTAGCAAGCATGGCGTGCGGAAAATCCGCGCGGCGCTCGGCGTTCTGGCGGTGAAAGGTCTCGGGCGCGGAGCCGAAATGGCCGGGCTCGCCGCCGACTTCGTTGAGCGCGGCCAGCCGGTTATATATATAAAAGGCGGTATCTTCGATGCCCTTGGCGGTGATGGGGCCGGTGCATTGCTGAAATTTCATCACGAAGCGAAGATGCTCGGCGCGGCCGGCGTCATCGATGTTCTCGGGAAATCGGAGAAGCAGGGTATCGCGCAGAAACTCGAAGGTCGACGCCTCCATCCCGGGATTGCGCCGGCGCGCCCCGCGCACGGCGCGCTCGATGACCTGGCGGTCGTAATCGCTCAGCTCGCGGTCCGGCTCGGCATAAGTGCGATAGACGGGGAAGCAGGCGATCACCTCGCGCACGGCGACGGTGAGCGCGCTAAGGGTAAAGTCCCTATACCAGCGGTTCTTCTCCGAGAGTCGGTCGAGCATGTAGGCGAGGACGTTGACTTCGCTGGCGAGGGAAAGCTGCATGGTCAGTTGCTTCTTTTGATAGACAAGGTCGGCGAAGCGGGGGCTATCGCCGATGAAGCGGTGGTAAGTCTCGGTAAGCAGTTTCTCGGCGGCGCGGTTTACGAATAAGTCGACGGCCTGGTTTGTGAAGTCATAGCCGGTGGTGCCATGCACGGGCCAGTCGGAGTGCAGTTTCTCGCCGGACATGAGTATCTTCTCGACCAGAAGGTATAAGTCGTGCCCGGCGGCCTCGCGGCACTTGCTTTGCAGGTGCTCGAGATACTCGCGCGGATTCCAGAGGCCGTCGATGTGATCGATGCGCAGGCCGGTGACGGCGCCGGACTTGACCAACTCGAAGAGAAACCGGTGCGTCGTTTCGAATACCTCGGGCAATTCCATCTTGATGGCGGCGAGGTTATTGATGTCGAAGAAGCGCCGGTAGTTGATCTCCTCGGCAGCGACGCGCCAGAAGCTGAGGCGATAGGCCTGCTCGCCGATCAGGAGGTCCAGGGGGTCGAAGCTATGCGAGTCGCCCGGCTTGCCGTTGTAGAAGCGGACGGCGGCGCGGATGGCCTCGGCGATGGGCGGGTGCTCGAGGCAAACACGTTCGAGGCGTTTCTTGATCACCTCCTTTTCGCGGGAGCGCTCGGCTACTTTCTCGGGCGCGGTCTCGAAACGGTGGGGCAGATGCGCGGTGGCGGTGACGATGCTTTGCAGCTCGACGGCGGCCTCGTCCTCGGGCGGGCGGCCGCCGATTTTGAGTGCCTCGGCAAGCACCGCGCCATAGCTGCGCGGATTGATCGGAAAGCGGGTGTCATAATAAGTCAAAAAGAAGCCGCCCTGATCGAAGTTGAGCTTCAACTCCCCGTTCTCGAGGACGCGCCCGTATTGGTCGCCGAGGATGGGGAGCAAGACCTTGCCGGCGAGTTCCTCCTTGAGGGGGCGCCAGTCGATATCGAAGACGTGTGCGTAGCGCGAGCCCTGGCCGTTTTCCAGGACATCCATCCAATACGGGTTGTGGGGGCCGATGCCCATGTGGTTCGGGACGAAGTCGAGAATCTGGCCGAGGCCGTTGCCATGGAGGGCGGCGACATAGGCTTCGTAATCCGCGGGGGAACCGACGTCGGAATTGAGCGCGTTGTGATCGGAGACATCGTAGCCGTGGGTGCTGCCGGGCGACGCCTTGAAATAGGGCGACGCGTAGACGTGCGAAACGCCGAGGTCGCGCAAATAATCGGCAAGGGCTGCGGCCTGCGCGAAGGTGAAGTCCTTGTTGAACTGCAGCCGGTAGGTGGCGCTCGGGATGTCGGGACGGCTTTGCTCAGCGCTTGGCGTGAGCGTGTCGTTTTTCATGGGTTGCCCTGGTTTTGCGCGGTTTCCGTTCCGGGGCGTTGGTGTCGCGCTTCTTCCATGAATCGGTTCGCGCGTGCGAATGCTCGCCTGTGCTGACTCGAAAGAGGCTGAAAGATCGTTCGACTAACGGGAATTCATCGCCTGCGTCGACGACCTGGGGTGTCGAGGGGAAGCCTTCCTCGAGGCGGGTGTCCAGGAGGAGTTCCCATTTCACGTCCTGCTCGCCGGGGAGGACAAAGTTGAGCGGCTCATGGTGGGAGTTGATGAGGATCAGAAAGGTATCGTCGCGGATCGGCTCGCCGTGCTCGTCGCGCACGTCGATGGTATCGCCGCAGAGGAGCATGCCGAGGGCGCGGACGAAGCTCGTGGCCCACTCGTCGTCAGTCATTTCCGCGCCGCCGGGGTTGAACCACATGATGTCCTTGATCTCCGAGCCGCGGATTTTGCGGCCCTGGAAAAACTTCGGGCGGCGGAAGATGGGATGCTCGTGGCGGAGATCGATGAGGCGGGAGGTGAATTCGTGGAGCTGGCGGGCATCGTCGTTCCAATCCCAGTGGGTCCAGCTTATCTCGTTGTCCTGGCAATAGGCGTTGTTATTGCCCTGCTGGCTGCGACCGCATTCGTCGCCGCCGCAAAGCATGGGCACCCCCTGGGAAAGGAAGAGTGTGGCGAGGAAGTTGCGCTGCTGGCGGCGGCGGAGGGTGTTGATTGCCTCGTCTTCGGTGCGACCCTCGGCGCCGCAGTTCCAGGATTTGTTGTTATTGTCGCCATCCTTGTTGTCCTCGCCGTTGGCTTCGTTGTGTTTGTCATTGTAACTTACAAGGTCGGCGAGGGTGTAACCGTCGTGGGCGGTGATGAAGTTGATGCTGGCGTAGGGGCGCTTGCCGTTCCATTGGTATAAGTCGGGGCTGCCGCTGAGGCGGTAACCCATGTCGCCGATCTGGCCTTCATCGCCCTTCCAGTAACCGCGGACGGTGTCGCGGTATTTGCCGTTCCACTCGGCCCAGAGGACGGGGAAATTGCCGACCTGGTAGCCGCCCTCGCCGACGTCCCAGGGCTCGGCGATGAGCTTGACCTGGGAGAGAACGGGGTCCTGGTGGATAATGTCGAAGAAGGCGCTCAGCTTGCTTACAGCGTGCAACTCGCGGGCAAGCGTCGCGGCAAGGTCGAAGCGGAAGCCGTCGACGCGCATCTCGGTAACCCAGTAGCGAAGCGAATCCATGATCAACTGGAGCACGCGGGCGTGCATGACGTTGAGGGTATTGCCGGTGCCGGTGTAATCCGTGTAATAGCGAAGGTTATCCGGGACGAGGCGGTAGTAATTGAAGTTATCGACGCCCTTGAAGCTCAAGGTGGGGCCGAGATGATTGCCCTCGGCGGTGTGGTTGTAGACGACGTCGAGGATAACCTCTATGCCCGCGGCGTGCAGGGCCTTGACCATTTGCTTGAACTCGGCGACCTGCGCTCCATCCTGGGCGATCGAGTATTTGCAATCGGGCGCGAAGTAACCAATGGTGTTGTAACCCCAGTAATTGTGGAGGCCTTTGTCAACCAAGGTCTTGTCATCGACGAACTGGTGCACCGGCAGCAGCTCGACAGCGGTTACTCCGAGGTTTTGGAGATACTCGATGGCCCATGGACTGCCGACGGCGGCGTACTTTCCGCGGATCTCCTCGGGGATATGCGGGCAGAGTTGCGAGAAGCCCTTGACGTGCATCTCGTAAATGACGGACTGCGCGAGTGGCGTGTCCGGGGGGCGGTCCTCGCCCCAATCGAAGGCAGTGTCGACGACGACAGACTTCGGGATGCCCCAGGCGTCGTCGCGGTAATCCTGGACGCCGTCGTCGCCTCCGGCCAGGACATAGGCGAACATCTCGTCGCTCCAGTTCACGGCGCCTGCGATTGCCTTGGCATAGGGGTCGATGAGGAGCTTGGCGGCGTTGAAGCGCTCGCCGCGCTCGGGCTCGTAGGGGCCGTGGACGCGGTAGCCGTACAATTGGCCCGGGCGGACCTCGGGCAGGAAGACGTGCCAGACTTCGTCGGATTGCTCGGTCATACGGACGCGAATGGTCTCGGCGGGGGCGTCAGCGTCGTCGAAAAGGCAAAGGTCGACGCCGGTAGCGTGTTCGGAGTAGAGGGCGAAATTGACGCCGTTGCCCTGCCAGGTGGCGCCGAGCGGATAGGGTTTTCCGAGCCAGGTTTTTAGTGGGACCATGGGATGTAAGGTGGCGGGGGCGGGCGGCGGGCGCAAGGGGGGAAAGAAGTGAAAAGGACTAGTAGGTTATCAGGGAAAACCGGGTATCCGGACTCGGGTGGAACCTGATTTGCCGGCTTAATACTTTCGCTTATCGTTCTGTCATATGCAGGATGTAATCCCGAACGAAGTTGTTAACCGGACGGGGGCAAACCAACAGGGCCGGTTGCCGGAGATCGTGCCGATCGTGCTGCGGCAGGCGGCGCGGTTTCGGCAGGAGGGGGAGATGAGCCGGGGGGATTTCGAGGAAAAACTAGGGAGGCTGACAGCGGAGGAACTGACGCCGCGCGGGCTCGAATTGCTGGTGCGCGAGTTGCCGGACGGAAGGACGCGATTCTTGATCAAGAAGTCCCTGAACGGCCAGATTTGCGAAATGATCGACTGCGCGGGGCAACAGGCGCGGCCCGCGGAAAGGCCGCCGAGCTCCGGGGCGCTGCCACGATTGGGGATGGCCTGGGATGGCTGAGGGAGGAAAACGCGCACTCGCCATGCGCGGAAATTAGCCTTAGTAGAGGAACTAATGGATGCTGACGGTCTCCCCGACCCCGTCGCGACCGCGAATGACTCCGGCGCCGACGCGGCGCATGAGGTGCTTCCGATGGTGGGGATCGGGGCCTCGGCCGGGGGCATAGCGGCGATGCAGACATTCTTTGCGAAGATGCCGGCGGAGAGCGGGATGGCGTTCGTGGTGATCCTGCATCTATCTCCGGAGCACGAGAGCACGCTGGCAGAGCTGCTGCAGAACTCGACGCGGATGCCGGTGATGCAGGCGACGGATGGGCGGAAGGTCGAGGCAAACCGCGTGTATGTCATCCCGCCGGGCAAGCAGATGGCGGCGGTGAACGGGCATCTGCGCCTCACCAATATGGGGCCGGCGCGCAAGCCGCACCTGGCGGTGGATTTTTTTTTCAGGAGCCTAGCCGATACGCACGGGCCGCGAGCGGCGGCAATTGTGCTGTCCGGGGCGAATGGGGACGGGGCGATCGGCATCAAGCGGATCAAGGAACGGGGCGGGCTGACGATCGCGCAGGACCCGGACGAGGCGGAGCACCGAGGGATGCCGCAAGCGGCGATCGAGACGGGAATGGTGGACTGGGTATTGGAGGTGGGGCAAATGCCGGATCGGCTGCTCGATTACATGGAGCGCGAACGGCGGCTGAAATTGCCGCCGGAAGAGGGGCCGCAACCGGCGGCTGTGCCGCAGCCTGTGCCAGACGACGCGGAGACCGCGCTGCGGGACGTGCTGGTATTCCTGAGGACGCGCACGGGGCGGGATTTTTCCTGTTACAAGCGGGCGACGATCCTGCGGCGAATCTCGCGGCGGATGCGGGTGTGCGGGCTGGAGGATATGCCGGGCTACCTGGGATATTTGCGCACGCATGCGGGCGAGGCGGGGGCGCTGTTGCAGGATCTGTTGATCAGCGTGACGAATTTCTTTCGGGACCGCGAGACGTTCGCGGCGCTCGATCCGCACCTGCCGGAACTCTTCAAGGGTAAGGGGCCGCAGGATACGGTGCGGGTGTGGGTGGCGGGATGCGCGACGGGGGAGGAGGCATACTCGATCGCGATGCTGCTGAGCGAGCAGGCGCGGCTGCTGGATGCGCCAGCGCAAATCCAGATATTCGCGACGGACCTGGATGAAAGCGCAATCCGGGTGGCGCGCGACGGTTTTTATCCCGATGTGATCGCGGCGGATGTATCCGAGCAGCGGCTGCGGCGGTTCTTCCTGAAGGAACACGGCGGATATCGAATCCGGCGGGAGGTGAGGGACGTGGTGCTGTTCGCGCTGCACGACGTGCTGAAGGACTCGCCATTTTCGCGTCTGGACCTGATCTGCTGCCGGAACCTGCTGATCTACCTGAACCGCGAGGCGCAGGCGCGGATATTCGACACGTTTCACTTTGCGTTGAGGCCTGAGGGGCGGCTTTTCGTCGGGGCGTCGGAGTCGGTCGAGGAGGGGAGCCCGTTGTTTACGGTGCTCGACAAGAAAAACCGGATTTACAAGTTCCACCCCGCGCCGCGGGCGGGGCTGCCGGTGCCGATGGGGCCGGGGGCGTTGACGCTGGCGCTGGAGGCGCATGCGAGGCAGGTGGCGGCGCTCCCCCCGGGCGGGCAGGCGCGGCAGGCCGGAGGGCCGGCGGTCGAGCGGGACCTATCGTGGAGCGAGCTGCACTTCAAGCTGGTCGAGCGGCTCGGGCCTCCCTCGCTGGTGGTGAGCGAGAAGTTCGAGATCATGCACATCTCGGAGAGGGCGGGGCAGTACCTGCAATTCAGCGCGGGGGTGCCGTCGAAAAATCTTTTGCAAGCGGTGCAGCCGATGTTGCGGATCGAGATGCGGGCAGCGCTTTACAGGGCCGTGGAAACGCACACGCCGTCGGAGGTTATCGGGGTGCAGGTGGAGATCGACGGGGCGCGGCAGACGGTCGATATCCGGGTGACGCCTGCGGACGACGTGGCGCCTGGCTACCTGCTGGTGGTCTTCGACGCGCATAAGGCCGGCGACGCGCCCGCGGGAGCAGCGCCGGCGCGGATCGAGCCGGATGCGGTGATCGTGCACCTCGAGAAGGAGCTGGACCAGTTAAAGACGCAACTGCGCGACTCGATCGAGCAGCATGAGACCTCGACCGAGGAGTTGAAGGCGAGCAACGAGGAGCTCCAGGCGATGAACGAGGAATTGCGCTCGGCGACCGAGGAACTGGAGACGAGCCGGGAGGAACTGCAATCGATCAACGAAGAAATGACCTCGGTCAACCAGGAGTTGAAGGGGAAGGTGGACGAACTGGGCCACGCGAACAGCGATTTGCACAATTTGATGGCGGCGACGGCGATCGCCACGGTGTTCGTGGATCGGGAATTGCGGATCATGCGTTACACGCCGCCGGCGGTGACGCTCTTCAACCTGATCCCCGGCGATTTGGGCCGTCCGCTGACAGACCTGAAACACCGGCTCGATTACCCGGAAATGGAGCAGGATGTCATCCGGGTGCTCGCGGAGCTGACGCCGGTCGAGCGCGAGGTGCGAGCCGAAGGGCGCTCGTTCCTCACGCGGGCGCTGCCCTACCGGACGAGCGACGACCGGATCGGGGGAGTGGTGCTGACCTTCGTGGATATCACCGCGAGGAAGAAAGCGGAGGGCGAGCTGCGGGATACGGAGGCGGAGCAGGCAAGCGACCTGGCGGCGATGACGCGGCTGCAGGAGCTGAGTTCGCGGCTGCACGCGACCGAGACGCTGCCGGCGGTGCTCGACGAAATCCTCGACGCGTTCATCGAGTTGCAAGGGGCGGATTTCGGAAAGGTGCAACTGATCGGGCGCGAGACGGGCAAGCTGGAGATCGCGTCGGTGCGCGGGCTCAAGCCTGAGTATATCGATCTGCTCAAGCAGGCGGAGACCGAAGAGACCCAGCCTTGCGAACAGGCGGTGCGGGAGCGCAGGCAGGTGATTGTCGAGGACGTGAGCGCCGACCCTTCGTTCGCGCCGCTGCGCGACGTGGCCGCGCTGGCGGGCTACCGCGCGATGCTGGCAATGCCGCTCTACCATCTGGACGGCGAGCCGCTGGGGGTGCTCTCGGTGCACTTCCGCCAGCCGCACCGGCCCGAGAAGCACGCCGTGCAACTTGCGGAAATCTATGCGCGGCAGGCGGCGGACGTGATCGCGGTGAAGCGCTCCGAGCAGGACCTCTTGCAAGCGCTCGACCGGGCGGAAGCGGCCACGCGGGCCAAGGATCACTTTCTGGCGGTACTCTCGCACGAATTGCGTACGCCGCTCACGCCGGTGCTGCTGACAACGCACTCGCTGGCGCGGCGCGCGGATTTGCCACTGGAGGTGAAAGAGGAACTGGCGATGATCCGGCGGAACGTGCAAATCGAAGCGCGTTTCATCGACGATTTGCTGGACCTGACCCGGATCGCGCATGGCGGGGTCGAGATTCTCCAGGAGGATATCGACGTCCATGAGGCGATCACGCGAGCGGCAGAGATCAGCGCGCCGGATATGGAAGCCAAGGGCCAGCGGTTCGAGATGGCGCTGGATGCCGGGCGGCGCGGGGTGAGGGGCGATATGAACCGGCTCGAACAGGTGTTCTGGAACCTGCTCAAGAATGCTTCGAAATTTACGCCCAAGGGGGGAGAAATTTTCTTGCGCTCGCACAACGAAGCCGAAAGAATCGTGATCGTCGTCACCGACGGTGGCATCGGAATGAAGCCAGAGGTGTTGCAGAAAATATTCCATCCATTCGAACAGGCGGACGAGTCGATAGCGCGGTCGTTTGGGGGGCTCGGGCTCGGGCTTGCAATCGCCAGGGCGACGGTCGAGGCGCACGGCGGGGAGATTGGCGCGGCAAGCGCGGGGAGCGGCCACGGCTCGTCGTTTACCGTAAGCCTGCCGCTGCTTTGCGGTGAACCATCATGAGCGACGTTGCCTGTCACCCGTTGCGGATTTTCGTCGTCGAGAACCATGAGGACACGCTGGTGGCGCTGACCCGATATCTCGTCGCGAGCGGGCACTCCGTCTTATCCGCGCTGACGATGAAAGATGCGCTGAGCGCGCTGCCGGGCGCGCAATGCGACGTACTGATCAGCGACATCGGGCTGCCGGACGGCGACGGCTGGGAGCTGCTGCGCCGCTCCGGACTCGGGGCGCAGGTTTACGCCGTGGCGATGAGCGGGTTCGGGCAAAAGACCGACCGCGCAAGAAGCAAGGCGGCGGGGTATCGCAAGCACATGCTCAAGCCGTTCGCACCGGAGGACCTGGACGATATCCTCGATGAGGCGGCGGCGGAGCTTGCGGAGAAAAGTTGCTGATTGGCGGTTGCGGGCGCAAGTTGGCTCCTTGTCGATGAGTGTCGCCGCCTCCAAGCCGAACGGGCAGGTCCCAGCAGCCGCCGGGCGTTTGGCGGAACTCGAGCGGCAGCTGGCGGAGCTGGGGGCAAAACTCGAGGCGGAGAAGGGGCGGTCGGTGTTATTGCAGAATGCGGCGGCCAGGCAGGAGCGGCACCGGATCGCGCAAGCGTTGCACGACAGCGTTTGCCAGAGCCTGACCGGGATCAGCCTGGAGACGGCGGTATTTTGCAAGGAATTGGCGGAGGCGGAGAGCGCGGTCGACGGGAAGGCGCTGCGGGATATGGTGCGGCAGGCGGTGAGGGAGTTGCAGGAGGTTATGCAGGGGTTGCGGCAGGCGGACTGAGGGTGGGTGAGATGGATGGAGTGGACGGGGGCGGTACGCGCGGAGGGGCGGGCGGAAACGAACCGTGAAAAGAGAGAGGAGATTCGAGCCATGGCCTACGCAACACCACCGCAGCCGGTTCACATACCCGGCACGACACGAGGCGAAGAATTCGCGCTGAACAAGGGCAAGGAGCCCGGGCGCAAACAGGAGAACGGACGCGGTTACCGCTCGGCGCGGGACTCGACGGGCATTAATGCCGGAAAACGGCGGCCCATTCATCCCGATATGCTGAGCATTCCGCCGTCTTGAGCGGGGCCGCATGAGCGAGAGCGTCACCACGGGCGGGCCGGTGGCGGCATTGCGCCGCTATACGCGGCCGCGCTCGGCGATCGAGCGGTGCGACCTTTGCAGCGTGGGGCTCGATCCGGTTCACCGGCATTTGCTCGAAGTCGCGACGAGGAAGATTTTTTGCGCGTGCGATGGGTGCGCGTTGCGGTTCGAAGGGGTGATCGGGGGACGGTTCAAGCTGATCCCGCGCGACGCCCGGGCGTTGCGGGGGCTGCGAGTGAGCGAGGCGCAGTGGGAGGGGCTCGCGCTGCCGATCAACCTGGCGTTTTTCTTTTTCAGCACCCCGGCCGGAAAAATGACCGCGCTCGAGGAGGGCGAGGTGCCGCTGCTGTTTTTATTCAGCGGCACGGTGTTTTACCCGGCGCGTGACGGGCGGCTGCAAGCGCAGCGAATTTCGCACGAAAGGGAATGCGCATCGCGGATGCCGGTGAGCACGTGGCGCGGGCTGATGGATCATCACTGGCCGAACACGGCCTGGATCACGCTGCAGCGGAACGTGTTCGACCGGCTGTGCGAGTTCAAGCGGCGGAACGGCTTGCCGAACTGGGAGCAAACGCTCGAACGGCTGCTCGAGAACGCGGAGGAACCGGTGCTTCGACAATGAATATCGCATTGGTAGACAAAGTGGCGGAGGCGGTACTGTACGAGGGGTACATTCTTTACCCCTACCGCGCCTCTTCGCGGAAGAACCGGGAGCGCTTTACATTCGGGCGGGTTTATCCGGAAGGTTGCAGTGCGGCGCGGCACGGTGAACGACCTTGCGATGTGCGGCGCGCGCCCGCTCTATCTCTCAGCCGGGTTCATCCTCGAGGAAGGGACGCCGATGCGCGACTTCGAGCGGGTAGCCGCGTCGATGGGCGAGGCGGCGGCGGCGGCGGGAGTCGCGCTGGTGACCGGAGATACGAAGGTGGTGGACCGTGGCAAGGCGGATGGCATTTTCATCAACACCTCGGGGATCGGCATTGTGCCGGAGGGCGTCGACATCGCGCCGGCGCGGGCGCGGCCGGGCGACACGATTTTATTGAGCGGGCGGATCGCGGTGCACGGGATCGCCATCATGTCGGTGCGCGAGGGGCTCGAATTCGAGACGGAAATCGCCAGCGACAGCGCGCCGCTGAACTGGCCGGTGGAAGCGATGGTGGCCACGGGGAGCGACATCCACGTGCTTCGCGACCCGACGCGCGGCGGGGTCACCAGCGCGCTCACGGAAATCGCGCAAAGCGCCGGAGTGGGGATGTTGCTCGACGAAGCGCGCATCCCGATTGGCAAGGATGTGAAAGGCGCTTGCGAGATTCTCGGGCTCGACCCGCTATATGTTGCGAACGAGGGGAAGCTGCTGGCGATAGCGCCGGAGGGCGACGCGGAGCGATTGCTCGAGGCGATGCGGGCGCATCCGCTGGGGCGGGAATCGGCGATGATCGGGGAGGTGACCTGCGAGCACCCGGGGTTTGTGATGATGAAGACGCGGGTCGGGGGGACGCGGGTGGTGGATATGCTGTCCGGGGAGCAATTGCCGCGGATTTGCTGAGCGGCGAGTCATTCAGAGATGGAAGTTCGTGGGTGTTTGTTGTTACGTTTCCGGGAGTGAATGAACTTATAACATTCCCTGCGGGTATATTGCTACTTCTTCTGGCGGCAGCCGATACCGAGTCACTATCCACATTGCCCGTCGCCGTGACGCCGCCGCCCGCCGCGACGCCGTCCCCGGCGGCGCAAATCGACGAGCACACGCCGCTGGATGAGTTGCAAAGGAGAGCAAAGGCAGGAGAGGCGGCAGCGCAAAACGTATTGGGGAATGTGTACCGGGGCGGCATCGGGGTCACACAGGATTACCGGCAGGCGGTCTTCTGGTATCAAAAGGCGGTGAATCAAGGAGATGTCCTGGCGGAGCGGCATCTGGGCAATATGTATTTCAATGGATACGGAGTGGCGAGGGATTATGGAAAGGCGCTTACGTTGTTTGAGAAAGCAGCCAATGAGGGAGATGCAGACGCGCAGAGCATGCTGGGACTGATGTATCTTTCGGGCAAAGGAGTGAGGCGGAATTTTGAGAAGGGACTAATCTGGACTCAAAGGGCGGTGATCCAGGGAGAAGCGGGAGCCGAGTGCAACCTGGGAATCATGTACTTGAATGGCCAGGGCGTGGCCAAGGATTACCAGAAGGCGCTGACCTGGATGCAGAAATCGGCCGACCAGGGATATCCGGACGCCGAAAGCAATCTCGGAGTTATGTACATCCAGGGTTGGGGTGTCGAGCAAAGCAGGAGCACAGGACTAGAATGGTTGAGGCGGGCGGCCGCCCAGGGAAGTACCGATGCCCTGGAAAACTTGAAATCGCTCGGTGTGCCGCCGTTAGGGAACCAATGAGCGCTCGGGTTATTGGCGGGCGGGCGGCTGCAGCCAATCGGGATGATCGGTCGAGAGGGCGGCGGCGTGAGCGATTGATCGAGCGGAGCCGTCGGCCGCAAGACGCCGCACGTAGTCGCGCACGGTCTCGGCAGCCCAGGGAGTGAGGGTTCGGGAATCGGGATCGGAAAAGAGCCAACGGTCAAAGACTGTCCAGGGATCGCGCGAGGTGGAAGCCAGCCGTTGCTGCCGAATCCGGCAGAACTTATCGGCGGGAAGCTGCTGGAGGCTGTCGACATCATTCAAGAACTGCAAAGCGGCGGCTTCGAGGACATCGGGCAACCATTCGGGAGAGGTCGTCAAGGGGGACATATCCCAGAAATTGATCCCCTCTTCGGAGAGCGTCATTAAGCGGGTTCCATCGGGGCTGAAACTCAGTGAGGACGGGCGCGGCAGGGGAGGAAAGATCGCCTGTCCCGTATCGGTCTCCCAGAGCCGCAGGTCGGTGTTCGAGCAGGTTGCCAGGCGGGCGCCATCCGGGCTGAAAACCAATGAATCAACATAGTTCTGCGCCGGCAATGCGGGACAGACGAGCCGCGCAGTATCGATGTCCCATATATAGACAAATTTTCCGGAAGCGGTGGCCAGGTGGCGCCCGTCCGGGCTGAAGGCGGCCGCCAAAACCGACGCTACGTGCTGGAGCGGCGGAGTGACGGGCTGGCCGGTGCGAGCGTCCCAGACGCGCGCGGTTCGATCTTCCGACGCCGTGGCCACACGCGTGCCATCGGCGCTAAACGACGCCATTCCGACCCGGGCCCCGTGCGCGAGCGGAGGCGTCAGGGGGCGCCCCGTCGCGGCATCCCAGATGCGGGCGTTGTGTTCAGTGGATGTAGTCACCAGGCGAGTGCCGTCCGGGCTGAAGTCAACGAAGTTTTGCGCCGCGAGCGGTGGAAAAAGCGGTCGACCGGTGGCGGTGTTCAAGACTGCGACGATGTGGTCGAACCAAAAAGCGATGGCCAGCCGCGTCCCGTCGGGATTGAAACAAAAAGAGGCGATTTCTCCATCGGCCTTGGCGGCGCGCGTTCCATCCGGATTGAGAGTCATGCTGGAAAGTTCCCCTCCATAGGCAAGAGGCGGCCCGACCGGTTCGCCGGTCCTGGCGTTCCAAACCTGCGCCGAGAAGTCGCTAAACCTGGTTAATCCCGTATTGGGGTCCGGGGCGGAGGCATTGGCGGAGGAAGTCAACACCAACGCGCCGTCGGGGCTAAAGACGGCGGAGGTGATGGCGCCATTGTGATGGAGCGGAGGAAAGAGCGGTCGCCCGCTCCGGACATCCCAGGCGCCCCACACCGCCTGGGTATTATCCCACGAGGCCGCGAAAACGCGGGCGCCATCGGCGCTGAACGACGCGCAGGAAGAATCGAAGGGTTCGGGAAATGCGAGGGAGATGAGGCGCCCGGCGTGGGAACTCCAGAGGCGGGCCGTAAAGTCGCGCGATGCGGTCAGGACTTCGGCTCCATCGGGGCTGAACCCGGCTGAGAGAACCGATCCCTGGTGCCGCAGCGGGAGGCTCATCGGCCGGCCGGTTTGGGCGTTCCAGACCTGTGCGGAATTCTCGCAGATGGCTACCACGGCGGATCCGTTGGGGCTGAAAGCGGCCAACTTCGGGAGCCTGGGACTGTTGGAGATGGTGACCGGCACGGACCCACTCAGGCCGGGGAGCGCCGTGGCAGGGATGGTGTCGCGCGGCAGAGGGATGGGAGAGCCGGCGGGCTGGCCGGTTGCGACCGTCCAGACGCGGGCGGTATCGTCTTTTGCAACGGTCACGACTTGGTTCCCATCGGAGCTGAATGCGGCGGAATTGACGGCGGCCCGGTGTTGAAGTGCGGGCACGGCAAGCTTGTTGTCCTTCGGATCGAAGAGGTAGGCGGCATTGCCGGCCGCGATCAGCAGGAGCCTTCCATCCGGGCTGAAAGCGATGGCCTGGGAGCTGGCGGAATCTTGAAGAGCCGGGGTGAGCGGGCGCCCCGTGGCGGCATCCCAAACGCGGGTGGCGCGGTCACTCGAGGAGGTGGCCAACTCCTTTCCATCCGGGCTGAAAGCGGCCCAGACAACCTGTCCTCCGTGCTGCAAGGGCGGCGCCAGGAGAGCGCCGGTTGTTGCGTCCCAAAGGCAGGCGGTCCCGTCCGCGGAAGCGGTCAAAACCCGGCTCCCGTCCGGGCTGAAGCACGCCGAAGAGATGTAGGCCTTGTGTTCAAGCGGCGAAGAAACCGGCTGCCCGGTTTGCGCATCCCAGACGCGCGCCACATTGTTGAAGGCGGTAAGTACGCGACCTCCATCGGGACTGAAGCTTGCCGTCACCTGGCCGAAAGACCCACAGACGATTGGCGGCGCGATGGGGCGGCCGGTGGCCGCGTCCCATACGCGGGCGGTGCCATCGTTCGATTGTGTCAGGACCCGGCTCCCGTCCGGACTGAAGCTGATCCCCTCGACGACGCCATGATGCCGTAACGGAGGAGTCACGGGGTCGCCGGTAAGGGCGTTCCAGACTCGGGCGCTATCGTCGTCGGAGGAAGTACCCACTCGTGTCCCGTCGGGACTAAAGGTGGCGGAAGCGATCTCGTCTTGATGCTGAAAGACCATCCGGGCGACAGGCATCATCGAGAGACAACCAAACGCGACCGTCGCGGCGGGATTGTTCTGGCGGCGAATCCTGAGGCTCCTGGCCAGGTACGGCAGGGCATCGGCGGACCGGCCGGCCTTGATCAGGTCCTCGGCCTGGAACAAATACGAACTGGCCAGGGTTGCCTCCGTGCGCTCTCTTGCGGCGACGGCTTGCTGGCGCTGGGTTTCGGCAACGTGCGCATTCCAAAAGCCGAAGAGGCCGCCGGCGATTGCGAGGGCCGCAAGGGCGACAAGGGCGACCAGCCATCGGCGCAAAGCCCTGGTCCGCTTTTGAGCCAGGGCCAATTGGTAAGCCTTGTCCCGCTGTGTGAGCGTCCCAAGAGAAACGCCAAGAACGCCGGCGATGATCTTCAGTTTCGCCAGTTCGCATTGCTTCTTGTACGCGGCGACGTCCATCTCCCTGGCGCCGGGGCCGCCCTGCTCGCGGAGCGCGTGCCTGTATGCCTCCGGGCTTGTCCAGCCTTGGTTTCCATCCTTGAGCCTGAAGTCCGCCGCGACCGGCTCGGCGCGCCGGCTTTCGACCACGTCGCCTTGCTCGTCCACGGGATGCCGCAGCGCGGCTGGGAAGCACTCGAGTTCCGCACTCACGCCGGCCGCGTGTTTGCCTTTGTCCCAAGACGCATTGGGCTCGCCCTCGATCATCGCCGCGAGCACCCGGTCGCTTCTGCCGATGCGCTTAAAATAGGCGATCTCATTGTTCACGTAGGTCGAGGCGACGGAGCGGGGCGAGCAAATGACGACCATGAACCGCGATCGATCCAGGGCGCGATAGATCGGCGAGCCCAAATCCGCATCCGCCGGCAATTCCTCCTCGTCCTGAAACACCGGAAATATCCGCTCCGGGATTTTCTCGCCGCGCTCGTTGACGGTTCCGATCAAGTCCGCCGGGACCTCGTAGTTTTCGATCTGCTGATGCAGCCACGTCGCCCACTGCCGTCCACTCTGCTGATTATCCGCGTGCCGATAGGAAATGAACGCCGCGTAGGGGCGTCTTGCCTCTTCCGAATTCTCCTCGCTCAGAGTGGCGGGCATGGACGGAGTGGACTAGGGAGTGATTTCGACGGAGCCGCTTTGGTCTTTACCCAGGAATAGGCCGTAGCCTTGGGGCGGTTTTTGGTAGATCACGCCGCCGAACGAGGTTTTCGTACCGGCGACGGGCCAGAGGAAACTGCCTCGGAAGGCTCCGGTGGACGGGGTCACGGTCAGGGTTACACCGTTGGTTCCGGACACAGCCACAGCGCCGTTCGAAAAGATTGCGAGGGTGTCCTGGATGGCGGAGGCGGGCAGATCGCCGCCGCCCAGGGTAAAGGTCCCGCTGACGGCGGGCGGGAGCGGAGGGGCGGCGTATTGCGCGGCCCGGAAGGCGACGGCGGCGGAGAAGCCGTTGGGATAATAGGCGCCAGTGGTTTGGCGGGGTTTGATCCAATCCAGCACGCCGTCGCAATCGCTGGTGGTGCCGCTCTCGAAGGTGATCTGCCCGGCGATGCTGCCGGGATGCCCGCCTGGGTAGAGCGCGCCGAAGAGAGCGCACGTGCGGCCATCGGCGTTCAAGTGGCTGCCAAGGCTGAACCTGGCGCCGTCGCCGAGTTTCCCGGTGATGGTGATCGCGCCGAGCGGGGTGACGAACATGGTCCCGTAGCCGGGCCCTTGCGGCAGGGTCGGATCGGTGCCGCTCACAGGGGGGATGACCAAGGTATAACGCCCCTCGAGCCCCGTTGTCACGGTCCTGGCGTTGAACC
>Ga0302319_10009645_pt1 | contig 18533 bp, 16 predicted proteins | sample Bog_T0_2_FD_203319 | JGI IMG/M metagenome (GOLD analysis project Ga0302319, IMG submission 203319) | Peat permafrost microbial communities from Stordalen Mire near Abisko, Sweden - Bog_T0_2 | ecosystem: Environmental > Terrestrial > Soil > Wetlands > Peat | place: Sweden: Abisko, Stordalen Mire...
TCACGTTACGGCCCGTCGGATCGCTCAACCGCCCAAGGCGGCCTTCGTCACGAGGCTTCGATCCAGCCAGTTGCCCGGCCAAAACGCTCGTCAGCGACCAGAGCAATCGACAATTCTCTGGGTGGATCCTCCCTCCACCGGATACACGCGCCATCGGGGCGCACCGCAAACCCTTTCCTTTCAACGATTCATCGTATCCTGGCGCATAGGGGGTCTTTCCCCCGACCGGCCAGTGCTGAGCAAAGCGTTCACCTCAAGGGCGGGAAAGCCGGAAGAACAGAAACAGGAGCGCATGCCGTTCCTCCGCTGGGGTGGATTCGGAATCTACTTACCGTTGAACTGCTTTGGCACCATGTTCGCAAGGTGGCCTGGGGACAAATCCTGGCATCCATTTCTTTAGGTTTGGACGCTCCGGTTGGAAATCCGGATGATTTCCTGAGCGATGTCCTCCGGCGAAAGAATGAAATCGACACAACCGCTCGCTATCGCACTCTCAGGCATATCCCGCTGCCGGGCTGTATCGGGTTTCTGGGCAATCGTAATGCCTCCGGCGCGCCTGATGCCACACAGCGAGTCTGCGCCGTCGCCATCGTAACCGGAAACAATGACGGCGATCAGCTTGCCGCGCCAGTGCCGGGTCAGGGATCGCAGGAAAACTGTAATGACATCGGGCCATCCCCTCGGTTTCGATATGGGCTCCAGACGGAACTCGCCATCCAAAACATGCAAGTCACGCTGGCTGGGAATAATGAAGACATGGTTCGGACGGATGAGTAATTTGTGTGTAATCAGCGTGACGGGCATCGTGGTATAACGTGGAAGAATCTCATGGAGACGCGTAGCCACGGTCCTCAGGTGATTGACGATCACGATGGCGGCACCCATGTCGCCTGGCAGGCAACGGAGTAACCGCGTATAGGCATCAAGGCCACCAGCGGAGCCTCCGACACACACGATGGGAAAGTCTTCCCGGACACTTACGGCGTTCATCGGTATTCGTACTTCAGCGGATGTCATCGATCCTGATGAATCAAGCCACCTTGGCGCTGCCTGTGGCCTATTCATCGTCGCAAATCCAACATTTCCGGGCTCGCGAATTTTGCATGCATTTCACCGACGTCTTGTGGCGGCCAATCGGTAAGCTCCGTCCCCAGACGCAATCCCATGGTAGCGAGTTCTCGTTTGATTTCGGCGAGCGATCGCTTCCCAAAATTACGAATGTATAATAAGTTCTTCTCGTTCATCTGAATAAGATCGCCGACGCATCTGATGTCGACGGCGGTCAGACACCTACGGGCACGGCTTGATATCGCCAAATCGTCCACGGCGAGACACAAGGTCCGCAAGTCGGCAGTCATGGAGGTCTCCAACGGTTGATGCCGTAATCCCGCTCCTGGATACACACTCAGCAATCCATCGGCGTAAACGAGGATTATCAAGGTTAAAGGCAGGCGTTTGAAAATGATAGGGCCGGAAATCACCCATGGCAGGGGCATGGAGCGGGACTGTACCCTACGCCCAATTCCGTGGGCCGCAATCATCGGCGGACGTCCCAGATAAGTCGGGCGACACCGCCAAGGCGGTCATCTTCCCGCTGTCCGACAGTCTCTCCCCAGGGCGCCTGATTCCCGAGGCTGTGGCACCCTTCCGGCGGCGGCATGGGGGTTTTCCGCGGGTCGATATTTTTCGTCAGTTGGCACACCCCGATTCATGGTGACGCCGTCGGTGCTCCTGCCATCCAGGTCGATCGCCATGACTGCCCCCCGTCGGTTGGCGGCGTCACCATTTCACGCCGATCTTGCCGCATCGCAGTCGACCGCGGTCCAGGGCTCTGGCGGGTCGTTCCTTGCCGCAGACTCGACCATCGCTCAGGCCGCCTGCCCCCCGATTTCACCTGCGCGCGAAGAAAATCCCGAATCCGGCAGGGCTTTTTTGGCCATGTGCGGGCGCGGCGACGCTTACAGAAGACCGGAGCCGGGGCGGCGGCATACAACGCCGCCGCCCGGTCATACCGGTATGGCCGGGTTCATTGGGAAATGGTGACCGGTGACCCGAACAAGGCCGACGCCTCGTGGCGGGCACCGTCATGCGAAAAGGTCGACTCGTTCAGAACCTCGAGCCAGGAGCGAAACGCGGCGACCGAAGGCAGCCGAAAGCAGGCAGCGGTCGGGCGTGCGGGGCCGATCAGGATACCGCAGCCTCCCAGTGTGCGTATGGCCATGAACCCGCTCTCGTCGGTGAGATCGTCGCCGGCGAACACCGGCTGACGACCGGCAAAAGGGGGTTGCGCCATCAGGCGGATGATACCGGCGCCCTTGGTCGCCGCCGCGGGAACGAGTTCCACCACCGCCGCGCCTTTTTGGAGGCGATAGCCGCCTCCCAGTCGCGCCAGCCCGGCCTGGACAAGGGCAAGGACCGGCGCCGCCAAATGGGGCGCCATCCGGGTGTGAACCGCCAGGGCAATCCCCTTGTCCTCGACGAGGACGCCGGGATGGGCGGCGGCAAAGGTCTGGAAATCTGCCGCCACTTCGGCGAACCGCAGCGGTGGTGGTACGGCCCTGCCGTGCACGCCGCCAATCCGCCACTCGCCGCCGTGAGTGCCGATGGCATCGAACATCGCGGGAGCCAGCAGGCGGTCGAGGGAATCGAGGCTGCGGCCGCTGATCAGGGCGAGCGCCCCGCCCGTGGATGCGCGCAACCTGACCAGTTGTGCCCGTAGCGTGGCATCCACGGTGACGGCCTGGGGCGTTTCGGCAAATTCGACCAGCGTCCCGTCGACATCAAGAAACAGCGCGGGCGCCGCGCCCCCCGGCATCGGCGGCGGGGACAGGGACACGGTGGGATTGTGATACTCCTCCGTCACCGGCGGGACTCCTCGGAGTGTGACAGGCAATCGCGTCTGCCAAAGAACGCCCTTTGGAAACATTGTCTTTTTTCCTTCAAAGCCGAGTGCGGCCGGCATTCTTTGTCGGCCCCTCAGGCCGCCAGGTTCGGGATCCGGCTTCCCGGGGCCTCGGGAACCGGGAGGACGTCGACAATCCGCAGTCGCTTGCGCATGTGCGCGGCATCCAGCAGCATGTGGCCGGCCCAGCGGTAGACGTTGCGATCACGGACCCGGTCGCGCATCAGCCGCATGCGGGCCTGTTGCTGTGCCGGCGGCATGGTGAGCGCCAGAGCAAGCCCTTCGGCCATCGCGTCGGTATCGTAGGGATTGACGATCAGAGCCTCATGCAGTTCCCGCGAGGCGCCGGCGAAGGCGCTGAGGATCAGCACTCCCCGTTCGTCGTCGCGGGCGGCCACAAACTCCTTGGCCACCAGATTCATGCCGTCATGGAGGCTGCTGACGACGCAGACATCGGCGGCCCGGAACAGCTCGAACACCTGATCGGGCTCGTGGTGGCGGGCCAGCAGCACGATCGGCTGGTAGTCGGGACCGCCGAAGCGTTGGTTGATGTCTTCGACCAGAGTTGCCGCGTCGGCCTGGAGTTGTTGATAGCCGGGCAGCTTGCTCCGGCTGGGGGCCGCGACCTGCACGAAAACGAAACGGCCGCGCCAGTCCGGATAGTGCTCCAACAGGGCGGCCACCGCCCGGAAACGGTCGAGAATGCCCTTGGTGTAATCGAACCGCTCGACCCCGACGCCAAGCCTGATGGTCTCGGGCAACCCAAGTCGCCCGAGGACGGCCGCGCGACATTGCGCGACCGGAGCCTGTCGCTCCAGCGGCTTGGGCGGCCATTCGATGGAAATCGGGTAGGGACGAACCAACGAGATGTCGCCGTTCACCGCGATGGTCGAGGGATCGCGGTCGATCCGGCATTCGAGGAAACGGTCAACCGTGTCGAAGAAGTTGTTGCAGTGAGACTGGGTATGGAAGCCGATGATCGAACTGCCCAGCAGACCAGAGAGAATCTCCTCACGCCATGGGCAGATGCCAAAGGCCTCGGCGTTCGGCCAGGGGATGTGCCAGAAAGTGACCACGGTCGCACCCGGGATGCGTTCCCGGATGAACTGGGGCAGCAGCGCGAAATGATAGTCCTGGACCAGGACCAGCGGTTCGGGCTGGCGGGCTTCTTCAGCCACCGCGTCCGCGAATTTGCGGTTGACCGCGACGTAGTGCTGCCAATCGTCGCTCCGAAACATCGGCCTCATGTAGGCAATGTGGCAAAGCGGCCAGAGTCCCTCGTTGGCAAAGCCATAGTAGTAGCCGTTGAGTTCTTCGTCACAAAGCCTTATGCGGCGCAGCGTGTACTCGGGATGGTCGGGTGGAACCGCGATACGGTCCTGCTCATCCACCATCTGCCAATCGGCGTCGCCGCTGCCATGGGCAATCCAGGTGCCGCCGCAGGCGCGGGTCACCGGCTCCAACGCAGTGACGAGGCCGCTGGCCGGATTCTGCACGGTCATGGCGCCGTCCACGAGCGTATGGATGTAGGGCTCCCGGTTGGAGACCACCATGACTTCGGTGCCCGGCATATCCTCGGCGAGAATCTGCTTCAGGGTATCGGGTGTCCACACTCCCCTGATGTCGTCGGCTGTGCGACGGCTACCGTCGAAATCGCCCAGGAGTTTCCTGAGATGCGAGATCATCTTCATGTTGCGATCCTCATGACACGGCCTTTAATACCGATGCTACCCATGGTCATCATGATAACCGTGACCCCAATAGCCGGGCTCCGGCACATAAACCGCGCAAGCGGACAAAACAACGGCCAGCACGCCAAGCAACGCCAGGGCCGACATAGCCTGTATTCGACCGCCTATCCTCGAATCCGTCATGACACCCTCCCTCACGGACTGCGGCTCAAGGCCGTTTTTATGCCAGAGGTGTTCGCAGGCATGATGGTGTCTGTCCTCGCACCAAGCAGTCGCCCGCCGATCGCCGGGTGAAAATACAGCTTCCATTGTCGTCAATAACTCACCGCCATGGTGTGACAAGATTGAGGTCTTTTGGGCACCATCCTGTCGGGTTCCGGTCCCGGGCGGTTTACTCCGTTTCGTTTCCGGCCAAGCCACGGCCGCGGGAACGAACGGTGCCGGAACCACGCCTGCGACTGGCGAATGATGACCTGGAGAGTCAGCCAAGCCACTCGATTTCGAGATCAGGCGGCTGTCGAACCGGACCATCCCGTTCAACAAAAGGAAGGAACGTCGACGATAAAGCGGCAGTTTGCTTCTGAATATCGCATGACATGATGAATGACGCCATATTATTGTCCATGGTCGTCATGTGCCTGTGATACCAATTGTCGCAAACATCGTGGAATTTAATAATCACCGCTAGGGCATCACGACGATACAGTCTCATGAATCGAGATACCTGATTGATGAATTTAACGTGCTCATGGCGATGCTCGTCGACGCCAGTGTATCCGACCCTGGTCATAAGATCCTCCTCGTGAGCAAAATGATATTCAGACCATTCTTTTATTATTTTTGATACCATATTAAAATCATTGTGAGGCAGTTACCCATCAATAATTTTCTTTAATAAGTCAAATTGCACGAAAATTTCGATATGGTCGTAATCCAGTTGTGGTATTCCGCAGCTGCCTGGTGCCTGCTGGATATGTGTGGCCATTTGTTGCCTCCATTCCATCATCATGATAAGGCTACCGCTCCTGTTTTCGCGATGAGCCAAGATGCTTCATTTTGTCCACTCTTGGTATGATAAGCATCGACCGGTTCGATCCGGCCTTGCCGGGCCACCGCCAGGCAGGCGTTGTTGCCGCGGCGAGATGCCGGCGCAGGTCGAAGTCGGGAGCAGACTGTCGAGGGTGGTTCCAAGGGTCACGGTACGCATGGTGATCTCCTGTGCATCCCGGGAGAGCCGACGGCGGCGATCGGGTGGCAAGGGTTGTGGGATTGCGCTCAAAACCAAGGATGACACCGGGACTCCCGGGACCGGTGGGACAAGATCGGGGCTTCCTGGCACGGCCACCGGCCCCCTACTCGGTATCGCGGAAGCATTTCCGCCGGAGGGCCGGGTCCTGGATGCGCGCGCACCAGCCCTGTTCGTAGCCGTAGACCGCACCGCAGTAAACGGCCTGATCATGATTCCGGGTCTCGCCGCAGGTGAAGGGCTCACTGCCCTCGGGTGTGACGATCGCGGTCTGACAGACGCTGTTCTGTTTCGGTACCGCGTGAGAATAGCAGTCGAACAGCGACCCGGCATCAGCTGGACCGCCGATCAGGACGGCGAAAACCAGCGTTGCAAAAGCCATATGGTTTTTATAGCTCATGGATGGCCTCCAAAGACTGTCAGAAGCCGGCCCGCTGGGCGAAATCCTGGTCTCCGGGCGCCGGCATTCCCGGATCTCCGCCCGCGTCACACTTCAATTGACCAGATTGGTGATCTCGACCCGGCGGTTTTCCGGGGCGGCGGGATTGCCCGGATTCAGCAGGTCGCCGGCTCCCTTGCCCGTCGCGTACAGGCGCGACGGCTCGATGTGGTAGCGGCCGACGAAGTAGAGCCGGACCGCATTCGCCCGCTGCTCGGAAAGCCTCTGGTTGCGGGTCGGCGAGCCGACACCGTCGGTGTGCCCCGTGATGCGGAAGGTGGCGACTTCTGCGCCAGGTGCGCTCATCACCCCGCCGATTCGATCGAGCAACTGCCGGGCGCTGCCGGTCAACCGGGCCGAGCCATACTCGAAGTTGACCCGGAACGCCGCCGTGTACTCGTGAGGCGGCAGGGCGGCCACCTGCTTTGGACCCGCGGCGGCCGAGGGCGGCACGGCCGGCAGGACCGTCGTCATCTGATTGATGTCGCCCATCCTGAGCCCGCGCGTCAGCGATGTCGGGAACGCGACCACGGTGCCCGCCGGTGCCGGACAGTCCGGCCTCGCCAGTCTGAGCGCCCTGGCGATGTCGCACTCGCTGGCGTCGTCATTCATAAGGATCGCGGTTTCCGCGGCCACCGGGCCGATTCTCGAAACCGCCAGCGCGGCGCCGACCGCACCGAAGATCACCAGGGACTTCATCGCACGCATGTCTTTATCTCCTTCCCGATTGGGAACGGCGCTGTCGGCAACCCCCTCCCCATCAGCGAACCGGAACGACCACACTCAGGCCCGGGGTCGAAAAGGAAAAGATCGGCGGCGCGTAGTAGTATGACCGCGGCGGATAGTAAACGACCGGTGGTGGCGCATAGACGTAGGGACCGGGAACCCAGTAGTGCGGTCCCCCTCTCCAGTGGCCATGATGATGGTGATGGTGGCCATCATGAGCGTAGGCCGCCGTCGGCGGTATGCCCAGGACCAGCGTAACCGAGACGGCGACAGCCGTTGCCAGGACACGTAGATCATGGCGAACGGGGCAAGAGGTGGGCTGTAGCATGGAACACTCCATAGCGTGTCTCCGTGGGCGGAAATCCATCGAGCCTGTGACGGATCGCCGAAATCTTGGGCCGTGATCACGGACCGGGGTCGATGACCTGGGCGCAGGCGTCGGTTGGCGCGGCTGCGATGTGCCCTGCCACCGGCACGATCTTGAGTGCCGCGGAACTGATCCGACAGGGCGCCGCAACCACACCGCAAGCCCCCAGTCCAAGACAGATCGCAAGGATTGCCAGTATACGCACGATCCCGCTTCCTTCTTCGCGCCCTGGTGATGATGCCGAAGCCGGGAACAGCCAGGAGCACCGCCCCTGGCCATGGGTTCGAGCCCGGTCGGAAGGTCCCGGGTTACGGGCCATTCGGCGGTGCCGTGGTTAGTTGCGGCGCCGGTTCGGTGACGCCGCTGCCGCGTCCGTAGCCGCTGTAGGCCAAGAGGCCGGCAAACGCGGCGGCGAGTGCGATGACGACCGGCGCGACGATGATTGTCGTCCGAAGGCTCCCGTACTTTTGCAGGGCGTTCATTGAGGAATCCGCGGTTCGGTTGCTCATGACTGTCATCCTCTGCTTTGCTGCCTGGGAACAATCGTCTCGTCGCGGTGCGGCGGAGAACGAAGGCGGACCTTCCGCTCCGCCGACCTCGAAGTTTCCGCGTACCAAGCGGCAACGACACGGGACCAGTGGTCCAATCGCTCGCGTCATGGCCAAGGTATCGCAAAGGGCCTGACCGGCGGGGGACAAGATAGGGATAATTTTGGCGCGTCCGGCAGGCCGGGTCATTGCCGTCCCTTCGGAGGCCGATCAAGAAAGGCTACACGATATTGCGAGGACCGAAGGTCCACGACCAGTCCGTTCTCGTGTTTCACTTTCCCGATGGCGCCTCAAAAGAATCCCGATTTTGTCTTACCCTCGCCGCTTTGATGGTGCTATTGTTTTTACATGTTCTCTCTTCGGACAGGACAAGCCGGTTGTGCACCTCTTCGCATGACTTGCTCAATGGCGATCGGTACCACGGCTGCTCCAATCGAAACTGAAGCCGGTGCCAAATTTGGGCGGTTGGGTGATTGGCCGCGGCACCCGCACGACGCCAACCGGCTGGTCCCACCCCCATCGTTGTCGTCCCGAAGCGGACGGCAAATGCAGGGATGAACAACGCCGCGGGTCCGTCGAAGAAACGGGGCAAAGCCTGTCATTCGCGGGCCGGGCCTTCCAAACCGGCAAAAAGGAGGACTTCGATGACCGGAAGATTTCCGATGACTATGGCGCTGGCTGCGGCCATCGCTCTGCCGCAACCAGCGGCCGCTCAGGTTACCGAGACCTATACCGAAACCATCGAACACTATTCGGTCGGCGGTGGAAGTGCGGGCACCACCATTCGCCCGTCGGACCCGATAATCGGACAGTCAACGGTCGAAATCATCGCGCCGACCGCGCCACCGCCGTCCCGCGTCGAAGAGATTCCACCGCCGCCCGCTTCTACCGGGGTGGCTTGGCAGGCCGGTCACTGGAGTTGGTCCGGCGACACCTGGCTCTGGAATCCCGGACGCTATGTCCCGACCGAGCCGAGCTACACCGCCTGGGAGCCCGGCCGCTGGGTTCAACAGCCCCAGGGCTGGGTGTGGGTCGAGGGGCACTGGCGCTGAGCCGTTCCTCCGGACCCGATAGGGTCCAACGACCTCACACCTCCGCCTCTGGCCATCAACGGAGGAGAGCATGCCTCAAAGCCATTTTTTTCGCCTGGCCGCGATGCTGGCCGTCGTCCTGACCGCCTGCGCGTCGCCGCCCCCCGAGCCGCAAGACTGCCATGGTCGCCCCTTCGGCGCCGCCGCCGCCCCGGATTGAAGCACCGCCACCGCCACCGCCGGGTCAGGTCGCCTGGCAGCCTGGCCAGTGGACCTGGGACGACAGTGTCTGGGTTTGGGCACCGGGCCGGTATGTCAGCGCCAACTGAGACGGTCAAGCACCTGGACCGGCGGAACGGCTGTTCCCTTCCGGCGCAGGTTTCAGCCGTCAGGGTCGCCCGGCGGCGCCACCCGACCCAATCTCGAATGGCGTACAGACTATCCGGACCATGGCGCGCCCGTGACGTTAACCGACGAAATAGCTAATAACAATGGACAGCAGCGACATTATTTTGGGCTACACCTCTTTGCTTCCCTCAAATTCCTGAGCACATACTTCCCGTAATGCCATGGAATGATGTTTTTATATCAATCATGGCATCGAAAGGCGGAAATACTTTTATTATTCCGCATCTAGTGTTGCCATGCAAGAAAGGAGAGCACAGACATGAAAGCCGTTTCCACACGAGGGGCACCGGCCTGTTTGGTCACGATCTTAACGCTTGCCCTGGGGGCGTGCAGCACGACCGATCAGGTGGCGCGGGATCAGGCCGCTGCGGCGATGAACACCGCCCAGCAGGCGCTGACCCTGGCCACCGACAACAAGGCCGAACTCGACCGCGTCGAACGCACGTTCAACACGACGTTACGGAAGTGACGTTCCCACCGGGGATGGCGGGTTGCGGGTAACCCGAACCGGATATCCCCGACGCTCTTCTGCGGCCCGACGGATGACCTCCTGGTCCAATCGGACGTCATCCTCGGGACCCGCGGCAGCCCGGACCAGCGACAGCGCGTCCGGCACCGGTTCGGGGTCCGTGCCACCATGGTCCTCCAACTGGTCGGCTTGGGCCAGAGAGGGATGGACCTCGAGATACAGGTCGCCGCCGGACCAGCCAACCTTAACGGCCTGCTGAACCACCGTGACCGGCGTGCCGACCGGCACCTGGGGATAAAGCGCCTCGATATCCTCGGGATAGAGCCGGATGCAGCCGTGGCTGGTTCGACGGCCAACGCCGTAGGGCTTGTTGGTGCCGTGAATCCGGATACCCGGCCAGCCGACATAGAGCGCGTAGGCTCCCAACGGATTGTCCGGGCCGGGCGGGACCACGGCGGGAAGCTCGGGCTTTTCGGCACGGATCGACGGCGGCGGATACCAGGTCGGCTGTTCGGCCTTGCCGATGATCCGGCTGGTGCCCAGCGGAGTCACATGTCCTTCGCGGCCGACGCCCAAGGGATAGGTTTTGGGATCGCCACCCGACGCGGGATAGTAATAGAGACGCATCTCGTCAAGATTGATGACCACGCCGCGCCGCGGCGCCTTGGGCAGGATGTGCGCGGTCGGCAGCACCAGCTCGTGGCCCGCCCCGGGTGCCCACGGCCTCAGTCCTGGATTGGCCGCGACCAGTTCGACGAAGCCGAGATCGAAGTGCCGGGCAATCTCGGGAAGGCTGTCGTCGCTGCCGGTCACGGTGGTCGACATCTCTCCGATGACGTCGCCGTCCCGGGGTGCGGCAAGCACCGGTGCGACGGCCAGCGTCAAGGCGACGGCCTGTGCCGCAAAGCGTGTTTTCAAGGCGGAAGATTTCGCGATCATGGATTTGCCCTCCCCGGCCGTAATTGGACGGCTTGAGAATCAGGTGATCGGAACAGCGTCGGTTGGCCAGTTCCGAAGGTCAGGAACCGGGGTGATTCCAATGCCTGTCATCGGGATGAGCAATCTTTTCGGATAACCGGCGTAAGACCAATGACGGAAACCTGCACCCTTTTGCCGATGGTCCTTCGCCGCGGGCGGTCCAGTGTCTCTCCCGGTCTTGTTCACATCGCCTCCAAGGTGACTTCAGATGGAGTCCGGGCGGCGACGGAGGTCAAGCGGCAAGGACATGGACACATCCGTTGCTCCCGTCATCTACAATCTCTTCCCGCGCCTCGTCGGCACGGTGGCGCAGTGGGGCGGGCATCTGGAACGGATATCGGCCCTTGGCTTCACCTGGGTCTATCTCAATCCGTTTCACGATCCCGGCTTCTCCGGCAGCCTCTATGCGGTCAGGAACCCGTATCGGCTGAATCCGTCGTTCGACAGCGACGGTGGACGGTCGGTGTCCCGGCAGATCGGCGAGTTCGTGGCCCGGGCCGAGAGTCTTGGTCTTGCGGTCATGATGGATCTGGTGGTCAACCACACGGCCCGGGACCGGGAGCTGATCGACGCCCATCCCGACTGGTATCGCCGGGATGACGAGGGCGAACTGCTGTCGCCATCGGCGATCGACCCGGCCGACAGCCGGGCCGTTACGGTGTGGGGCGACCTGATCGAACTGGACTTCGGGCACCGTGTCGTCCGTCGTGAGCTTATGGACCACTTCTCGGAGGTGGCCCGGTACTATGCCCGACTGGGCGTCTGCGGCTTTCGCTGCGACGCCGCTTACAAGGTTCCGGCCGAGGTCTGGCAGGAGATCATCGCCGCGGTGCGCGAGATCAGGTCCGACGCCCTGTTCCTGGCCGAAACCGTCGGCTGCCGGGCTGCCGAAATCGAAAATCTGAAACCCGCCGGCTTCGATTATTTGCTGAACAGCAGCAAATGGTGGGACTTCCGGGAACCCTGGCTGCTGGAGCAGTACCATCGGTTTCGTTCGGTGGCGCCCTCGATCAGCTTTCCCGAAAGCCACGATACCGGCCGGCTGGCGGCCGAGGCCCTGCCCGGGGTCGACCCGGCGGTGCTGTGCCGCCAACGCTATGCCTTCGCCACGGTGTTCGCGTCCGGGGTGTTGATGCCGGTCGGCTTCGAGTACGGCTTTCGTCGGAAACTCGACGTCGTCACCACGTCGCCCGCGGACTGGGAGCCGCCAAACCTGGACCTGACCGGCTTCGTCGCCGCGTGGAACCGGTTGCGGCGCGGATGGTCCGGCTTCGCGGTCGAAGGCGCGCAGCGGCCGGTCAGTTTTCGCCAAGGGGACGTGGCCGGGCTGCTGCGGCAGGCCACCTGGCGGCCCGAGCCGGCACCGGACGCCGACACCGAATGGTGCCTGACCCTGATCAACCGTGACCTGATCCGTGCATGCGCCGTCGAGCTGATCGGGTGTCCGGAACTGGCGGCCTCGGGCCTGGGGCTGGAGATCACTCCCAACCGGCCCTCTGGACCGGTTGTCGCCGGTGCCAGCCTGATCCTGAAGCCGGGCGAGGTCCGGGTGCTGCTGTCGCCGGCCGCCGGGCGGCGCTGCGACGGAGACCGACGATGATCGAATCCGGGTCCATCATCATCACCGACATCACGCCCCGGATCGACGGCGGTCGCTTTGCGGTCAAGCGGGTGATCGGGGACCGCCTCGAGGTTGGCGCCACCCTGGTCCGGGACGGTCACGACCGCCTGTCCGCGGTGGTCCGCTATCGCCGCCCCGGCGACGGCGACTGGCAGGAGGCGCCGATGGTGCCGGTGGATCCCGGCCTCGACCGGTGGCAAGGCCGGGTGTCCCTCGACCGCCTCGGGCGCTGGCACTACACCGTCGAAGCCTGGACCGACCTGTTCGGGAGTTGGCGGGCCGATATCGCCAAGCGACAGGCGGCCGGCCAGGCGCTGGCCCTCGATCTGCTTGAAGGCAAGGCCCTGGTCGAGGCGGCGGCCGGGCGCGCGGCGGCACCGGAACGGCTGCGCCTCGCCCGGCTGCTCGACGAATTCGCGGCGGTGGACGACGACGACGCCCGGCTTGGGCTGATGCTGTCGGCCGATCTCGCCCAGCTGATGGACCGTCTGGCCGTCCGCGCCGACGCCACCCGCGGCCCGACGGCGTTCGAGGTGGTGGTCGACCGAAAACCCGCGCGCTTTGCCGCGTGGTACGAAATGTTCGCCCGTTCCCAGGGCACGGTTCCGGGACGAAGCGCCAGCTTCGACGACGCCATCCGCCGCCTGCCCGAGATTGCCGCGCTCGGTTTCGACGTGGTCTATCTGCCGCCGATCCACCCGATCGGCCACACCTTCCGCAAGGGAGCCAACAACGCCGAAACCGCGGGTCCAGCCGATCCCGGCAGTCCCTACGCCATCGGTGCCGCCGAAGGTGGTCACACCGCGATTCACCCGGATCTCGGCACCCTCGACGATTTCCGGCGCTTCGTGGCCGCAGCATCGGGCCACGGCCTGGAGGTGGCGCTCGACATCGCGCTCCAGTGTTCGCCCGACCATCCCTGGATTCGGGATCATCCCGAGTGGTTTCGCTTTCGGGCCGACGGCTCGATCCGCTACGCCGAGAATCCGCCCAAGAAGTACCAGGACATCGTCAATCTCGATTTCCTCGGCCCGCACCGGCAGGCGTTGTGGGCGGCAATCCGCGAGGTCTTCGAGTTCTGGATCGCCGAAGGCGTCCAGACCTTCCGCATCGACAATCCCCACACCAAGCCACTGGATTTCTGGGAGTGGCTGATCCGCGAACTCCAGGCCCGGCATCCCGAGGTCATTTTCCTGGCCGAGGCCTTCACCCGGCCCCAGCTCATGAAGGCGCTGGCCAAGGTCGGCTTTACCCAGTCCTACACCTACTTCACCTGGCGCACCTTCAAGGACGAGTTGACCGCCTACCTGACCGAACTGACCGCGGGCACGGCCGCCGAGACCTTGCGCCCACATTTCTTCACCAATACCCCGGACATCCTGCCCGAGTTCCTCCAAAAGGGCGGCCGTCCGGCCTTCGTGATCCGGCTGGTGCTGGCCGCCACCCTGTCCAGCCTCTACGGCATCTATAACGGCTTCGAGCTGTGCGAAGCCACCGCCATTCCCGGCACCGAGGAATACCAGGACAGCGAGAAGTACCAGTACAAGGTCTGGGACTGGGACCGTCCCGGCCACATCAAGGAGATCATCGCCGCGATCAACCGCATCCGGCGCGAGAATCCGGCGCTGCATGAACTCGTGACTCTGCGCTTCCATGAGGCCGATCATGAGAGCGTGCTGTTCTATTCGAAGATGACCGAGGACTGCGGCAATGTCATCTGCGTCGCGGTCAATCTCGATCCCTTCGAGCCGCACGAGGCGATGCTGGCGTTTCCGCTGGGCGAGATCGGCCTCGGCGAAGCAGATCCCTTCGAAGCCGAGGAGCTGCTGGGTGGTACCCGTCATTTATGGACCGGCTCCGGCCATCGGCTGCGGCTCGACCCGCAGCGCAATCCGGCGGCGATCTACCGGATCGCCGGTTGGAAGCGGGTCGATTACCGGACACCCTGTGGCTGACGGAGCCGGCGATGGGACAGGTCAGCGATTCGCTGTGGTACAAGGACGCCGTCATCTACGAGTTGCACGTCAAGACGTTCTTTGACGCGAGCGGCGACGGCGTCGGCGACTTCGCCGGCCTGACCGGCCGGCTCGACTATCTGGCCGATCTCGGCGTCACCGCGCTGTGGCTGCTGCCGTTCTACCCGTCGCCGCTGCGCGATGACGGCTACGACATCTCGGATTACCGCGCGGTCAATCCGGTCTACGGCTCGCTGCGCGACTTCAAGACCTTCATCCGGGCCGCCCACGACCGCGGCCTGCACGTCATCACCGAACTGGTGATCAACCACACCTCGGACCAGCATCCCTGGTTCCGGCGCGCCCGGAGCGCGCCCCGGGGCAGCCGGCTGCGCGATTACTATGTCTGGTCCGATGACGATCGGCGCTGGGCCGACAGCCGGGTTATCTTCAAGGACAGCGAGGTGTCCAACTGGACCTGGGACCCGGTGGCCGGGCAATATTACTGGCATCGCTTCTACAGCCACCAGCCCGACCTCAATTACGACAACCCGCGGGTACTTTCCGCGGTGACCGGGATCATGCGCCACTGGCTCGACCTGGGCGTCGACGGCCTGCGCCTGGACGCCATCCCCTATCTGGTCGAGCGCGACGGCACCGGCAACGAGAACCTGCCCGAGACCCACGCCGTGATCCGCCGGCTGCGGGCGGCGCTGGCCGAGAGCCATCCCGATGCTTTCTTTCTGGCCGAGGCCAACCAGTGGCCGGAGGACGCCGCCGCCTATTTCGGCGAGGGCGACGAGTGCCACATGTGCTTCCACTTCCCGCTGATGCCGCGGATGTACATGGCCATCGCCCAGGAGGACCGCCATCCGATCTCCGACATCCTGCGTCAGACCCCGGAGATTCCCGAAAGCTGCCAGTGGGCGATCTTCCTGCGCAACCACGATGAACTGACCCTGGAGATGGTCACGGACCGGGAGCGGGATTATCTCTGGGAATTCTACGCCGCCGACAAGCGGGCGCGGCTCAATCTCGGCATCCGCCGCCGGCTTGCGCCGCTCATGGGCAACGATCCGCGCAAGATCAAGCTTCTCAACAGCCTGCTGTTCTCGATGCCGGGAACTCCGATCGTCTTTTATGGCGACGAGATCGGCATGGGCGACAACGTTTTTCTCGGCGACCGCGACGGCGTGCGCACGCCAATGCAGTGGTCGCCCGACCGCAACGGCGGCTTTTCCCGGGCCGATCCGGCGCGGCTCTATCTGCCGGTGATCGCCGATCCGGTTTACGGCTTCCAGGCGGTGAATGTCGAGGCGCAGCAGAGCAACGCCGCTTCGCTGCTCAACTGGATGCGCCAGACCATGGCGGTGCGCCGGCGTCACCGGGCCTTCGGCCGAGGCGGCTTTACCCTGCTGTCGCCGCGCAACCGCAAGATTCTGGCCTATCTCCGCCGGTACCAGGACGAGACGGTTCTGTGCGTGGCCAACCTGTCGCGCTCGGCCCAGGCGGTCGAGTTGGACCTTGCCGGCTTCAAGGGCCGGGTACCGGTCGAGCTGATCGGCCATTCCTCGTTTCCGCCGATCGGCGAGCTGCCCTATCTGCTGACGTTGTCGGGCTATGGTTTCTTCTGGTTCCTGCTGGCCGAGGCCGGGGCGTTGCCGTCCTGGCACGAAGTGCTGCCGGAACCGATGCCGGAACTGGCGACCCTGGTGCTGCGGGAGGGCTGGTCCGGCTTCCTCGCCGGCCGCGCGGTCGCCGAGTTCGAGCGCACGGTCCTGCCGGCCTTCCTGGTTCGCCAGCGCTGGTTTGCCGGCAAGGACGCCCGCATCCGGTCGGTCAGGGTGGTCGAGCTTGGCACCCTCAAGGTGCCCGAGGGCGACTGGCTGATCCTGATCATCCGGGTCGGATTCGACGGTGACCACCCCGAGCAGCTTTACGCCCTGCCGCTGATGGCCCGCTGGGACGAATCCCTGGTCCAGGGCGGCTCGCCCCTGTTACCCTATGTCCTGTGCAAGATCCGGCGGGGCGCACGGGTCGGCGCGCTGCTCGACGCCAGCGGCGACGAGGCCTTTCCCCGGGCGTTGGCCCAGGCCATCGACCGGAACGCGAACGAGCCGACCACGGGCGGCCGCTTCGAGTTTCGCCCAGGCAGCCAATGGGCGGCGTGGCGACCCGCGGCCGGCGATCCGGTTCGGGGACTGGGCGTTGACCAGAGCAACACCTCGCGGGTCGTCGGTGACCGGCTGATGATCAAGCTCTATCGCCGGCTGGTGCCCGGTCTCCATCCCGAGTTGGAAATGGGCCGGTTCCTGACCGACGTGGCCGGCTTCGCCAACACGCCTCCCACCCTGGGCAGCCTGGAGGCGGTGGCCGGCGACGGCACGCGGACCGCGCTGGCGGTGATTCAGGGCTTCGTCGCCAACCAGGGCAACGGCTGGACCTACACCCTCGACTTCCTCAGGCGTGAACTGGGCGAAATGCGGCTCGGGGTCGAGGGCGCCCTGGTGACGCCCGAGGAGCGTTTTGAAGCCTATCGGCCGCTGGCGGTGGCGCTGGGACGGCGGACCGCGGCCTTGCATCGGGCGCTGGCCCAGGAAACCGGCGATCCCGCCTTCGATCCCGCGTCCTTCACGGTCGAGGATGCCGGGCAGCTCCGCGAGGCCGTCCGGCAGGGCGCCAAACGGGCCTTCGCCGTTCTTGCCGCCGTTCTTGCCGCCGGGCTGGACGGCTTCGGGGAGCCGTTGCGGGCGGCGGTTCAAGACCTGCTGGCGGCGGGCAAACGCTGGTGGTCGGGGCTCGAGGGTCCGGTCGATCCGTGGCCGGCGCTGGTCAAGACCCGAATTCATGGTGATTTCCATCTCGGTCAGGTGCTGGTCAGTCACGGCGACGTGCTGATCGTCGATTTCGAAGGCGAGCCCTTGCGCAGCCTCGACGAACGCCGGGCCAGGACCACGCCGGTGCGCGACCTGGCCGGCATGGTGCGCTCCTTCGATTATGCCGCGTGGTCCGCGGCCAGTTTGCTCTCTGAAAACGACCCCGGCGGCCAGCAGCCGCTGCTGGCGCTGGCGCTCCGCTGGCGCGATCTGACCGCGGCGGCCTTCCTCGAAAGCTACCGGGAGGCCGCGGCCGGCTGCCCGAGCGTGCCCGAGGACGCCGCGACCTTCGATCGGCTGCTGGATCTGCTGATGCTGGACAAGGCGTTCTACGAGATCGCCTACGAGGCGGCCCAGCGGCCGGCATGCCTCGCCATCCCGGTCCGGGGCGCGCTGGCCATCCTGGAACGGGCCTGGCCGCCGCCGCCGTGAGGCCGTCGCGCGCGCGCGTTCGGGCCGGAGCCCCCCACACCGCCAGGAGCCTGCGGTAAATATCCGGGAAATTGCCGAAGCGATCGCCCGCCCGGGGCCATAATGTGAATCGTCGGGCTGCCGGCGCCGTTCGCGCGACCATCATACCGTCGTATCCGGTGATCGCCCCCTACCCTGCCCCGACCGGTCGGGGCAGGGCCGATCGTGCGGCCATTCGATATTCAACCTTCGGCGACAACCGGATCGGGAACCGGTCGCATCGCTCGCTTCACCAAAGAGACGTTGCCATGGCTGTCGATCCAGAGAGACGTCGCCCCCGGAACCTGATCCGGCTCCGCGACGCTGCCGGCGTCCGGACCACACTGTGTCACGGCACCGTCCTGACCGCCGAGTCGCGCAGCGGCAACCAACGGCCGTGGACGGCGGCGGTTGACGGCTAGAAGAGGTTGGTTGTCGCCTTCCTCCCGGCCTTCTTATGTTCGCCAAGAATGGTCGGTTATCGGACAGCCTGAAGATTTCCCGCCGTGACGACCGTTTCCAGTTGGCGACCCTGAGCCCGGCTCGCTATCAATGTCCAGTGGCTTGGAGCCGGTAAAGTTGGGCAACCGAATTTCTGGGATAGGGTAAGATCATGAGTCTTATCGATTGCGAGAAATGTGGAGCGAGAATTAGCAAAGCGGCAGCGCCGTGCCCAAATTGTGATAGGCTCTTCCTGGATTCCGGGGTGGTGGAGAATTAATGTTTATCAATATGTTACCAGAGGACTTGCCCCTTGTCGCCTTCCTGGGAGCGCGGGCATCTTGCCCGCCTTTTTGCAGCAAGATCAAAGGATTGACCGCTGAGG
>Ga0302319_10009648_pt1 | contig 18531 bp, 11 predicted proteins | sample Bog_T0_2_FD_203319 | JGI IMG/M metagenome (GOLD analysis project Ga0302319, IMG submission 203319) | Peat permafrost microbial communities from Stordalen Mire near Abisko, Sweden - Bog_T0_2 | ecosystem: Environmental > Terrestrial > Soil > Wetlands > Peat | place: Sweden: Abisko, Stordalen Mire...
GCTTGAACGACGCCCACTTGGAGAGCATCACCGACCAAGACAGGATGCTGCACAGCAGCAGCAGCGCCAGCACGGTGATGGCCGTGGGGCCGCTGTTGTGCAGCATGTCCAAAAGGGCGCTGGAGTGGTCTGGCGTCGGTACAGGCAGCGGCGCCGGTGCGTCGGATGTGGCGTCCTGGAGCAGGAGAGCGAGAGCAAGCAGAGTCATAGCGTCTGGTTCAAGTGTAACTGCGGGTGCGGAGCAGGCTGCGAACCTGCGGTGGTAATACTTTCCTTACAACTCCTATCGAATTGTCATCTCGACCGCAGGCGGCTCACCTGCCGCCGCAGTGGAGAGACCCGCAGTTGTGCAACCGAGCCTACGGGTCTCTCCGCTCCGCATCCCCGATGAAGCCGCGATGCTCCGGTCGAGATGACACTTGTTGTTCTTCGACAGGAAATAACTACGCTTTTCCTTCGCCTCCTGCTATGCTCTCTGCGAGAGACTGACCCATGCTGCTGGAGCTGCGCGCAGAAAACTATGCCGTTATCGACCACGCGGTCGCCGGGTTCGGGCCGGGGCTGAACCTGCTGACCGGCGAGACCGGCGCGGGCAAATCCATCCTGATCGACGCGCTGGTGCTACTGCTCGGGAGCAAGGCCTCCAGCGACGTGGTGCGCTTTGGCGCGGAGAAGGCCGTGCTGGGCTGCGTCTTTGAATCCACGCCCGGCGCCGAGGAGATCCTGGAGCAGAACGGCATCGACCCCGAGGGCGATGAGATCCTGTTGCGCCGCGAGATTGGTTCGAACGGCAAGGGACGCGTCTTCATCAACAACCAGCCGGCAACGGTGGCTGTGCTGCGCCAGCTTGCGCCGGAGCTCGCGCTGGTTCACGCGCAGTCGGAGACCCTGACGGCCTTTGACGCCGCGCAGCAGCGGCTGCTGCTGGACCGTTTCGGCGACATAACCGGCGACGACGTCACGGCGGAGTTCACCCACTGGCGGGCGCTGCGCGTGCAGATCGACGAGCTGCGTGCCGATGAACAAGAGCGGATGAGGCGGATGGACCTGTGGAGCTTTCAGGCGAAGGAGATCGGCGGCGCGGAGATCGCTGACGCCGAAGAAGATGTCCGGCTGGAGACGGAGAAGCGCGTGCTGGCCAACGCCGAGCGGCTATTTGCCGGCGCGACCGCCGCGCAGGAGCTGTTGTATGAGGCGGAGGTCTCGGCCGAGTCGCTGCTGGGCGGCGCGCTGCGTCATGTCGAGGACCTGGCGAAGTTCGATGAGCAGTTTGCCGAGACCGCGCAGCAGTTGGCGTCCGCGAAGGCCGCTGTTGAAGATGCGACGGCAACGCTGCGGGCCTTTGCAGGGCAGGTGACGGCCTCGCCGGAGCGGCTGGGAGAGATCGAAGACCGCCTCGCGGCTCTCGACCGGCTAAAGCGCAAATACGGCAAGACGCTGGCGGAGGTGATTGCGTTTGGTGAGGATGCGGCGGCGAAGTTGAGCGACATGGAGAACCGTGATGCGCGGCTGGCGGAACTCGAGAAAGACCTTGAGGCCTCGGCAGGGAAGTACGTTGCCGCTGCGCGCCGGCTCACCGCCGAGCGGACGAAGGCCGCGGCGAAGCTGTCGAAGACCGCGGAGAAGCAGATTAACGAGCTCGCCATGCAGGCGCGCTTTCAGGTCGAAGTCGCTCCACGCGAGGCCGAGGACGCGTGGACTGCCTTCGGGTGGGACCGCATCGAGTGCCGCATTGCGACCAACCCCGGCGAGCCGCTGAAGCCGCTGACCGAGATCGCCTCCGGCGGCGAGATGAGCCGCGTGATGCTGGCGCTGAAGGTCTCGGTGGAGGAGGGGGCGGCTTCCGCAGCCACCAAGAAAAAACGCACGGCGCTGCCTCGCACGCTGGTCTTTGACGAGATCGATATCGGCATCGGCGGGCGCGCGGCGGAGGCCGTCGGCCAGAAGCTCAAGACGCTCTCGCGCGCGCAGCAGGTCCTCTGCATCACCCATCTGCCGCAGATCGCCGCCTTCGCCGACCAGCACTTCCTCATCGAGAAGGGCGATAAGCGCGGCCGCACCCAGACCGGCGTCCGGCTGATGGAACCCGCCGAGCGTGTAGCCGAGATCGCCCGGATGCTCTCTGGCGCCAACCTGACCGACACCTCGCTCAAACATGCTGAACAGATGCTGAGGCAGAGTGCGTAACCTCCTGTTCATTTCTGGCAAATGGTGGAGCTGGACAACGGCGCAGGCGTAGAGGCCGTCTTACCCACCCAGCACCGAGGTGAACTACTATGTCCGAGACCGGAAAATGCGCTCACGCCGCCTGTAGCTGTGCGGTTCCTGCTGGAAAGAAGTTTTGCTCCCAGATGTGCGAGGACAGTGTGGGTATCACCTCGCTCAAGTGCAACTGCAAACATCCTGAATGCAACAGTTAGCCTTCTGCGCAGGAGGTTTTTGCACCGTTTCAGGTTCAAAACCCTGCGAACCCGGCACCGTCAAGGGTATACTGGAGGGGTGACTACCTCGATAGCAGAACCTGTTGACGTGAGCCAGGCAAGCCTGGAGTCCTCCACCAAGCGTGTCCTGCTCCTAAAGCCCCGCGGCTTCTGTGCGGGAGTGGTTCGGGCCATTGACATCGTTCAGATAGCGCTGGACACCTTCGGCGCCCCCATCTACGTCCGCAAGGAGATCGTCCACAACAGCTATGTGGTGAACGACCTCGCCCAGAAGGGCGCGATCTTCGTCAACGAGCTGGATGAGGTGCCCTCCGGCGCGCGGGTCATCTACTCGGCGCACGGGGTCTCGCCGGCGGTCCGCGACCGGGCAAGAGAGCGAGGCCTGAAGGTTATCGACGCCACCTGCCCGCTGGTCACCAAGGTCCATGTGGAGGCCATTAAGTTCGCCAAGCAGGGCTATTCACTGGTGCTGGTGGGGCATCGCGACCATGAAGAGGTCGAAGGCACGCAGGGCGAGGCCCCGGACGTGACCCAGGTCGTCTCGACGGTCGAAGAGGTGGAGGCGCTGGTCGTTCCCGACCCCAATAAGGTCGCCTACCTTACCCAGACCACGCTCTCGCTGGATGAAGCGCGCTACATGATTGAGGCGCTGAAGAAGAAGTTCCCCAACATCGTCGGGCCGCACGCGCAGGACATCTGCTACGCGACCGAAAACCGCCAGACCGCGGTGAAGAACGTAGCGCATGGGGCGGACCTGGTGCTGGTCGTCGGTTCGCGCAACAGCTCGAACTCCAACCGGCTGGTCGAGGTCTCGCAGAACCTGGGAACGAACTCCTACCTGATTGATAAGGCCGAGGACATTCAGCCGGTTTGGCTGGAGGACAAACAGACCGTGGCGATTACCGCGGGCGCCTCGGCGCCGGAGATTCTGGTGCAGGAAGTCGTGGCCTACCTGCAGGGCAAAGGTTATGGTTCGGTCGAGGAGGTTGAGGTGATGCCGGAGAATGTCCGCTTCGGTCTGCCCCCGGAGATTGTGCAGGCCATCGCAGCGGCGCCTCGTTTGACCGCGTCGGCTTAGAGGCTGATTCGCCCCGAGTCGCCGGCGCACGGAGTCCGGGTTTCAACCTTACCTTATTGCACGATTTTGGATCGAGGGTTCTTCTAACTGCCACTTATGAGCACAATGCCCCTCAACCCGCAAGGAACGAAGCAGCCGCGCTTTGGCCGCCTCGACCTTGCGATGGACCGCGTGAGCGAAGGGATTGCAAGCTCCGTGCAGTGGCTGCTCGGCCAGCAGCACGAGCAGGGCTACTGGTGCGGCGAGCTCGAAGCGGACTCCATGCTGGAGGCCGATTACATCTATATGCACACGCTGCTGGGCACGGGCGATCCGGGCAAGATGGCGCGCTGCTGCAACGAGATCATCCGGCACCAGAATGAGGACGGCGGATGGAGCCTGTATCCCGGCGGCCCGTCCAACGTGAACTACGGAGTGAAGTGCTATTTTGCCCTGAAGCTGATGGGCTGGAGAGCGGACGATCCGCTGATGGTGAAGGCGCGCGAAAATGTGCTCTCGCTGGGCGGTGTGGTGCAGTGCAACACCTTCACCAAGATGTATCTGTGCTCATTGGGGCAGTACGATTACGATGCCGTTCCGGCGGTGCCGCCGGAGATGCTGCTCTTCCCCAACTGGTTTTATTTCAATATCTACGAGATCAGTGCATGGTCGCGGGCCATCCTGGTGCCGCTCTCGGTCATCTACGCGAAGAAGCCCTTCAAGAAGCTCGCACCGGAGCAGACGATTGATGAGCTGTTCGTGGGCGGCCGCGAGAACTCCGACCTGCATCTGCGCTGGGACCGCAAGCACATCTTCTCCTGGCGCAACTTCTTTCTGTTTACCGACCGGCTGGCGCACTGGGCGGAGCGCGTCCACATCCGGCCGCTGCGCAAGAAGGCCCTGAAGAAGGCTGAGCGCTGGATGCTGGACCACTTTGAGCGCTCCGACGGTCTTGGAGCCATCTATCCGGCCATGCTCAACGCCATTGTGGCGCTGCGTTATCTTGGCTACTCCGCCGACGACCCGCAGGTCATTCGCGCCATGGACGAGTTTGAGAAGCTGGGCATCGACTGTCCACAGGGCACGCCGGAGTATCCAACCCCGACCTTCCGTATGCAGCCGTGTTTTTCTCCGGTGTGGGACACGGCGCAGGTGCTCTCCACGCTGGGAGAGGTAGGGCTGCAACGCAGTGACCCGCGGCTGGTCAAGGCGGCGGACTGGCTGCTCTCCAAGGAGATTCGCTACAAGGGTGACTGGTCGCACAACGTGAAGAACGTAGAGGCAAGTTGCTGGTGCTTCTTCTTCAACAACGACCATCAGCCGGATGTGGACGACACAGGCGAGGTGCTGCTGGCGCTGAAGGCGGTGGACAATCCCCGCGAACGCTACCAGTATGAGGTGACCCAGCGCGCGGTCGAGTGGGTCTTCGCGATGCAGTGCAGGAACGGAGGCTGGGCCTCCTTCGATAAGGACAACACGAAGAAGATGTTCGAATCGATCCCATTCGCTGATCACAACGCGATGATCGACCCGCCGTCGGTGGACATTACCGGGCGCATCCTGGAGATGCTGGCCAGCTACGGCTATACGCGCCGCGACAAGCGCGTGGAGAAGGCCGTACAGTTCATCCTGCGCGAACAGGAACCGGACGGCTCCTGGTTCGGGCGCTGGGGCGTGAACTATCTGTATGGCACGTTCCTGGTGCTGCGCGGGCTGGAGGCCATGGAGTACAGCTACCTGGAGCCCTCCGTGCAGCAGGCCGCCGAGTGGATCCGCATGGTGCAGAACCCTGACGGCGGCTGGGGCGAGACCTGCGGCACCTACGACGATCCCAACCAGCGCGGCATCGGGCCCTCCACGCCCTCACAGACGGCGTGGGCGCTGCTGGGCCTGCTGGCCGCCAACGATACCCGTTCGGACTCGGTGGCCAAGGGCATCCGCTGGCTGATCGAGCGCCAGCATGACGACGGCAGCTGGGACGAACTGATGCCCGGGCGCAACGGCGAGAGCTACTACACCGGCACCGGCTTCCCGCGCGTCTTCTACCTCGGATACCACCTGTACAAGCAGTACTTTCCGCTGTTGGCGTTGACTACCTACCGCAAGGCGATGGAGCGCGAAGAGCGCGAAGCGTAGATCGTCATCGCAGCATGTTTCAAGAAGAAGGAGTTTGGAATGGCCGTACCTGTATCGCAAGCATGGACCGTAGCCAGCTACGTGATCCGACAGAAGCTCTCCGGGCGCAAGCGTTATCCGCTGGTGCTGATGCTGGAGCCGCTCTTTCGCTGCAACCTGGCGTGCGCCGGCTGCGGCAAGATCCAATACCCCGCACACATCCTGAAGGCGCAGCTCACGCCGGAGCAGGTCTTCGCGGCAGTGGAAGAGTGTGGCACGCCGATGGTCGCCATCCCCGGCGGAGAGCCGCTGCTGCACCCGGATATGCCGGCCATCGTTGCCGGCCTGGTCGCGCGCAAGAAGTATGTCTATATGTGCACCAACGCGCTCCTGCTGAAGGAAAAGCTGCATCTCTTTACGCCGTCGAAATACCTGAGCTTCAGCGTGCATGTAGACGGTGAGCGCGAGCACCACGACTTTGCGGTCTGCCGCGAGGGCGGGTACGACATCGCGATGGAGGGCATCAAGGCCGCGGTGGATGCAGGCTTCCGTGTGACCACCAACACCACTCTCTTTGACGGCGCTGACCCCAACTCCGTCCGGCGCCACTTTGACCAGATGATGGACGCCGGTGTGGAGAGCATGATGGTCTCGCCCGGCTACACGTATGACAAGGCGCCGGACCAGCAGCACTTTCTGGGCCGCGCCAAGAGCCGCAAGATGTTCCGCGCCATGCTCTCGAACCGCAAGTCGACCTGGAAGTTCAACGCCTCGCCCATCTTTATGGAGTTCCTGATGGGCAAGCAGCACCTGACCTGCACGCCGTGGGGCATGCCGACGTACTCCATCTTCGGCTGGCAGAAGCCCTGCTACCTGCTGCAGGACGGCTACGCCGACACCTTCCAGGAGCTGATGGACTCCGTCGAGTGGCACAACTACGGAACCGAGAGCGGCAACCCGCGCTGCGCGAACTGCATGGTGCACTCCGGCTATGAGGCCAGCGGCGTGAACTACACGTTCGGCTCCTTCAAGGGACTGATGCAGACGGCGAAGGCTATCTTCCGTAGCGAGTACAAGGACCCGGACGCGCTGAAGCTGTTGAATGAGTGGCAGCCTGAGGGCCACGATTCGCTGGTACAGATTGGTGACAAGCCTACTGCAGTCGTAGTGACGACTTCGGTCAATGCCAACATGACCAGCGTGGCGGGAGACTAAGCATGTCCACAGCACAGCAGGAACACCTGAAGATCGAGCAGTTGCAGCAACACAATCCCGACGAGCTGGAACACGCCGAAGGTCGCGAACGGGAGAACCTCGAGGGCTGGATTCCGGCGCTCGCCACCGACGCGGAGGTCCGCGAAGCGCTCGAAAAGGCCTTCGACTACCGCGGCGACGTGACGATCACGCGCAAGGACGGCAGCGTCGTGGAGGGCTACCTCTACGACCGCCGCAGTGAACCGACGCTGCAGGCCTCCGTCGTCCGCATCATGCCCACACCGAAGGACGGCCAGGCGTTCGAGCGCGTGATGGTCCGCTACGCGGATATCGCAGCTTTGAGCTTCTCCGGTCGCGACACCGCGGCGGGCAAGAGCTTCGACGCCTGGGTGAAGAAGTACTGGGAGAAGAAGGCCGCCGGCGAGACCGGCATCCAGATCGAGCCGGAAAAGCTAGACTGACCGCCCCATGCGCCTGTTCGTAACCGGAGCTACCGGATTCGTCGGCGCACACGTTGCGCAACTCGCCGCACAGCAGGGCGCGGAGTTGCGCGTGCTGGCGCGGCCCACTTCCAAACTCAACCAACTTCCGCGCCACGCGGAGGTCGTTACCGGCGACCTGCGCGAGCCTGCGGCCTTCGCCTCGGCGCTCGAGGGCTGCGACGCGCTGATCCACGTCGCAGCGGACTATCGGCTTTGGGTCCCGGATCCCGCTGAGATGTACCGTGCCAACGTCGAGGGCACACTCGAACTGCTGCGACTGGCGCGGGAGGCTGGTGTGCCGCGCGTTGTCTACACCAGCAGCGTCGCGACCATGGGCTTCCACGGCGATGCAGTCGTTGATGAAGACACGCCGGTGACGGAGGCCGCGATGATCGGCCACTACAAGCGTTCCAAGTGGCTGGCGGAACAAGCCGCTATTGAAGCTGCCCGCGCGGGACAGCAGGTGATCCTCCTCAATCCCACCACGCCGATTGGCTCGATGGATATGAAACCCACACCGACCGGCCGCATCGTCGTTGACTTTCTCAACCGCAACTTTCCTGCTTATGTGGACACCGGACTGAACCTCGTGGACGTGGAGGAGATCGCGCGTATGCACCTGGTCGCTCTGGAGCGCGGAAGACCGGGCGAGCGGTATATCCTGGGCGGCGAAAACCTGACGCTCAAACAGATTCTCGACCGACTCGCTGCGATCACCGGGCTGCCATCGCCGACGGTGAAGGTGCCGCACGCGGTGGCGATGGCGTTTGCGTTCTTCGAGGAGATGATTACCGGCAAACTGCGCGGCAAAGAGCCGCGAGCGACGGTGGAAGCAGTCCGCATGGGCAAGAAGATGATGTTTGCAAGTTCGGCGAAGGCTGAGCGCGAGCTAGGGCTCCGTGTGCTGCCGGTAGAGAGCGCGTTGCGCGCCGCTTGCGCATGGTTTATCCAGAATGGTTATGCGCCCTCGCCTCCGAAGGCCGTCTAGCTTTTGTGGAAGCCGGCGCGTTGCATCGCGAGACCGACCTCCGGATTGCGTTCGAAGGTCTCCCAGACGAAGCCCGTCCGTAGGTTCTCCGCCATCAACACGCTGATGCCGAGGTCGATGCCGAGCACGTCGGAGTCGACCCACTGCACGTCGGGGTGGAAGGCGTCGCTGAAGCCGTAACGACCCCAGGCTTGCTTCCCATACTTCTCCTTGAGCGCGCGCTGCACATGGATGCACTCAGCGGGAAGGAAGGGAAGAGAGCCGGCCGTTGCGTTCGGCACAACGGAGCCATCGATGCCTCCGAATCCGCCTCCTGTGGGAGACGGCCCGCCCCACGCGGTGTAGCCGTGCTGCGAGTCGGAGGCGCTGATGCCCCAGTAGTCCGCTGAGTATGGCTTGCTGAGCGAGAGGCAGAAGGCGCGGTGTGCGCGCGTTGCGGCGATGGAGTTGGCAAAGTAGTCCGCGTATTTGTCGCGCTTATTCCGGAAGTCGAACCATGCGTGGCTGTACTGGTGGACGAAGATCGGGTCGGCAGCGCCGATGTACTCGAATCCGTCGTACTTCATGACTGGGCGCGACCAGGCATCCCAGCGCGCGGGCTCAATCGGATGCGTTGGCGAGCCGATGGCCAGCAGGTAGAGGCACATCAGCTCGCAGTACTGATTCCAGCGAGACTTCAGGAAGCCGCTCTCGGGCTTCCACCCCATCGAAAACGTCTGGCCGCCGTTCAACATCCAGGGCCAATCCACGCGGTTGTAGATTGTCGTCGCCAGCTCATGGATCTCGGCGTCGCCGGCGAAGTGTGCGCGAGCCGCCAAGACCCCGCAGAGCAGCAGCGCGGTGTCAATCGAAGAGAGTTCAACATCGCGATAGCGCGCTCCGGTCTCAATGTCATTGAAGTGGAAGAAGAAGCCGTGTTCGTGCGGCAGCGTGTTGGTATGGAAGCGCAGCGTGCGCCGGACCTGCTCGCGGACGGCGTCGTGCGGCTGATAGCCGCGATGGTCGGCGATGCACAGCGCGGTCAGGCCGAAGCCGGTGGCGGCGATGCTGGCCATGCGCCGCTTGTCCAGCTTCCCGCTGGTGTTGAAGTTCTCCGCGCGGTCCTGCACCTGGCCGGTGGCGGCGCTGGCTTGCTCGACAAAGAACAGGCAGGCACGCCGCTGCATCTCGTCGAGCCACGCTTCGTCGGATGGGGCGAGCACGCCGGCGGTGCTCGCACGCGATACGCCCCGCAACGGCGACAGCAGTGCAGCTCCGGCGAGCAGGCGAAGGCAGTCGCGGCGGTCCAGACTCACGTGGTTCACACCCACGTTCCTTTACCTCCTGAGCAGCAGCACGGCGAGGCCATGTGCCGGTACCGTCAGTTGCAGATGGCCATTGGTCAGGCGCCGATGCTCCGGCGTAGCCATCGCTCCGGCGGCGCGCAGTGCGAGAATCTGTTGTTGTGTCAGGTCTCCCGGCGGGCGTCCCATCTCGTCGAAGAGTTTGAGCACATTGCCATGATCGTCGTCCACGCGCAAGACCTCCACTGCTGCATTGGATGCAACGTGTGCGAAGGTCAGGTCAAAAACTTTCGCTGGTCCGGCGGGGCCGGTGGGCACGGTGTACTTTGCGCCGGTGCCGGTGGGCGGAGCGTAGTCCCACAACGCAACAGCGAGCCTGCCGCGAGCCGCGGTGGCCAGCACAGCGTCAGAGTCCACTGCGATGCGGCGGTCGCCGAGCTGATGCAGCGCGCGGAAGATATTGAGCGTGGCCTTGGGTATGCTGTCGGCGGCGATGAGTCCAAAGCCTCCATAGAATGGCGACCGCACCACACCCTGCTCCTCAAAGACGTCGGAGAAGTCCCAGTAGGCCATGCTCTCGGTCAGACCGTCGCACAGGCGGATGTTGTTGGCAAGCCACGGGCCCATATAGGGTGAATCTGTGACGTTGGGTTCGTTAGCGTAGCTGGCGTTGTACTCGGAGAAGATGAGCGGCAGCTTGGGATACGGCGAGGCCGCGATCTGGTCATGCACCATCTTCACCGCACGGTAGACCATGGTGTCGCGCGGTACGTTCTCGTTGGAGTGCAGCACGTTGTCGGCGGTGTCGTTGGCGTAGACGTGCGTGGAGATGAAGTCGATGGGCACGTTGTCTGCGTGCGCGTGCTCGAGGAACGGCGTAACCCACGCGGCCTGCGCCGTGGACGGGCCGCCGACCTGGATGCGAGGCGAGACCGACTTCAGTGCGCGCGCGGTGTGGTCGTAGAGCTCGAAGTAGGTGGCCTGTTTGGGATTACCCTGCCAGAAGTCGATGTTGGGCTCGTTCCAGACCTCGAATCGCCACGTGGCGACTTCAGCCATGCCGTAGCGCGCGACCAGGTGCGCGGCGAAGGCGCGGATCATGGCGTCCCACTGTGCGTAATCCTTCGGCGGCGAGACGTTGGGGTGGTACCAGAACGGATGAATCGCCGCCGGATCGGAGGCCAGCTTCTTCGGCATGAAGCTCATCTCGACGTAGGGCCGGACACCCTCGGCGAGCAGGCCGTCGTAGACCTGATCGACGTAGCTGAAGTTGTAGCTGGAGTCGTCTGTTACGGCGCCGGTCTGCCCTGCGGTCTGGGCGAAGTTGATGGTGCGGCGGTCGGGGTCGTAGAGGCCCACCTCGTCATTGAAGATGCCGTGGAAGCGCACTGACTGGAACCCGGTGGCCTCCTTTACTGTGTGCATGTCGTCACGATAACTCTGTCGCAACGACAGGATGGCGCGGCCGGAGCCGAAGGTCTGCTCCCAGAAGTGCGGGAAGGGCGTGGTGACAGCGCGCGCATCGATGCGGATGTGTTCCGCACTCTGCGCGGGAAGAGCCGTTATGGTGGCCACTGCCAGCAAGAGTGACGCAATGCCGGCGCCAATCGGTCTATCGGGAAACTTGCTCATCGAGGAGGTCTTTCTTCCTGGTGGATTGCAACATCATCGCAGACGGTAGAGTCGCATGATTTTCGGGGGAGAAAAGAGGGTGCGCCCGAAGGAGCACCCTCTCTGATTACGAGCTGCCAGAGCGTTAGAAGCTGAACCGCGCCTGGAAGCTGATGGTGCGCGCGCCAAGGGGAGAGGTGTCCTGCCCAAAGTTCGTTGAGGTGATGTTGTTATTGACGCTGCCTGGGTTGAGATTCAGGATATTGAACAGATTGAACATATCTGCCCGAATCTCCAGATTGGCTTTCTCGCCGAGGATGCGGTTGCTGGGCAGACCGAATGCCTTGCTGAGCGAGGCATCGAAGTTGCGATAGCCGGGGCCAGTGAAGGAGTTGCGGTCAGCACCCGGACGGCCCGGCAGTGCGATGTTCGCAGCAGGGAAGCCGGTGTTGTTCGTCGCTGTGATGGCATTGGCGAAGTTCGGCACCGAGAAGTACTTGTTGGAGTAAGCAACCACGGTGTTGGCCGAGCCGTTGACTGTCTGGGTCGTCTGGGCCTGTCCGGTCAGGATATTCGCGAAGTTAGTCCCTGCACTCTCAAAAGCCTTGTTGCTGTGGTCGGTACCGCCGCCGCCAAGGTACTGCGGACGCAGATTGTAGTAACCGCAGTTGCTGCAGTAGAGCGATTGACTGGTGCCGAAGTTCGGCGACCAGGGCAGGCCGGTGTGCAGATTCAGGATGCCGCTGAGCGACCAGCCGCCAACGACCTTCTCAATCCAGTTGTGCTCACCCTTGAAGATGACGGGCTGCCAGAGACCGTACAGCTTGAAGGACTTGCCGATGTTGAAGTCCGACGGTCCGCGGGAGTAAGCGGCGTTCTCCGGGAAGTAGGGATCTTCATAGTAGGGACCGGAGCCGTCAGTATCCAGGCTCTTGGCCCACATGAACTGCGCGTCAGCGGTGAAGTGGTTGGAGAAGGGGTGTTTCAACTCCGCAAGCAAAGCGTTGTTGCTGGAGCTGCCGATGTTAGTCCAGAAGTCGCCGCCCGTGACCAGCGGGTTCAGCGCGAAACCCTGAACCACGCCGGGTGCGTTGGGTGTCTGGTGGTTGGTCAGGTTGCGTCCCGCGCTGCCTTCGTATCCGAGCGACGCTACGAGCCACTTATGGAACTGGTACTCCGTATCGACCGAGTAGTGTTCTGCGTACTCCGTGGGCATGTTGCCATGTCCATCGCCGATGATCGTGACGTTGGCATTGCCGGCGGTGGGCAGGTTGGCCGCATTGTAGGAGGTGATGGCGTTGGTGTTGGGCGCATACCCGGTCAGCGAGGTAGGGCTGCTTGAGATGCCGTACTGGATCTTGGCGCCGTTCGTGCCAGGGTTGGTAGGAGTCTGGAAGGCAAAGTTTACGTAATTTGTTGAAGGAGGATTGTTGAACGTGTTGGCAGTGATGGCAATCTCAGACTGGTTGAAGTTGAGGCCGAAACCGCCGCGCACTGTCAGGTTGGAGTGGAACATCGCGGGACTCCAGTTCGCGCCGACCTGCGGGCCGAAGTTGCCCTTCTGCGCGTTCCAGAGACCGCCTCCGGTGGTGACAGCCAGACCTGTATAGGTGGCGGCACCGGTGCCGAAGCGGGCGACGGGGATGGTGTTCTGTTTGTTGGTGAGCGGCCCAAAGTAGGAGTAGCGCAGGCCAGCGTGCAGGGTCAGATTCGGACGGATCTTCCAGTCGTCCTGAACGAACGCGCCGAAGAGGTTCTCGCGATCATCCGCACGGCTGGTGGCTACGGCTCCAGTGATGGGGTTGAAGCCGCCGTTCTCTACCGAGGGCGCATCGTTGAGGAAGTCCCAGATGTTATAGAAGTTGTAGCTGGGGCGGCCGATGTTGAAGCTCAGGTAATGCAGGTTGGTGAAGTCGGCACCAAACTTGATGGTGTGCTGCTTGAAGACCTTGGTGGCAACGTCCTTGTAGCCGTAGGTCCATTGGTTGAGGATGCTGCCGAGATTGGAGCCGAAGTTGCTCAAGCCGGCGTTCGGTGCGAAAAATGTGATGTTATCGTCCGGCAGACCTACGGGCGACTGCGGGTTGGAGGTAATCTCATTCCAGCGCCAACCGGCGGCGTTCACGCGCGCCTCATTGAGCAAGGTCGGCGAGAAGGTGTGGTTATAGATCAACGAAAACGCATCGTTGATCTGCGAGTGATTGAACTGGTTGTAAGGGCGCGCAGATCCGTTGAGGAACGTTGAGCTTTGCGGAACCCAGTAGATGGCAAAGGCGAGATGGTCCTTGCTGGTAACGTCTCCATCCAGGCGACCGTTGTACTGCTTGTAGGAGGAGGTGGTGGCGCTGGTCGTCAGGTAGTAGCCCACGTCAGCCACTCCGTCCAGTCCATTGCCGACTCCGGGCGTGGTGGCCGTTCCCGTCGCGCTGGTGTCCTGCTTGCCGAGTCCCGTGGTGAGCGGCGATCCGATATCCAGGCCTCCTGTGACGTTCGCGCAGTTGGCTGCGCTGAGACCGACCACGGCGCAGGTCTCTCCGGCCGTGACGAGGGTTCCGCTCACAGCCGCACCGGGGAAGTTCAGGTACTTGTAAGCAATGCTGTTGGCATTGGCCGATGAACGGAAGGCCGAGGTCTCATACCAACCGGCACCCGTTGAGTTCGATCCGTTGGGGGACGCCTCATAGGCGAAGAAGGCAAAGAGCTTGTCCTTCCAGATGGGGCCGCCGAGGCTGCCGCCGTACTGGTTGAAGCGCTGGGTGTCCTTCTGCGGGACGCCGGTTTTGACTCCGTTGTTGTAGATAGCAGGCTGATAGGCGTTCAGGGCCGGGCGGTGCAGGCCGAAGTAGGCGCTGCCGTGAAACTGGTTGGTGCCGCTCTTGGTGGTGATGATGGTCTGTGCGCCGCTGAAACGGCCGTTTTCCGCGTCGTAGTCGTTGGTGACGACACGGACATTTTCAATGGAGTCTTCGTTCGGCGTGATAACGCTGGTGCCGCCCCAGACAGCGCTTACCGTGCTGATGCCGTCAATGGATATGCCGTTGGTCTCATACTGTCCACCGTTGGCATTAGCCTGCGGACCGTTCTCGGTCGGGAACTGACCGCCTGCGCCGGAACCGCCGGGACCCTGGTTGCCGGGCCTGCCGTAGTTGCCTCCGCCTGAGCCCTGCGCTCCATCGTCAATCACTCCGGGGACCAACTGGGTGAGCGTGAAGACGTCGCGATTGAAGGAGGGGACGTGATTGATTTCATTGCTGCTGATTGTGGCGCCGATGTTGGAGGTCTCTGTATCGACAGCGGGCTCTGTGGAACCGTCCACTGTAACCGTCTCGCTGAGCTGGCCGAGTGCCATCTTCACGGTCAGAGAGTTAGCCTGCTCCGGGATGAACTCGAGGTGATCCAGGGTTTGGGTCTGGAAACCCGCCTTTTTTGCGGTCAACGTGAAGACGGCGGAGGGCAGGGCGTTGAAGTTAAATATGCCCGCAGAATCGCTGGTCCGCACGATGGTCTCATTGGTAGCAGTGTTCTTCAGCGTGAGCTCCGCTCCGGGAACTACGGCCCCGTCGGGGTCCGTGACCACACCCTGGACGGATGTCCGGAACTGTGCGGTGGCCGGAACTGTCAGCAGAAGAGCTGCAAATGCCAGCAGGCTGAACTTCGCCATCAACCGCCAGAGGGGGTTGCTGCGGCTGATCTGCTGTGCATTGCGAGGGGAAAGGGTGTTCATGGTGCCTCCGTAAACGTACATCTTTACCTGGTTTCTAATCCGTTGAGCGCTTTAGGCAAACCTTTGCCTGAGCCTTTGAGGTTGTACGCAATCGTGGGTTGAACTGTCAAGGGCGCCTGAGGAAAAGCAAAAAGTGGTCAAAATGAAACACATTGCGCCGTAGCAGCTTGTACCGCTTTGTTGGATGCCGTCCCGGTGCTGTGTGGGACAATTCCGAAGTGACTGGAACCCCCAAACCGGCCCCCAAGCGACCAGCGAGCCTGAAGATGATCGCCGACCACCTGGGGCTGTCGCCGGCGGCCATCTCCCGTGTGCTCAATGGCGTGCCTGCCGCCAAGTCCATCCCCAAGGTCACCCAGGACCGGATCTTCGCCGCCGCCAAGCACTTCAACTACCGACCCAACGTGCTGGCGCGCTCCCTGCGCCGCGGCCACTCCCTGACCATCGGCGTGCTGGTGCCGGAGGTCTCTGAGGGCTATGCGACGCTGGTGCTCTCCGGCCTGGAGCAGGGCCTGCTCCAGGCAGGGTATTTCTACTTCCTTATCAGCCACCATCACCGGGAAGACCTCATTGAGCGCTCCCAGGCCATGCTCGCCGAGCGGTCGGTGGATGGCATCGTGGCGATAGATACTCCGCTGACCAAACACCTGCACCTGCCCACCATCACCGTCTCCTGCCCCAACGTGATGGAAGGCGTCACCAACATTGTAATCAACCACCGGCGAGCGGCGGAACTGGCGCTGGATCACCTCGCCGGTCTGGGACACCGCCGCATCGCGGTGATCAAGGGCCAGGACTTCAGTTCGGACACCGAGCCACGCTGGCAGGCGATCCGCCACGCCGCGGCGCGCGCCGGCATCAAGCTGGACACCAAACTGGTGGCGCAGTTGGAGGGGGATGCTCCCGGGCATGAGCCCGGCTACTTTGCCGCGCAGCGGCTGCTGGCTTCGGACACGCCGTTTACGGCGCTGTTCACCTTCAACGATGTCTCGGCCATCGGCGCCATCCGCGCACTGCATGAAGCCGGTCTGCGTGTGCCGCAGGACGTCTCGGTGGTGGGCTTTGACGATGTGCAGTCGGCGGCGTTCCAGAACCCCGGCCTGACCACCGTGCGCCAGCCACTGCGCACCATGGGCATGCTGGCCGCGGAGTCCGTGATGCGCCAGATCGCCTCACCCGCCGATCACGGCCGCAGCAAGCAGGTCATGGTGGATCCTGAACTCGTAGTGCGCGAGTCGACCGCGCCGCCGCGCTCGAAGGCCGTGCGTCACTGACGAAGGCGGTCGGCCCGTACAATAGCGACTGCATGTCCCCATCGCTCGTCATCATCGTCGCGCTCCCGCGAGAGATTGCGCTGCTGGTTCGAGGGACGAAGCCTGACCCAGCGCTGCTCCGCTCCGGAATCCATCTGTACCGTCAGCCCAAGGCCATTCTCGTTGCCGCGGGGATGGGCGGCACGCGTGCGTCACTCGCGGTGGAAGCGGCGCTCGCGGCCGCGCCTGGTTCCATGCTGATCTCCGCCGGCCTTGCCGGCTCCTGCACACCGTCGCTGCGGCCCGGCGATGTTGCGGAACCGGGCAAGATCATCGACGTGAAGACCGGCGAGCGATTCCTCACCGACGCGCCGCCCGGGATCGTCCTAGTCACCGCCGATGCCATCGCCGGCATCAACGAAAAGTACCGGCTTGCCGCGGCTTACGCAGCGGATATGGTGGATATGGAAGCGGCTACGGTGGCGCGGCTTGCGGTAGCGCATGGTCTGCGCTTTCGCGCCATCAAAGCTATCTCTGACGGCCACTTCTTCGAGCTTCCCGCGCTCAGCCGCTTCACCGGCAAACGAGGCAGCTTTCGCACTGGTGCTTTCGCTCTGCACACAGCGCTGCGCCCGCAGACGTGGGCGAAGGCCATGCAACTGGGCCGCGACAGCAGGCGCGCTCTGGCTGCGCTGGCCGCACGGCTGCGACAGGTGATGGACGAAGAGGGCTAGTTCAACACTTCCGAGAGCAGATGGTCCGCGACACGGATAGCATTTGCAATGATCGTCAGCGATGGGTTTACCGCGCTCGCTGAGACGAAGAAGCTGGCATCGACGACGTACAGGTTGTCCAGCTCATGTGCCTTACAGTGGACGTCGAGGACGCTGGTGGCCGGATCATCCCCGAAGCGGCAAGTGCCGTTCTGGTGACCCACGCCTTCGAGCGGTATTCGCTTCTTAAAGTAGGCATGGAATGGGATGGAGGTCTGCGCGTGGCCCGCGCGTTTCAGCACATCTATCCAGCGGTCCTTCAGCCGCTCAAAGCTTTTGGTGTTGTTCGGCGTATAGGAGAGCTTGATCTGTCCCGGAGGCGCCACGCTGACCGCCGCGCTCTGGTTGGAGGGCGAGATGTTGGAGTCGCTATGTGCTCCTGCGGGCCCGGGCTGGGTGCTGCCAAGTTGGCTCGGGGTTGTGTTCCGCAGCGTAACGCGGTTCTCTGGATCGGGAAGGTCTTCCGTGGTGAGCCACCATGGCACAGCGTGTTTCTTCATCTCCTCCAGCACAAAACCCGGCGTCAGCGGCGGCGCATCGCCCTTCATCATCTCGTGGTGGAAGCTGCCCACCGGCTGCACCTGGCCCAGCGGGTAAGGGTAATCCGGGTCCGTGTCACGCAGATAGAAGTCGTTGGTGCCCCACGTCTTCATATAGCTGTCTTCGTTGTCGAGGGTGGAGAGGGCCAGCAGTGCGTCCGCCTGGTGGTACATGAAGTTCCGTCCCACCTGATCGGAGCCATTGGCGAGCCCGCGGGGATGCTTGTCATTCGCTGACTGCAGCAATACCACCGCAGAGTTCACCGCGCCCGCGCATAGCGCAAAGATGGCAGCCTCATAGGTTGCCGTCGCACCGGAGTCGCTGTGCTGCACCTCGACACCAGTGACCGCGGTGCCCGTGGAGTTGGTCAGCAGCCGCAGCACACGCGAGTTGGTCATCAGCGTGACGTTGGGCAGATGCATGATCTCGCGGATGCAGTTGATGTCGGCGTCGGACTTGGCGTGGACCAGACACGGATAGCCGTCACAGGTGTCGCAGCGGATGCACTTACTCTCGACCGGAGCCGCAGCGTTGCGCTTCAGACCGAGTGGAATGGGAAACGTCCGTACGCCGAGCTTGCGTACCGCCGTTTCAATCTGAGCCATGCGCGGCTCGCTCGAAAAGGAGGGATACGGATACGGCCTGGAGTGGAACGGTTCGGTGGGATCGAACTCGCTGCCTATACCTCCGGGGATCGCGGGTGCGGCACCAAGGTCTCCATGCACATGGAACAGCTGCTCCGCGCGGGTGTAGTACGGCTCCATGTCCGCGTAGGTGATGGGCCACGCAGGCGAGATGCCGCCCTCATGTTGCACCGCGCAGAAGTCCTCGGCCCTCATCCGGAACATCGCCGCGCCATAGACCTTGGTCTGGCCGCCGACGTAGTACGCCTGCTGCGGATGCAGTGGCTTGTCGTCCTTGTCGTGCCAGGTCTCCTTGGTGTGGTAGCGGTTATCCAGAAAGACCGCGGAGGTGTTCCAGTTGAGTTTCTCCTGCGGCAGGAACGGGCCGCGCTCAAGGATAAGGATGCGCTTGCCGGCGCGGGCCAG
>Ga0302319_10009651_pt1 | contig 18530 bp, 18 predicted proteins | sample Bog_T0_2_FD_203319 | JGI IMG/M metagenome (GOLD analysis project Ga0302319, IMG submission 203319) | Peat permafrost microbial communities from Stordalen Mire near Abisko, Sweden - Bog_T0_2 | ecosystem: Environmental > Terrestrial > Soil > Wetlands > Peat | place: Sweden: Abisko, Stordalen Mire...
TGAGCTCGGCATTCGTCAGCGGAATCTTGCCGACGTTCAGCCGCGTGAATGCCGACACCGGGTTCTCGCCGGCAGACAGCTCGAACCAGATGACCTTTACCCTGTTGAGGAACGTATCCTTGATCGCCTCGACCTCGCTTTCCCGTTCCATGAACCACACCTCGATAACCTTCATAGCCTGTGCGATGTGGGAATAATCGATGTTCTCTGCAGCCTGCGCGTCGGTGGGGTTTTCCAAAAAGGCGAGCAGGTCGGGTTTTGTCGCATACTCCAGCCTGTAGAGCGTCTGCTGGTATTTTTTTGCCGCGCGATCATTAAAATGACGCAGCACGAGCGGCAAAGTGGTCAGCCGCTGCTGGCCATCCACCACTTCATACGCATCATCCTTCCGGGCGAGCAGCACGAGCGGCTGGAGACAATAAAATTCCTCCGGCTGCGGATTCTTGCGCCGCTTGAACTCGTGGATGTCCTCAAGGAGTTGCGTGACTTGGGTGGAGTTCCACCGATAGCCGCGCTGGTAGGCTGGGATAAAATAGCGGATCGGCGCGCCTGACTCATCGACACGCAACTCATAAACGGCTTTCAACCGAATGTGCTGATCTTTCATACGTGCCGTGTCCACTGGCGCATCGCGGCCTGCGCATTTGCCTGATCCGGATAGGGAAAAATGCGCAATACGACAGCAAGGAGCGCGGAGCGGCCCTCCAACTGCCAGTCTACCCCGCCGACTCCGCGATCAACTCCGCCTTGTCGCTCGCGTTTACCCATCCGCCAGGGAAACGGCGTTCCGGAATGTAGTCGCAGGTGCCCACGCTGACGGCGTAGCGTTGAGTTATTCCGTTGACTGTCGGTGGTCCGTTGAGTACTTCCGTCTGCCGGGTACTGGTTTTACCTGCCATTCGCGACAACACCTCCCGCATATTTGACCGGGAATTCGCAAGGGAGCCGGGGAAGGTGGCCTTTCGGTTGCCTCGGCAGCGGCCGGGACATCAGCTGATGTTCAGCGCCGAAGCGTACAGATCTGCGAGCGGGATGCAGACCCCCAGCCGATTGATCGTGACCGAAGCGCCCGCGCCGACATGTTCCCGAAGCAACCAGCTCCCGTCATCCTGTCTCGAGTAGTGCTCGACATGACGGCGATCCTGATGTACGATCAAGTACTCGCGGAAGCTCGGGATGGATCGGTAAGATTCAAATTTCTTCCCGCGATCATAGCCTTCCGTCGATGGCGAAAGGATTTCCACGATCAGCACGGGGTTGAGGATCACATCCTGTCGATCACCTGCGAATTGCGGCTCGCCACAAAACAGACCGCAGTCCGGGTAGGTCAACAGGCCGGTCGCAGCGACCTTAATTTGTAAATCCGAGGTGAAGACGCGACACTCCTCAGGTTTCTGGCCGCGCAGGAGAGCGATCATGTCTCCCGCGATCAACGAATGATTCAGCGATCCGCCTGACATGCCGAACATTTGCCCATCGTGGAACTCGCTCTTCGTTTCCGCCAGGCGCTCGATTTGCAGGTATTGCTCTTCCGTGAGATGTGGCGCGGGCAGACTGGCCATGCAAACCATTATCGCCGAAGCAGCGGGCCATATTCAGCGCCGTGCGCGGGCTCACACCGGAACCAGCCCGCGACTAACGGCGCAGCGTTTACCGACCTGAGAGAAGTGCTCGGAGCGGATCGTCCGGCACTCGTACAATGTTGATCCCGATACGGGGATCGAGGAAACGGCGATCTGCTCAAGACCATGCATACGGCGTTCATCGCGTGCCGATGATCGCTTCGCGCGTGACACCTTTGTGGTCCGCACCGTTCTGAGAATCGAGTTGAGCTCGCCAGACAAGCTTCGCGCTGTCCGGATGTCCTCTCCCATGAAGCGCCGGACCGCGGCCATCCGAGCGAATCCCGTCCATCCCTGCCAACTTCAAAATCGCCCCACCCCCGTAACCCGGTCACAAACTCCAAAAATAAATTTAACTGCCAGATAAATCAACCAAATACCCGGAATCCCCGCCCCTTTCCGAACCAATTCTCCGGGCCCCTGGTGCATCCTGAGCCCAGGACGAACATGAATCGCGAACCCGAACTCACAACACCCCGGAACCGCCCACTGACACCGCGGAACCCGAAAACCCGCCTGACGAGAAAACCATATTCCAGGATTACTACCTCCTCGAAGGAGAAAACATCGACGTCTGCGTCAGCCTCCTGCAAAAGTTCAGGAACTCTCTCCACCCTCGCTCTCCGGTCGAACAAATGATCGTCGAAACCATCGTCCACGAGTCATGGCGCATGTCCCGCATGGTCGCTCTCGAAAAAGCCGTCATCGAAATGCAGCGCCAGGAGCAGCATGATCCCGCCGGCCTGCACGCTTCCAAATCCACCGCGCGCGCCTGCCGGTCCCTCACCGAAAATTCCCGCTGTCTCGAATACATGGGCCGATCCCAAACCCGCGCCTGGCAGTCTTTCCGAAGCGCCATCAAACTCTTCATCGATGTCCGTAAAGAACTGACCGCGGGCGAACCCCAAATCAACCCCACGGAGCTCTTCAAATGACATCCACCTCTCAAATTCACGCGAACCAGATCAACGCCCAGGCCTCCTCCGGACCGCGCTCCCCGGAATCCAAAGCCCGCGTCGCGCAGAATTCCGTAACCCACGGACTCTTCGCCGCCCACGACATCGTCCGCCCCGAAGAACAACCCGAATACGACGAGCTCCGCGCCGCCCTCGAAGCCGAGCTCCTTCCCGAAACCACCATGGAGCGAACCCACGCAAAGGAAATCCTCCATGCCACATGGCGCCTCCGCCGCTGCGCCGTAGTCGAAGGCAACCTCACTCAATCGACAATCGATTCCGGCCTCGACCCCATGGAAAATCCCGACACCGCCCCCACTCAGGCCGCCATCGACCGAGCCCGCGCTCACGCCCGCAACAATCTCCGCCGCGCCGCAGCCGATCTTTCAAAACTCCAGACCGGGCGTTACCTGCGCACCCAACTCGCGCCCGAAACTCCCGACAATTTAATGAGTCATCAGATCGCGACGAAGACCCTCGCCCACGACACACGCCGCCGTCTCAACCTGCGCAAGCTGGAAGACCTCGACACCTTTGAGAAGATCTTTACCCGCGCCGCAGGCGCGTTCAATAAAAGCCCGGCAGAAAAAATAAACACGCCCATTACAAAGCAAAGCCAATCTACGGGCCGAGCTGATCCCCCACCATCGCCAGCAACTCGATCGTCTCCAGACAATTCTGCGCCGTCCCGTTCGTCCCCATCCCCGGAATCTCGTCAATCGGATGCAAAACCGCCGGAACATCGAAATGCGTCGTCGCAAACGTAGGCATACGAACCAGGCTCCAGGCTTTCTTCGCCAGAGCTGGGTTCTTGGACGTCAAATAAGCATAGGCCGCCAAACGCCCGTACTGCGCAAACTGCCCGTCCGCGCCCTCTGTGCCTGTACTGTTATCCCGCGTCACCACAGCCTTGTTCGCATGAACCAGCAATCCATACTGCCGCCACGCCTTCTTCCACCCCGGGTGATCGATCAGATCGTTCAGCTCGAACACCACCTCCGCGCCGCCCATAATCGTCGTCAGGTTATAAGCCCCAAACCCGTCTTCCACAATCACGCCCATCTTCCCGGTCTTCGGATCGTACCCATACAACTGATTCGGCCCCTGCAAAAACCCATAAGGCATCGCCGCAATCGAATCCATCCCGGCAATAATCTTGTCGCGATATTTCGTCTCGCCCGTGCGCTCCCACTCGGTCATCCAGTTACCCACGAACGCCAGCCAGTCGGGACCGCCCCGCACTCGCGCCGGCCACGATATCGGCTTCGTCAGCGGCGATGCCAGCCGCATCGGATCCAGCGTCAGCAGCTTGTAATCCACATCCACAACAGCACGCATCCGGTCGCCCGTCCGCTCGTCCGCCGTCAGGTAATAGAAGAACCGCCGATACGCCGCCTGGCTGATTCGCGACTCCTTCGCTCCGCAGCCCCAGTGCCGCACGTTATGCCGCGAACCCAAACCCTCCCACGGCCCCAGATGATAAACGTCCACCTCAGTCGTATGCCGCGTAATCGCCTCGGCCATCCGAAACTCATCCGCGCCGCCCGTGCGCAGGAAGTTGTACCAAAGCCAAACATCCGTGCCAAGCTCCGTGTTGTCCCACGCAAACCCGCCCACATCGTAACGCCATTCGTGCCGAGGCCCGTCATGCTGATGCCGTACGTCGCCGTAATCCCAGAACCCGTACCAGTGCCGCTGCTCCACTTCTTTGTGATAGAGCGAAAACGCCGCCGCCAGATGATCTTCAATCGCGGACTTAGCGGGCGTCGAGCGATCCGGCAGACTCCAGATCCCGAACACTTTCGCCGAATGAATATACTCGGGCGACGCCAGCAGCAGCGGAGGATTCTGCGTCACCCCCGCGCGCCTCGCGGCCTCTTCATGCGTCGGAACGTTCACCGAGGGGAACAGCATCAGCTCGCTCGTGCGCCCCACGCCATGCGCCTGGCTGAAACCCGGCTGCCAGTCTTCATAAGCCGAATCCAGATCGTGGCCCTTCGTGTCGTAATGCCGCATGTCCATCGCGGCCCCCTCGGGCGACCACATCCAGACCCGCAGCTCGGCCTCGGCCTGCGTAGCGTTGCGAACCTCCAGCCCAGCCGGATACGATTGCCACAAATTCCGCAGCCCAACACCCAGTCCGCCCGTTACATCGCCCGCAAACACCAGGCCCGTCGACCTCTTGCCCCATCCCGCATTCAGCCAGCAGCTCTGCGGATTGGTCCGCTTCTGCAGCGTGAACCCATCGGCCGAAAGCTGCGCCAGCTTATACGAATCCCAGATCGCCCAGTCGGTCAACAGCTTCTGACCCGCGGCGTTGAACGCTTCTTTGTTCGGCAGCGCCTTGCCCGCCAGCTGTGTTTCGTAAGCGACGTTCTGTGCTCCACCGGGGCCCGGCCGAGCACCCGGCAGCGCCAGAACCCGACGGCCGGTAGCGGGCTGAATCGGCTCCGCCCAGACACCTTCGCCATCGCCGGTGAACTGCACATGCCGGTTATGAATCTGCTCCCGCATCGGGACCGCAAACGCCAGCCCCAGGCTCCTGATGAAGTCCTTCTCCTGATCCCCGTCGAACACGATCGAATGGATCATCCGCACCTGCTCATGCCCGGCATAAAAATACAGCCGAACCACGAACGGAAGCCACTCCCGCGAACCGCCCTTATGAACCCCTTCGAACTTCACGACCGCGCGTACCGGACCGCTCGTCTCAACCACGGCGCTCTTAATATCGCTGACGAAATCCCCGCCACCATCGAGCGAACAAACCAGCCGACCGGACTTAGCCACCTCGCGCCCCTCGCGCACCATGCTGGTAATCAAATTGGCCCCGCTGCGGCCCATCGAGCACTGCAGCATCCCCGTATCGATATCGATCGAACCCGCACTCTGCTGAACCTTAAGCGGGGTCGACGGAGCCGCCGGAGCACCCGGAGCCAGCCTGAAAGCCCCGCCCGTACCGGCCGGAACCACCGAAGCAAAAGCCCCGAACTTAATCGACCCATCCGGCCAATAAGCCAAAGGCCATTGCTGCAAAGGCAAAGCCGAGCCGTTGGAAGCAGCCAGAGCAAACGTCTGCGTCTTCGAAACGGTCCCGCGAGCAAACGGAACGCCCCAGGTCACGCCAACCCCGGTAGCCGGAGCGGCAGAACCCAGCCACTTCAACTCAACCGAACCGGCCGCAGCCGCCTGCGCCTCCACATTCTGCGCCGCCGCGGCGGTCGCAGCCAACAACTCAATAGCCTGACGTCGAGTAACTTTCATAAGACTCCTCTATCTCTACCAGTCTTCTCTTCAGTTCTTTTGTGGGGCAGCTTGGTAAGCTGCGGACCGGTTGGTAACCGGTCCAGCCGAGCTTGCTCGGCAGGCACTCTCCAAACATCTCCGAATCGTCTCCATAGACCCATCCATATGAGGTTCCAAAGAAACCGGTCCCGCATACCCAGCCTTCCTCAAAGCCAGGAAATGCGCCCGAAAATCAATCAACCCCTCCCCGGCCGGCACAAACCGGGGACGCACCGCACCTGATTCCAGAGGCATCAGATCTTTGACATGAACGTTAGCAATCCAGGCCGCAGCATTCTCGAATTCATCAATAGGATCGGTCTGAGTAAGCCAGGCCACATTCCCCGGATCGTAATTAATTCGCAAACTCGAAGCCTCACTGCGCACAATCATATCCGCCGCAACGCTCGAAGTATCCGCCCAACAAATCGGCTCCGGCTCAATCATCAACAGAAGCCTGTCCGAAGCAGCCCGAGCCCCTGCCTCAGCCAGCCAGTCAATCACCTGAGGAGGCACCGCTGCCGGCGCCAAAGAACCAAAATTCTCCTCCGTAGCCCCAGGCTTATGAAACCCAAAAACAATCAACCCGCGCAATCCCCATCGCTGAGCCAACTCCGCAGCCCTGGGATAAACCTCATTCATAGCCTGCCGAAAGCCAGCGTCGTCCTCGGTCATCTTAAACAACCCAGGCGACAGACCCGTAATCGAAACCCCTTCACCGCTCGCGATCTGTTCCACCTCGCGAATCTCCGCCTCATCGCACATCGGAATGCGGCCGCTCTTGAGCCCCCGGATCTCATAGCGCTCAATGCCAACGGTCTTCCCGATACGAACCGCCGCCGCGAAATCCCGGTCGATCTCATCGGAAACAATCCCGAACTTCATGCGACCTCGGCCACCCGTCCCGTGCGAGCCGATTCATACACCGCCGCCACAACGCGCATATCATGGACGCCCGAAGCAATCCCCACCGGAGCCGGTCGCCCATCCCGAGCCGACTCAAGGAACACCCGATGCTGATTCAAAGAATTCTCAGCATCGCCGAACGCAGGAGGCAAAACCTCAGCATGCTCATCGATCCCCGCCGGAGCCCCGAACGCCTCCGTAAGCCCGCCCGTGTAATGAACCGCGAGCCCGTCATAAGCGCCCTCGCTCGACGAAACCGAGAGATGCCGCAGCGATCGATAAAGCACCCGGCCCTTCGTCCCATGCACCGCAAGCTCTTCCCCATCGGTGCACCAGGCCGTGTCGAGAGTGATCAACGCGCCCGAATCCAGCTGCAGAAGAGCGCACGCAAGGTCCTCGCCTTCAATACCGGGGCAATGCAGGTTATTGGTAAACGCCGTGGCTTTCACCACGCGAGCTCCCGTGAACCATTCGAAGAGGTGAATGTAATGAACCGCCAGTTGTATGAAGCACCCGCCGCCGGTCGCCTCAATCGATCCGCGCCACGTAGGCTTGCCCGAAAGCGCCTCGCGAGACCACATCATGCCGCCGCGATGCATCAGCCGCGCATAGCAGTTCACGACGCTGCCGAGCCGGTCCTGCTGCACCATTTCGCGGATATCCTGCATCAGCGGCTGATCGAAGTAGCTCATATAGAGCCCGATCGTCTTCGAAGACTTCCCGGCCGCCTGCGCGATGGCTTCGGCATCGGCCAGCTTCGCCGCCACCGGCTTCTGCAGCAGCACATGCTTGCCGGCTTCAATAGCGGCAATCGCCTGCGGAGCATGCAGATTGTTAGGAGTGTTAATAATAACGGCGTCCACGTTCGATGCAAGTGCGGCTGAGTAGTCAGTTGTAGCGACGGGCTGAGCCCCGCTGAAGGTTACAGCCGCGGCCTGCGCGCCCGCGAGTGTTGCATCGATACAGCAGGTGACCTCTACAAAATCGAGATCCCGGTAAACGCCAATGTAATGGCCGGCCATGCCGCCGCAGCCGACAAAGGCAACTCTAACTTTCTGTGACATAGGTCTTTTCTCGGGTCAGCCACAGCGCGAGGAACATCCCGGCGATAGTGGCTCCCGCTATCGCCGCGGCCTGCACGGCGTCGACCGGCAGATACAGCACCAGCACCCCGCAGAACATTACCGAAGCCGCAATCACCTTGTCTGTGATCTCGCGCTCATGAAAGAACAGCCATCCCGAAAGGACGGCCAATATGATCCCGGCCCGCTTAATGCTGACCACGATCACGACCGCGATGTAGGTATAGGAGGCCAGTTGAAACAGCAGAGAAACAGCATCGGACAAAGCCGCCAGCGAGATCCACTTCCAGTTCCCGCGAGCCGCCGCGCCAAAGTCGCCGCCCCGGAATTTCGTCATCAGCCAGAACGATATCGAGAGCCCGATGCCATACGAAAACGCCTCGGTAAACACGTCGCTCATCAACACCAGCTTCGCGTCGATCGGGTTGGTAATAGCGAATATGAACGAGACCAGCAGCATGTAGCGGCTGCCCTTCTCGCGAATCACCGCCGTCACCGGAGCCATCAAACCCTCGGAGAAAAGCTTCCGATGCATCACCAGCGACCCGGCCACGATCAGCAACACCCCGACCGCCTTCAAAGGCGAAGGCACTTGGCCCAGAATGATGTAGCCCGTAGGAATCAAAAACACCGGAGTGAAAGAAAGGAACGGAACGCACAGCGACATCGGCGAGATCTTCAGCGCCGTAAAGTAGAGCCACATCACGCACGTGATCAGCGTCACGTCGATCACCAGATAAATCAAAAATGTGATGCCCGGCGAAGGATGCAAAGAAGCCATCCCGAACAAAGGGCCAACGTCGCGGATCACAATCTGATGGCCCCACGCCACCCGCCAGAGCAGCACAATACCGAAGACCGCTGCCACCGCCGTGCGGATCCAGAACGTCGCCGGGATCAGTTCGCGATCCTCCAGAGCATGCTTCCGCGCCACGTCGGTAAAGACGTTGGTCACGGACATGGTGGCTGCCATCAGCAGCCCTGCAGGGGCAAGTGCGCTATTGGGCATTCAGGCTCTGGATACTTCGGTAATCCAGTCCGTAACGATCGCTTCCTCGCCTGTGCAGGCAAGTGGCGCTCCGTCCAGAACCGCGTTCACGAAGTTCTCAACCAGAGGATAGTGTACATTCGCGTGCGTGGGCAGCGTCTCGACCTTGTCCCCGTACCGCAGTTCGGGGCCATTGAGCGGAGTCATCTTAAGCTCGCCTTCCGTGCCGATCACGCGGAATTCATCGCGCACGATTCGCGAATTCCATCGCGTATCGACAATGCCGCGAGTCCCGTTCTCGTAATCGATCATGATGGTCGCCGAGTCCTCGACCGGCAGTTGATGGACCACGTTCGAAGTCAGCGCCATGCCGCGCTTCGGCTTGCCGAAAAGAAAATTGAAAGCGTCGATGCGATGCGAAGCCGTATCGAACAAAGGGCCCGCCCCCGCCAGCTTCGCATCCCGCAGCCAGCCGCGCTCCTCGCTTTCGAGCCATCCATGGCTGGTGGCCTCCGCCAGCACCGGTTGACCAATTGCGCCTTGTTCGATCAGCTCTTTGGCGCGGATCAGCTTCGGATACAGTCTTCGATAGAACGCAATCCCCAGCAGCCTCCCGCTCGCATGGCCGGCCGCGACCATGTTCTTCGCCTGCGCGTAGTTCATCGCGACGGGCTTTTCGCAAAGCACGTGTTTGCCTGCGATCATCGCCGCGACGGCCTGTTCAGCATGCATCGCAACGGGAGATGCCACGTAGACCGCATCGATCGTGCGATCGTTCAGCGCGGCGTCGAGCGCAGTGAAAACGCGCACCCCGGGGTATGCGTCGGCCTTAGCGGGGTTACGTGTAACCACCCCATAAAGCGAGCTGCGTGGCTCAGCCAATATCGCGGGGATTACCCGCTTACGTGTAATGTCACCGATGCCGATGACCAGCCATCTGACCATGTTGGTGTTGAGTTAGTAGCCCTTCAGTTTATCGACCACGTTGATGAGAGGCATGCCTTCGGCAAACCGCCGGATGTTCTCTTTGATGGTGCCGAACATACGCTCCTGATCGTGATCGGATCGCCCGGCCACATGAGGCGTGATCATCACGTTGGGAAACTTCCAAAGCGCATGGCCCGCGGGCAGTGGCTCGGGGTCCATCACGTCGACGCCCGCGCCGGCCAGACGGCGGCTGTCGAGTGCTCGCACAAGGCCCGGCATATCGTAAACCCCGCCGCGGCTGACGGCGATGAAGTACGAGCCCTGCTTCATCACGTCGAACTCTTTGCCGCCGAACATCTTGTGGCTCCTGTCGGTATCGGGCGCGGAGATGAAGACTACATCGGCCAGCGGGACCACTTCATCCAGTTGGTCCGGCTTGACGATCCTGTCGATATAAGGCACCAGCGGTTTATCCTCCGGGTCCACCCCGATCACATGCATCCCGAAAGCCCACGCGCGCAAAGCGATGTTAGTGCCGATGCCGCCTACGCCGATGATCAGCGCGGTCTTGCCGCGAAGCTCGATGCCTTGGAACGGAGTCTGGGCGTAGAGTTCCTGCTGCTTATAGCCTTCGTATTCGTAGAGGCGCCGCGTGTTGTAAAGGAGAAGCGCAAACGCATGGTCGGCGATCTCGATCCCCTGGACCTCTTTATTGTTGGTCAGGATGACGTTGCTGTTACGAAAAGCCTCCGCGCCCGGAACCCGGAGAATATTCTCGACCCCCGCCGACATCGACGCGACCCATTTGAGCTGCTTCGTAGCCGCATAAACGTCCGGTGTAATCACCCCGAGAAACGCGTCCGCATCGACTACCTCGGTCATGATATTCGACCGGTTGACAGCGACGACTCGCACCTTCGGCGACATCGCCTGGAAGCCCTTAATATCTTCCGGACCAAAGCCAAGCGCGACGATTTTGAGAGTCTGAGCGGGAAGCAACCCAGCCGCAAGAAGCACTGCGGCAGAAAGGAGACGCATTTGGATTGCATTCTAGCGCACGGTCGCGAAGCGCCCGAATCAGGCTGCCGCGGCTTCGAGTTCGTTGCGCAACATCGCGAAGCAATCGCGGTCGAACTCGTAGCCTCCGCCCTTTGGGTACTGCTGCACAATGGCATTTCCCAGCGCCCAGGCATGGCGTGCTTCCGTTACCCTGCCTTCGATCCACAAAAATCCGCAATACCCGCGCCACGCCTCCGCCGTAAATCCTTCGGGACGCTTCTCTGTCGTGCGCTCCCACCATTCGCGTGCCGCAGCGGCGTCGCGCCGGATCACAGCCGCGCCAAACGTGAACGCATCGTGGATTTCGATCCGCTGATCGACCGGCATCGCTGCAGCCGAATCGGCATAGACCGCTTCAGCATGAGACAAAGCTTCGTTGGCCTCGGCGATCTGTCCGCGGTCGAGGAATCCCGAGACCGCGTACAACTGAAGCGGCAAGGCACGTTGCCCGCAGCAAGCGCCCGCAGCCTCCTGAATCAGATCCAGATCGTAATCCCGCGGGTGCAGTGGCGAAACCATCGTGGAGGAAACCATCGCAAAGGCGTGCTGCACCTTCGATGCCGGACCCGCGGCCAGCAGTTGATAGATATTGGCCCCGTCCGAATAATTGCTCTCCGGCCGCAGCGGGATCAGGTTCACCAGGAACCCCAGAATCCCAAAGGTCGACAGGTAAGAGAACAGGCGCCAGTAATGCTCCCACGGCATGCCTTTCGCCTCAAGGGCCATTCCGAATGCGACCACCCCCGGCAGAAGGGAAGCCAGCGGTCCGGCCGCGCATACACCGATCAGCCGCCACCGAAACTCTTCCAGGCTCGCGGGAACGCACCCAACGGCGCCCGGCATGCTTCCCAGCAACGCCGCGGGAGAAAAGCGGAACTGCCGTTTCCCATCGCGCATCCGCCAGTCGAACGGCCCCACGTAGAAGCGCCGGATCTTCATATCGAGAGCCGCAGCCACCACCGCATGTCCCATTTCATGAAACGCAGTGTACAGAAATGCGTCGACCCATTTATCTGCCTGATCCAACGCCAACGAGAAAACCGCGGCAAACCAGACTGCGATTCCGGCCGTCGCCACGGGGCCAAACCAGTAATGGTAGCCGAACAGCACCCCGCTCCCGGCCAGCATGACGCAGCAACATGCGTTCAGCCCGAAGAACCATCGAAGAATTTTCGCGATTCCGGTCATTTACCCGAAAATACGGGACTTCGCACCTGTCTTCAAGATCGTCATTCGTTAACAGACCTTATGATGAGGAAAGTGTTAGCGCTTCGGCTATTAGCGTACGCCGTAACGGCATATCTGACTGTGGGAGTGTTCTTTTTCCTCGAACAGTCCAGGCTTCTGTTTCCGGCGCCTAAGACCTGGCCCAGGACTAACCCTGCCGATGCCGGCCTTGCGTTCGAGAACCTCAACATAAAAGGTATGCACGCCTGGTGGATCCCTTACTCAGCCACTGCAAAGACGGCGATCGTATTCCATGGCAACGGCTACGTAATCGACGACATGGTCGGCAGCGAGCTAACCGCTCTGCGCGCGCTGGACCTGAACCTGTTACTTGTGGACTACCGGGGCTATGGCGGAAGTTCCGCCTTGACCCCGACCGAAACGACAATCCTGGAGGACGCGGATGCGGCGCTCGGTTACCTCACCGAAACCCGGCGAATCGAGCCAAGTGATGTATTCGTAATCGGCAGATCCATCGGAAGCGGCCCGGCCGTTTACCTTGCCTCAAAGCGTGCGAACCTTGCAGGCCTGATCCTCGAAAGCCCTTTTAGCGGCATTGACGATGCTGCGCGTGCCATTTGGTGTCTGAGGATCTATCCGGTTGGGCCGATGCTCCACACGCACTTTGATAACTTGAGTCGCATCGCTTCCGTTCGCGCGCCGGTGTTCATAGTGGTTGGATCGGCAGACGACCTCACTCCGCCCTGGATGGCGCGAAAACTTTTCGATCGGGCCCACGGGCCGAAGAAGCTGATGGTCATTGACCGTGCCGGGCACAACGATCTGATCGAAACCGGCAGCGTCGCACTCCGGGATGCGTTGCTCGTTTACTTATCCGGCAAAGTGAAAAGATAAGACACCATATTCTGCATTTCGGCCTGCGAGAACTTATAAGGCATCATCACCGTTCCCGGAGACATCTTCTGCGGGTCGACGAAATGCGAAATGGTCCAGGCTTCGGTCCTGCGTGACGCGAGACCATTAAGCGCGGGTCCTACCTTGCCGCCGACGCCGTTGATTGCGTGGCACGCCCCGCAGAAGCTCTTCTGGTAAAGCGCGGCGCCGTCGGCGGCGAAGGCGGGCGCGGTGTCGATCACGTCGCCGTTCTCGGGCGTGAGGGCTTTCATGGTGGCCGCCAGATCGGCCAGTTGCAGGCTGGTCAGGTTCACCGGCGTCATAGCGCTGCCCGGTGTGGCCGATTGCGGGGCTTTGAAGTGCAGCAGCAGCCAGGCCTGATCGTGGCGCTTGGCCGTGTCAAGAAGATTCGGCCCCGCCTTGGGCTCGCTTCCTGTTACGTTGTGGCACGCGGCGCAGTTTTCCGCTCGGTAATAGTGGATGCCCGAAAGCTCGGCGGGCTTCAGCCCCATCCATTGCGTCGGGCCGGAGAAGTCGATCGAAGAAGCGGCAGTCTGCGGCGGCGTGCTCTTGATCGCCGCGCCCGTGAGTCCGCCCCAGCCGAGGGCCGCCAGCAGCACAACGCCCGCGGCAAGCGTTCTCTGTCGAACTCGTACCACCTTGCTGCGGTCGATGAACGGAGTCAGGATCAGCGCAAGGATCGCGACGGTCGGCAGGATGACAGTACCCACCACCTCAAGCGGTCCTTCGAAAACCTTGAGCATCTGAAAAAGGAACAGGAAATACCATTCGGGCCGCGGGATGTAGCTCGTGTCAGTGGGATCGGCGAGGCGTTCCAGAGGCACCCGCACCATCAGCGCCATGGTGAAAAGGATGGCGAAAGCAATGAAAACCGCGACGGTGTCCTTGAAAACCTGCTCGGGAAAGAACGATTTCTTCGGTTTCAGTTCGTCGCCAGGCGCAGGGGCCACACCGTGGCGGCGAACCAGGAATACATGCAGCCCGATGAGCAGCATCGTAGCCGGAGGAAGGAGCAGAACATGGAGGCCATAGAAGCGCGCGAATGTGACCACGCCGATATCGCCTGTACTGGCAAGCAACCGGCTGACGTAAGGTCCGGCAAGCGGCACGGTAGCGCCGATCTGAGTGGAAACCACGGTGCCCCAGTAAGCGCGATTGTCCCAGGGAAGCAGATAGCCAGTCAGGCCATAGGCAAGGGTGAGCAGCAGAAGGACGACCCCGACAATCCACGTGCCTTCGCGAGGCTTCTTATAAGCGCCCCAAAGGAACACCTGAACCATATGCAGCACGACAATAACAATGATCATGCTGGCGCCCCAGTGATGGAGTCCGCGCATCAGGCGTCCCGCCGTAACCTCGGTGAGGATGTAACGCAGGCTGTTGTAGGCTTCACCCGGCGTAGGCGCGTAATTGAACGCCAGCATGATGCCGGTGAAGAACTGGATCAGGATCAGAAAGAGCGCGACACTGCCGAAGACCTGGTGCCAGCCGCTCGATGCCGGGATTTCCTCATAAAGGAACTTGCGCAGACCGGTATGCAGGCCGGTGCGCTGGTCGAAGGCTTCGATGAACTCCTCGAGTTTTTTCTTCATGCACTTAACCGTTCCGTTGGTCGGCGGGCCGAAGCGCGCCGAGTTGCACACGGTTATCCTGAACGCGTGTGGCGTAGCGGTCGAGCGGTCGGGGGGCGGGGCCCGCGAGCACTTTGCCGTCGAGCGCGAAGAACGAGGCATGGCACGGGCACGCGAACTGCTTCACGCCTTCATCCCAGTGATAAGCGCAGCCCAGGTGAGTGCACTGGGGTCCGAACGCGACAATCTGGTTGTCGCTTTGCTTGACCACCCACGCGGTCTTCTTTTCAGTGACCACGCGCCAGCCATCGACACGGCTTTGCTGAAAGCTCAACTCGACCGGCGCACCCGGCGCCAGTTGGCTGATGTCGCCGGCATCCACCCATCCGGTGTCTCTGCGCGTCTTGGGCGGCAGCAGCAGATAAATCAAGGTGGGAATCGCGAGGGCCACGCCGATCAGTGCGCCCAGAATATAAATCGCCGCAAGGTGAAAGGCCCGTCTGGGCATGCTTTCAGCGGGTAACGCTTCCGGGGCGCGTTGTATGGGATCGTTCATAAGATTTTTCATTCTATACGGCAGGCGGGAGATGATATACCATGCTGGGAAAAATGTTTACATGAATGTTACTTTTTTCAGCGGGTTGGTGTTCGCGGGTTCGATTGCGGCCGGTTTCCTGGGGTCGTTGACGGGGTTGGGCGGTGGAGTGGTAATCATACCGATGTTGACGCTGGCATTCGGCGTCGATTTGCGCTACGCCATCGGCGCATCGCTGATCTCGGTAATCGCCACGTCATCGGGCGCGGCCGCGGCCTATGTCCGGGACGGCTATTCTAACGTTCGGATCGGCATGTTCCTGGAGATCGCGACATGCGCCGGGGCGCTGGCCGGGGCTGCGCTCGCGCTGCACGTGCCCACTTCCGCAATCGCGATTGTCTTTGGATTGATGTTGCTGTATGCCGCGGTGGGATCGTCGGAACATCCATCAGCGGAGTCTCGTAAAGACGGCGAGGACGCGAGATCGCTGGGCGCGCGCTTGCGAATGAATGGCGGCTTTCCGGGTGGTAAATATGTTGTTGAGCGGGTTCCGCTCGGCTTCGCCATTATGGTGGGCGCGGGGGCGCTTTCGGGGCTACTGGGGATCGGGTCCGGCGCGGTGAAGGTTCTGGCTATGGATCGTGCGATGGGATTGCCGTTCAAGGTCTCGACGACCACGAGTAACTTTATGATCGGCGTCACAGCGGCCGCCAGCGCAGGTGTGTACCTGACGCGGGGCTACATCGATCCGGGTCTGGCGATGCCGGTGATGCTGGGCGTGCTGGCCGGGGCGCTGCTCGGATCGAGGTTTTTGATGTCGGCGCCGGCTTCGCTGCTTCGCAATGTATTCCGCATTGTTCTGCTGGTCCTGTCGGTTGAGATGCTTTACAACGGGTCGACAAAGCGAATATGAACGACAAGAAGATGGAAGCGATCGTGGGCCGCTTGCTGCAGACAGGCGTGCTTGCGGCGGCTTTCGCGATGCTGGTTGGGGGCGTTCAGTACCTCGTTCTGCACGGCGGCGCAACGCCGAATTACGCGAAGTTTCATGGGGTGACGCCTCTAACTGGCCAGACGATTCTCTGGGTGGGCGTCGTGGTGATGATCGCCACTCCCATCGTGCGAGTGGCGTTTGCTATGGTTGCTTTCGCCATGGAGCGCGACTGGCTTTATACGGGCGTGAGCTCCCTGGTCCTGGCACTGCTGGCTTATTCCCTGCTGGCCTAGCCGCGGCCGACAAACGGCATGGTGTTGGCCATAACAGTCATGAACAGGACGTTGGAATCGAGTGGCAGCGAAGCCATATACAGCACCGCGTTGGCTACGTTTTGCACGTCCATGCGCGGCTCGGGAGCCGTGGTTCCGTTGGCCTGCAGGACGCCCTGGGTCATCCGCTGCGTCATCTCGGTCGCGGCGTTGCCGATATCGATCTGACCGCAGCAGATCTCGTACTGGCGGCAATCGAGCGAGATGGATTTGGTGAGCCCGGTAATGGCGTGTTTCGTGGAGGTATATGGCGCGGAAAACGGCCGTGGCGTGTGCGCTGAGATCGAGCCGTTATTAATGATGCGGCCTCCGCGGGGCGCCTGCGATTTCATAATTCGGATCGCCTCCTGGGAACAAAGGAATGGCCCGGTGAGGTTGACCGCGACGGTGGCAGACCACTGCTCGAACGTGAGGTCTTCCATGGGCACAGCGGGTGTGCCTGCGCCGGCGTTGTTGAAGAGCAGGTCCAGGCGGCCAAAGGCCTCAAGCGTTTTCGCGAAAAGCAATTTCACGCTGTCAGGCTTGCCCACATCGGTGGGCACGACGAGCATTTTGGTGCCCGCGGCGGTTTCTTCGAGGCGGTCTTTTCTTCTTCCCGCCAGGGCTACCGAGTAACCCGCGCCATGCAACGCGAGAGCGACGGCGCGTCCCACGCCACTGCCCGCGCCTGTGACGACCGCCGTCATTAGCGCCCTTCGCTGGATGGCGGAACGATGTTTTTCAAACGCATGTAAACGCCCATAGCTCCGTAGACTTCGTTGGCATGGATCACCAGACCATAGAGCGCCGTAATGCGAGGCTGCTGTCCCCGGCCGGCGGCGATAAGTTCCATAGCGTTGGCGTCGGTGAGGGCGTCGAAGGCCTTGTCGCATGCATCGAAAGACTCTTTGATCGCAGCAACGAGATCGGCCTTGGCGGTCTTCGATTTCGCCGTTCCCATTTTGCGATCGCCCAGCATGCCGGTGCACGTAGCAAGCTGCGGGTCGGCGATGTGAGCGACCCGTTGGCCGAAGGTTTCAACGGCGTCCACCGGTTTGAACGAGTAGTTCTCTTCCGGCATCTTCTCGGCGGCTTTAACGAAGTTGGTCTTGATCGTGCTGTAAGACTTCTTCAGACTGGCGGCGGCGGAAGGTGCGGGAGGCTGCGCCCAGGTGACGACCAGGCCGGTGGCTGCGAACGCTAACACGGCGGCAATTTTGAGTTTCATTCGGGTTTCTCCTGTTTTGGGGACTTCCTGTACAGCTTACATCGCGCCGGGCCGCAGCGCGGCAGCGAGTTTTTCCAGGTCGGATTCGTCGTTATAAAAGTGCGGGGAGACGCGTAGATTGCCGTGGCGCGCCGCCACGATTATCCGCTGTTCGCGAAGTTTCCTGGCGAGAGCCGAGGCGTCGCGATCCGGCCAGTGCGCGGCAAGAATGTTGCCGCCTTCATGCAGGATGGCAGCTCCGGTTTGCTTCAGCACGGCCGCGGTCGCCGCCGAAAGCTCAAGGACTCTGCGCTCCACGATATCGGGGCCGATCTCGAGATTCATTCGAATTGACTCAGCCATTGCATAAAGCGAAGGGAAGTTGAGCATGCCACCTTCGTAGCGCTCGGCGCTTTCGGCAAACTGCGGACTGCCGTGACGCAGGGTGTCGACAGAGCGCCAATTGCGGTCGCTGCGCCAGCCAATAGTGGTGGGTTCAAGCGTGCGGCGCAGGTCCGGGGCGATGTAAAAGAAAGTAGCGCCGTTGGGCCCGAGAAGCCACTTATAGGAGTTGACGGCCAGGAAATCAGGCTGGACTTCCGCTACGTTGAAGCGCAGTGCGCCGACACTCTGTGTGCCATCGACATAGAGCAGCGCCCCGTTTTCGTGCGCGAGTTTAGAGACACGCACCAGATCCGGGCGAAAGCCGGTAATGTAACTCACGCTGCTCAGGAGGACAGCTCTTGTGCGGTCGGGCAGTTCATCGATGCCCTCGGTTTCGATGAGCTCAACGCCCTTCGCCCCAAGCGTGTTTGCGTAGTAATACTGGTTGGGGAATTCGTCCGTCATGGTGACGATGCGGTCGCCCGGCTGCCATGGAATGCCGCTCAGGAAAAGCGACAAGGCCGAGCAGGAATTATCGCAGAACGCAATGTCTTCAGAGTGGCAATTGACCAGGCGGGCGCAGAGAACGCGCATCTCATCGGCGTCCTCGAACCATTTGAGGAAGTCGGCGCAGGCTAAATCGTCGCGATGGGCGAAGTG
>Ga0302319_10009652_pt1 | contig 18530 bp, 13 predicted proteins | sample Bog_T0_2_FD_203319 | JGI IMG/M metagenome (GOLD analysis project Ga0302319, IMG submission 203319) | Peat permafrost microbial communities from Stordalen Mire near Abisko, Sweden - Bog_T0_2 | ecosystem: Environmental > Terrestrial > Soil > Wetlands > Peat | place: Sweden: Abisko, Stordalen Mire...
TGACTACGGCGGCGTACCAGTCGGGCGCGCCGGAGGTGTCGGGAAGGCCGAAGCGGGCGTTGGGGAGGCGGGAGCGGATGGCGTTGGCGGTGTCTAGCCACTCGTCCATGTAGAGCTCGGGAGACCAAGTTTTGGGGTCGCGGAGATGGGTGCGGAAGAGGTCGGGCTCGTTGCCTAGCTGGAAGTATTCGAGCTTGCCGTGGTCGTGAACGAGGCCGAGGGTTTTAGCTACGTACTCTGCTTCTTCGGCGGCTCGGCCGGGGGTGTTGGTGCCGAGGTTGATGCCGTAGATGCAGGTCCATCCGGTGCGGTCGAGGAAGGCGCGGAGGTTGTGGATGGCTTCGGGGGTGATGGAGTAGGCGAGCGAGGAGTTGGGCTCGCCGATGCCCATGTTGCGGACTTGGATTTTGGGCGCGGGCGTGGAGGGCGTGGGCTTCCAATAGCCGATGTCGGAGGTGTTGCCGCCGATGCGGAGGACTCCGTTGGGCGAGAGGGCTCGGAACTGCGCGATGAGGCCGGTGTTCTCGATGGAGAAGAAGGTCGGGTTGGTAAGCTCGTTGGTCTCGTAGGAGAGGCCGATGAAGTTGTCGGGGATGCGGGGGCCGGTCTCGGCGGTGTGGAGCTTTAGGGTCGCGGTGGTCTGGGCGGCTCGGGCGAAGGAGGTGAGGCTGGGGAGTGCAGCGGTAGCAGTGGCGGCTAGCAGGAATCGGCGGCGGTCCATTGACTTCATGGATGGAAGGATACGCCAGGGCTAAAGCCCCTTTCTACTTAAGCGCCATGAAACCCAAGGCTAAAGCCTTGGGGTACCGGATTTGGAGGCGGATGGATTCGGTGGTTTGCGAGGGGCTTGTCGTCTACCCAAGTCTCAGAAGCGAGACATGGGGCACCCGGGTTCCAGGGTCAGGGTTGGAAGCGGTGCTGCGAGGGGGATTGGCGGGCGGAGGCTTTTTGATTGACCAGGGCGAGGCGGCTGTTGGGACGCTGGGCAGGCGCTGTGGCTGGGGTGGTCTGCGGGGGTGGCTGGGTCTGCGCGGATTGCGGAGCTGTGTACGCGGCCTGCGGGGTCGCGGGCGAAGGGGTGGTCTGGACTTGAGATTGCGTCGAGGGAGTTGCTGCGGGGGCGGCGGTGGGCGGGAGGATGGCGGCGGGAGGGGTGGGGCCGAGGACGAACTCGATGGGGTGCATGGCCGAGAAGCCGACGAAGATCATAGAGGCTAGCAGGATGATGCCGCCGGGGGCGAGGCGCTTGACGGTAGCGGAGTAGTCCTTGGCGTCGTAGGTGGCTTCGACTGTGCCGTGGATGCCGACGAGCAGGAGCGCGAGGCCGAGGAAGGCGAAGAAGATTCCGGCGACGATGCCGCAGGACTGCAGGAACATGCGGTTCTGGGCCATGTGGAGGCCGAGGAGGGTGGGGAGGCTGGCGGCGTTGGCGGGGGCGATATAGGAGTCGAAGTGGCGCTCGAAGGAGAGGGTGGAATCGAGGGAGTAGCTGAAGACGTAGAGGATGGTGAAGATCATGCACACGGCCGCGCACCCCAAGGCAGCGAAGACGCTGTAGCGAATCAGCGGGTCGCGCGTTTGTACGGGAGGAGAGGGCTTCAGTGAATCAGGTGGTGCGGATTCGTTTTCCATGGGGCTTAGTAGAATTATCCCTGAGGATAATCCTAAAGCATTGGGAGGGGATCTGGCAGAAATAACGGGCATTATGCGCGGGTGGGCGTTGGGTGAGGGTTGCGGTGGCGGGAGGAATTAAGGTGCAATTGAGGCGGATTTGATGGCGGGAAGGAGCGTGTGCGGGTTAGGCTGGGCAGCATGGATTTTGAGGAGACAATGTCGATGCTGAAGATGTTGGGACGACGGATGAGGTGGATGGTCGGGTTGGTGGCGATGGCGGGAGTGGTGGTTGGAAGTGGCGTGGGGCAGACAGGGTCTGCTGTTGGGGTGATGGAGGGGACTACGGCGGCGGTAGAGGCTACGCGGGTGAAGATGACGGCGGTGCGGGATGCGTTTGTGAAGGCTACGGTGGACGCGGGGTATTCGTGCAAGATTGCTCCGCCGGCAGTGGTGGTGATGGATGTGCCGTCGTATGGAAACTATGACGTGGAGACGAATACGGTGCAGACTCCGGCGTGGGAGCTGATGTCGAAGAGGGAGAAAGGCTTGATGTATCAGCTGGCGGGGCCGGGGGCGAACGAGGCGGCGGCGCGCGCGGAGTTTGAGACGGACTCGCATCATTGGGTGTTTGTGCACGAGCTGGGGCACTGGTTCCAGGCGTGCCGCGGGGTTCCTCACGATGGCAGGCACTATGCGAAGGAGAGTGGGGCGAACAGGATTGCGGCGGCGTATTGGCGCGAGCGGGATGCGACGGTTGTCCCGCATATGCACGCGGCGTTTGAGCAGGTGTTGAGCCAGGCTCCGAATCCTGTGCCTCCGGGACAGGATGTGGAGACGTACTTCAATGAGAACTACGAGAAGCTGGGGCCTACTCCGGCGTACGTGTGGTTTGCGTCGAGGATGAGCTTGACGGTGATCGACGAGCGGCCGATTCCCTCGTTTGCGCAGGTGTTGGAGGAGACGAAGCCCTAGCTGGTGGCGGGTTTGGGTGGCATGACCTGGGCGGCGAAGCGGGCCATTTCGGTGTGCTGCGGGGAGGATTGGAGGAGGACGAGGGAGCAGCCTGCGGCTTCGAAGTCGGCTAGTCTTTGGGCCACGGTTTCGGGGGTGCCGATGAGGCCGGATTGGAGGCCGCGGTTGGAGACGGAGTAGTCGCGGAGGGAGATTTGCTTTTCTAGTTGCGAGCCGGTGATCCATTGCTGGAAGTTGGCGAAGCCCGCCGGGCTTTGCGTGGGGTCGGGGGCCTGGGTGATGCGGTCGACTTCCCTGTTGGCTTCGGCTTCGCTGTCGCGGACGATGCAGTAGCCGGTTACTCCGAAGATGAGCTCGGGGAGGTGCGGGTGTTGCGCTCGGCGGGCGCGCATGTCGGCGATTTTGGTCGCTATGGTGGTGGGGTTGTCGCCGTGCATCAGGTAGGCGTCGCACTTGGCTGCGATGAGGTTTTTGGCGGTTTCGGATTCGCCTCCGGCGTAGATTGTGGGGCGGGTGTTCGTCGTTCCCACCCGTTCCGGCGATGAAGCCACCCGCACGGATGGGGCACCCGGGGACTCGGCGGGAGCTACGTAGCCGGAGTAGGTGCGGTTTGGGTAGGGCTTGGGGCTTAGGAGGTTGTCTTCGATGGTGTAATAGCGGCCTTGGTGGGTGGTGTGTTGGTGGGACCAGGTGTTGGTGAGGACGTCCAGCCATTCCGAGGTGCGGGCGTAGCGGTCGTCGTGCTCGTCGAAGGGGATGCCGTACTTTTTGGCTTCGTCGGCCCACCAGCTGCTGACTACGTTTAAGGTGAGGCGGCCGTTGCTGATGCGGTCGATGTTGGCGGCTTGCTTGGCGAGGAGCGCGGGCGAATGGAACGTGGGGCGGACGGCTACCATTAGCTCTAATTTTTTGGTGACGGCGGCGAGCGCGGCGGCGGTGGACCAGGCGTCGAGGCTGTCGGCTTCGGGACCCTTGATGTCGTTGAGGTTCAGTTCCGCGATGAGGGTTAGGTCGTAGCCTAGGGCTTCGGCGCGGAGGGTTAGGTCTGCGACGTAGTCCCAGGTGGCTGGCATTTGCTCGTCGTCGATGTTGCGAAGCCAGCCGCCGAAGACGGGTAGCCAGAAGCCGTAGCGCATAAGTACAGAGTGTAGAGCGTAAGTAGTTAAGGAGTAGAGGGTAGGCGGCTACTTGGTCGTTAGATTGACGGGGAGAAATCCGTTGGGGGTGACGCGGCAGACGGAGCCGTTGGTCTGATGCCACTTTTTGCCGTCGGCGTAGGTGACTGCGTCGACCTGGATCCAGCTGACGCCGGTTAGCTTTTTGGCGTAAACGACGGACTGAAATTTCGGCTTGGGCGTCTTGCCGGGGGTTAGGGTGAAGGTTTCGGTGGCGTCGGTGGTGGGGTCGCCTTTCGATGCAGCAGGCAGGAAGTGTGCGCCGATGAAGCCGTGCAGTGTGACTCTGGCCTTGCGGATGAGGCGGCCGTCGAAGGCGCTGAGATTGATGTTGTAGCCTAGCGGACCATGCGGTGTCGAGGGGCTGACTTGCAGCACTGAGCCGCCGGGTGTGTGTTGTGCCGCGATGCCGATGGGGCATTTGTTGACGGGCTGCGGGGTGAGGACGGTGACGTTGGCGGGGGAACTTTGCCCGTTCAGGCCTTCCATGCTCGCGAAGCCGGTCTGCGCGGGGAGCGCGGTGGCGATGAGGAAGAAGGGGGTGAGGGCTAGTAGCTTGCGCATGGTGGCCTCCGGGGGGGGTTGCTGATTAGACGATACGCCGAGGATTGGGGTGTGGCCAACGCTCGCAAAAGTGCAGAAGCAGATTCCCAGAGGGAATGACAGAAAGAAAAACAAATGCAACAGCAACAGCAGATTCCCAGAGGGAATGACAGAAAGAAAAACAAAGGCGACGCGGCGCGCGGACTAGAGGGCCATGTCAGCGGCGGTGGTGATGTTGGCTTCGGCTTCCAGCCAGTCGGCTAGTTTGGCGAAGGGGTCGAAGCCTAAGACGTTGGGGCCGTCGGCTACGAAATTGCTTAGGGCGTTGGTGTCGTAGTAGTAGCGTTGGCCGTCACGGCTGTCGGTGATGTATTCGACTCCGCCGATGTCGATGTGGCTGGCTCGCATGATGGCTTCTACATCGCGGATGGCGTCGGGTGGGGGGGTGTAGGCCTCGACCGTGATGCCGGACTTGGGGGCGTCGATGGCGCAGGCTCCGCGGGCGAGGTCGGTGCCGGTGGTGGTGCGGCAGATGTCGGCGGGGCAGAGGTCGAAGGTTTCGCCCGTGATGTGGACCTTGATGGCGTAGAGGAATTTGCCGTTGAGGACTTCTACTCGGACAATGTGGGAGCCTTCGGCGGGGATGAATTCCTGCACGAGGGCGGTGGAGTCGAGGCCTAGTTGGAGGGCGTTGGGGGTGCCGGGGTCTTGCGCGATGGCGGCCTGGAGTTGGGAGAGGCCGTCGAAGCGCTTGACGCCTGCGCCAGAGCCGCCGATGTTCGGCTTGACTACGATGGGCCAGCGGAGACCTACTATGGCTTCTTCGGCTTGCGCGGCGCGGTGGATGACGCGGGCCTTCGGGTAGGGGATGTTTAGCTTGTCCATCAGGACTAGCTGGCCGGCCTTGGAGAGCTCCGACGCGAAGGCTTTGAAGCCGTTGATGACTTTTACGCCGCGGCTCTCGAGGTGCTCGAGGAAGCCGAGGGTGTAGAAGATCTGGTCGCCGTGATCGCGGTTCCACGCAGAGGGGGACATGCGGTTGAAGACTAGCGAGTATTTGTCTTCGGGATGGTCTTCGGGGGAGAAGAAGTGGTCGGGGGCATAGAGCTTGACGTAGGGGGTTTTGCGGCGGTCGAGCTCGGCGAAGAGGGGCTTGAACCAGTGGGGCTGCTCGTAGTAGATAGCGATGGGGAGCGGGGTTTGTGTCGTCGGCATGGAATTACAGGATATGACGTTCGGCGGATCCGTGGGGATGCTGAATGTCGTGCTGCGCTCGCCTTCCGACTCGTACGTAGGGCGGAAACGAAGCAGAAGCAGATTCCCAGAGGGAATGACAGAAAGAAAAGCAAGGGCAAATACGGAAGCAGATCCCTGCGGGATGACAGCCCGTAAGGCTAAGAAGGCGCTGGTGCCGGAGCTATTCCTGGCGGAGGTGTTTGATTAGCTGGGTGGGGTGGAGGGGCTTGGCCAGGAGCTCGAACTGGTAGCCGCGGATTCGTGCGCGAGCCAGGATCTCTACCGTTGCGGCTTGGCCGCTAAAGAGGACGATGCGGGTGTCTGGGAGGAATTTCTGGATGGTGATGGCCGCTTCTACACCGTCGATGTGGGGCATGAGGACGTCGGAAAGGATGAGCTCGGGGCTGATGCGGCGGGCGGTGTCGATGGCTTCCCTGCCACCGTAGGCTGCTTGTGCAATGAAGCCACTGCGATTGAGGATCTGCACGATGGTGTCGGCGATGAGGGGCTCGTCGTCTACAACGAGGATGCGCGTGGGAGCTAGGGTGCGAACGTTATCGCCGTCTGCGAGCGATGCAGTGGCGAGCGTTGCTTCGCGCGAATCGGAGGAGAACAAAACTTTTTGCATAGGGGCCCTGTATTGCTTTTAGTGTTGACACGAGTTTATCCAACTTGTTGTGGCAATACCAAATAAGGGCGGGGTTTTCTTATCGCTACACGATAAGAAAATCGAATGGAGGACAAACGTTCAAGCGGCAGACTGGGAAGAAGTTGCTTCGGGGATTCGAGCGTGGGCGGGCGGGTGGACCGGAAGGATGACGCGGAAGATGGTGCCGGAAGAATCGCCGGTGCGGCTGCGGAAGGTGATGGAGCCGCCTTGCTTTTCGACGAAGCCTCGCGTGACCCAGAGACCTAGTCCGGTGCCGATGGAGAGTTTGGTGGTGAAGAAGGGAGAGAAGATGCGCTGGCGCGCTGCGGGGGAGATGCCGGAGCCGCCGTCGCAGATGAGGACGGAGATGGCGTCTTGGCCCTTGTAGTGGAGATGACGACCGCGGATGTGGAGGATGCCGGGCTTGAGGGCGGGGCCGATGGTGAAGGCGTCGATGGCATTGACGATGAGATTGGAGAAGACTTGGCGGACTTCGCCCTGGAGGCCCTGGATGCAGAGTTCGGGTTCGAGGTCTACGGAGCACGAGATTTTGCGGGAGACCATCTTGCGTTCGAAGAGGTCGACGACGCCGTGGAGGAGGTCGTTGAGCTTGATTTCGATGGGCCGGGTGGTGTCTCGATAAAAGCCAAGGGTTTGCTGGGCGATCTGCGCTACTCGCGCGAGTTCGGTGTCGGCGGTTTCGAGCAGTTGCTGGACACCCTGGGGGACTTCGGGATCGGTGCGGGAGAGATAGATGAGGTTGGTGACCGCCTCGAGCGGGTTGTTGATCTCATGGGCGATGGTGGCAGCAAGGCGGCCGGTGGCGGCGAGCTTTTCGCTTTGGCGGAGGGCGTTTTCCTGGGTCTTGCGGGAGGTGATGTCCTGCACGGTGCCAACCATGCCGATGATGTCGGTTCCGTTGGGAGCGAAGTTAGCGTTGCCGCTAGCGGAGAGCCATGTCTGAATGCCGTCGGGCGATTCGACTCGGTATTCGGCGCTGTAGAGGCCGCCGGACTTGAGGAACTTTTGCAGGCTTTCGGTGGTGTAGGCCTGATCTTCGACGACCACGACGCGCTTGCGGAGCTCAGTGCGGGTAATGGGGACGTGGGGTTCGGCGTGGAAGAGGCTGGCGGCTCGCTCATCGAGATCGAGGAGGTCGGTGGCGCGATCCCATGTCCAGGTGCCTAGCTGGGCGGCGTCGAGTGCCTGGCGGAGGCGGTCGGCCGTCTGACGCTGGAGAGTGCGGGCGGAATCTACGAGGGAGACTTCGTGTTTGAGGCTGTTAGAGAGCCGGAGGTTATCGATGGCGACGGCGGCCTGGGAGGCGATGGTGGCGACGAGATCTTCACTGTCCGGGGTAAAGATGTTGGCGTCGGGGTGGCCGTAGAGAAGGCAGCCGAGGCAGTCGCCGGTGCGGCTGAGGACCGGGACGGAGAGGTAGCTTCGGACGAGCGGGCCATTGGGGGTGAGACGGGAGAAGGAGAGTTTGTGGGAGTAACGCGGGTCCTGCGTGACGTCTGGCGAGCGGATGATGCGTTCGCTGGGAAAGCTTTCTTCGGAAATATCGCAGCAGTGCGGACTTAGAGGACTGGCGAAGACGTTGACCTCAGGGCCGGCTACCTTATAGAGGCTGTGGGAGTTAGCGTGGTCGTCGATATTGTTGTAGAAGAAGCTGCCGTAGCGGGCGTTGCAGAGACGGAGGCCGGCGTCGAGCGCGGCCTGGACGATGACGTCGAGGGAGCGCTCCGATGCGAGCAGGATTCCTGTCTCGATCAAGAGGCGAAGACGCCCTTCATTTTGTGAAGCGTCTGGCAGCGATGCCGCTATAGCGTGAGTTCCCATCTCTTCGGTTGGATGCAGAAGGAGGGAAGCTGTGCCGTACGAGGGCGGTCAATCGTGCGACGGGGGCGTGTCTGGATCGATATCAAGGCCAGAAAAAGGCTGGGATGGAGTTTGATCTGGTGAAAGCGCGGGGATTTCTCGAAGGAGGAGGGGCTAGTTGCCGAAGTGCCAGTTGACGCCAGCGCTGACCTGGATGTCTCGCTGCTGATTGGTTCCGCCGTTGGGGAGCTCGGTGACGAAGTAGTGGGACATCACGCGGAGTTCGAAGCGGTGGTAAATGTTGTAGTTGACGCCTCCGCCGAGGGCGTAGGTTAAGCCGGAGGCGGTGCTGACGAGGGCCTCGCCTTTGGGGTAGTAGCCGTCCGTGGCGTGGGTGATGCCGACGAGGCCTTCGCCGAAGAGGCTGGCGCGGCGGCTCCAGACGGTGGGAGAGATGTGGCCAAAGCTGTAGGTGTAGCGGCCGCCTCCGAGGAAGCTGGCCTGGTGGATGTCAATTTCCGTCCGGAGGTTGGTGACGGCCATGCCGTTGAGGGAGACGACGGGGCCGAGGCCGTGGAAAGGCTGGTAGGCGAAGTCAACCGTGGCGCCTCGCATGTAGAAGAAGTCGTCCGCGCCGGCGCCGACGAACTTGGCGCGCTGCTGGGTGTAGGTCATGCCGAGATCCATGGGGGTTTGGGCGTGGGCTGCGGGGAGGAAGGCAGCGAGGGGGGAAAGCAGGAGGGCAAGGGTCGCGATCCGGCGCAGGGCTTTAGCCGCGGGAGTTGCTGAGCGGTGAGTTGCGGTCCGGATTGGTGAAGCGAGCTGACGCATGCCGAGAGGTACTCCTGATTACTGAACGGTGAGCGTGAGGTACGTGGACCGAGTGAGATTGCCGGAGGTTGCGGTCACGGTGAGGTTATAGGTCTGCGGGGTCTCGCCGTAGTAGCCGGTGTTGGCGGCCGAGGCGCAGCCGGAGAGGCCTGCCGTGATGGCGAAAAGAAGGCAGATGGAGGCGAAGAGCGCGGCAAAGCGCTTGCGGCGGCGGAAACACGCTAACGGAAGCGCAAGCAATGCCAAGGTGACGGGCGCGTAGCGCATGGGTGAATGATGGGCGAGTGGGCGCTGGAGTTGGCCGATTTGAAGGAGCGTGGCGGCGGTGACTGAAAGGCTTACGGGCGTGGTGCCGGAACCGGCGGGGATGGTCGCGGGGGTAAGGGTTCCGGTGACCGTGGTGGGAAGGCCGGCGACGGTGAGGGTGATGGCGCCCGGGAAGGTGGTGGTGATGATGGGCGTGACGACCAGGCTGTAGGCTGCGGTGCCTCCGGCGATGGTGGACGCGGAACTCGAACCGCCCGTGGCGATGGTGAGAGAGAAGTCAGCGACTGTCTGCGCGTAGACGGCCGAGGTGGAGGGCGCGTCGGTTGTGTCGCCGGAGTAGACCGCGGTGATGTTGTGGGTTCCGGCGTAGACGAAGCTGGCGGTGATGCTGACCATGCCGTTGACGATGGCGCCAGTGCCGATGGGGGTGGCTCCGTCAAAGAAGCTGACTGTGCCGGTGGGCGTGGTGCCGGCGGCTATGGGGGTAAGGGTCGCGGTGAGGACGGTGGGGTTGTCCAGAAAGACCGGGTTCACCGAGCTCGAGAGGGAGACGGTGACGGCGTTGAGTACGACTTCGGTGACGGTGTTGGTAGTGGCTCCCTGGTTGTTGGGGTCGCCGGCATAGACCGCTACGAGGGTGTAGGTGCCGGGCAGCGCGAAGTGCGTGATGAGGGTGGCAACTCCTCCGCTGAGGGTTCCGGTGCCGATGGTGGCACCGTTGCTCTTGAAGGTGACGAGGCCGGTGGGCGTGCCGGTGGTGGCATGGACCGTCGCGGTGAGGGTGGTGTTGCCGTTGACCACGACGGGGTTGACGGAACTGGTGAGCGTGGCCGTGGTGGCGTAGAGGACGACCTGGGTGAGCGGCGGCGAGGTGATGGTCTCGGTGGTGGTGTCGCCGGAGTAGACGGCGGTGAGGATGTGGTTGCCGGTGACGGTGAAGCTGACGGAGACGCTGTCGGCTGGGAGCGTCGCGGTGCCGATGAGGGTGGTGCCGTCGTAGAACTTGATGGTTCCGCCGGGCGTCGGGGTGAGGGTGGTGAGGGTGGCCGTGAGGATGGTGGACTGGCCGGGCAGCGAGGGATTGACGGAGCTGGTGAGAGAGAGCGCGGCGATGTTGAGGACGTGCTGCGCGTATATCGCGCTGGTGGCGTTGGTGAGGTCGGGATTGGTGCTGGTGTAGACGGCGGTGAGGTTATGAAGTCCGGCGGTGGAGAAGCTGACGGGGAGCGTGGCCGCGGAGGCGGTTACGGCTACTGTGCCGAGGGAGGTGCCTCCGTCAAAGAATTGGATGGTGCCCGTGGTTGCGCCGAAGGTGCCGAGGGAGGAGATGGTCGCAGTGAGGTTGGTGGACTGGCCGACCAGCGATGGGTTGATGGAGCTGACCAGCGTGATGGAGGTGGTGTTGCCGACGAGTTGGGTGAGGGATGCGGTGCCGCCGGCTGTGTCCGTCGTACTGGTGTAGGTCGCTGTGATTGGATACGAGCCGGGCGCGGGGAAGCTATCGTTGATGCTTGCGGCGCCGACGGTGGGAGAGCTGGTGGTGACGGTCTCGGTGCCGATGAGGGTGGTGCCGTTGTAGAAGCTGACCGTGCCGCCCGGGGTGTTGGTGCCGGTGGTGGTGACGGTGAGGGTGAAGACGGTGGACTGATTGACCGCAGATGGGTTGACCGAGCTGGTAAGGAGGAGTTTGGAGGACTCGAGTACGAAGATGTCGTTGCTGCCGACGGTGCCGAGGGCTCCAGACGGAATGGTGGTGGGATCGGCGACGGCGGTGGCGGTCCAGACGCCATAGGCGTTCAGTTGCAGGCCGGAGGCGACGGGGATGGTCAGGACGCCGTCGTCGGCGGCAGTCATCGTGTAGACGCTAACGTTGGTGCCGGCACCGGTGCCGCCTTGGTAAATGCCGTTGGTGTCGGAGGTACTGAACGTGATGTTGCCGGTGTAGTCGGTGGCGACGGAGCCGTCGGACTTGTGGGCTGTGAGAAGTAGTTCGACGGAGCCGTTGATATTGACCGTCGTTGGATTTGTGGCAGGGACGCTGATGGCCTGGAGGGTGAAGTACTTGAGAGTGGTGAAGCCGGTGCCGGTGAGCGTGGCGGAATTGGTGGAGGATAGGCCGCCGGCTGCGGTGGTGGTCAAGACGAGGGTGGCGGTATTGAGGCCGACGATCGTGGGCTTGAAGTCGAGCGCGTAGGTGCAGACCTCGCCGATGCTGAAGACTCCGCCGGGGGTCGTCGGGCAGGGGGTGGTGGTGGCGGAGGCGAGTTCAAAGGCGTTGGCCTGGGCGCCGGTGAGGCTGGGGTCGGGGGCGGCGTTGAGGGTGCTCTGAATGTTGCCGGTTCCCTGGACGGTGAGGGTTTCGGGATCCTCGCCGAGGGTGGTATCCAGGCTACCGACCTCGGTTGGGGTGGGGAAGTTGATGGCGGCAGTGGAGCGCACGAAGGTGACGAGGTCCGGGAGGGCGGAGTCGCTGACGACCAGATCGCCGTTGGCTTTGACGAGGACGCCGACGGGGGCGGCGAGGGTGAACGTCGGGACGTTATTCGTCGCGAGGACAAACTGGTCGCCGGAGGTGGTGGCCTCGACGATGCGCTGGTTGCCAGTATCTGCGATGTAGATGGTTCCGGCAGGATCGACGGCGACGGCGGTGGGGTTGCTCAAGGTGAGGCTCGTGAGATTGAGGACCGTGGGCGAACCCGTGATGGGGACCTCAACGATGCGTTTATTGCCGGTGTCCGCGATGTAGAGGGTGATGTTGTCGTCGACAAAGAGACCTGTGGGGCCGGAGAGCGTGGGAGGCGCCGGGAGTCCGGTAAGCGGGAGGGCGAAGGCCGCACCTCCACCGAGCGGGACTTCGTAGATGGCATTGTTGCCGGAGTCGGCTATGTAGAGATCACCACGAGGATCGACGGCTAGACCGGTGGGCGTGGTGAGCGTGACACCGGTGGTTAGAACCTGGCTGGGAGCTGAGGCGCCGGGTAGAAGTTCGTACACCGAGGCGCCGGAAGAGACGTACAGAATTCCGGAGCCATCGATGGCGAGGCCGGAGGCATTGCTGAGGGTGAGGGTGGTGGTCGTGTTCGGGGCAACCGGGTAGAGCGAAGAAAAGGCTCCGGTCATCGCGTTTTCTTCGAGGATGCGGTTGTTCGCTATGTCGAGGAAGATGATGTTGCCGTTGGGATCCTGAACGGCGGCGCCGGGGGTGAAGCTGCCAACGACGGCGGAGGTATTGATGGCGGTCGCCGTGGCGGGCTGGAAGACGAATTGCGGGCCGACGCCGACACCGTAGAGATAGACGCGGTTGACGACCGTGTTGGTGCTGTCGGTAATGGTGAGGGCGCCGAGGCGAAGGCCAATCTGCTTCGGGGAAAACGTTAGGTCGATGGTGCAGGTTTGCTGACTGTAGAGCGCGCCGAGGCAGTCTGAATTGGGGGCCACTGTAAAGTCTTTGGCGTCGATTCCTTCGGTAAGGGCGGTGATGGAGGTGATCGTGGTTCCGCCGATGGGAGCGGTAAACGTAAGGAACGCGGTGGGGGAAGTCTGCTGGAGATTGATGGAGCCGAAGTTAACGGGGCCGCCGGGGGAGAGACTCTGGGCGAGGGCGGAGCTGGCGGTGAAGGCCAGCAGCAGGAGCGCGAATAGGGGGAGGAGGCTTGAACGTAACGCCGCGAGCGAGAATCGGTGCTTGCTCGAGTGAGCTTCGCGCGACGATACAGTCATCATTCCTCCAACAACGGCCGATAGAGCACAGAGCAAGCGGGTTCCCCGGTTCGAGAGAAGGGTAAGGTCCGAGGAAGAGGGCGTCTGCACCCCGAAGCGGACGATGGCCAATCTTCTAACCATAGTAGATTCAACAACTCCGCACGATGTTCGCAGGTGCGATCGGCTAAAACTTGAGGTGAGGCGCCAAGAATACCATCTCAGAATTGGCGCTAAGGATAACGTTGTACAACTACAGGCCGTTGCGCGAGGAGAGGAAACAGTCCTGAACAGAAACGGGTCTCTCCACCATGCATGAAGAAGTGGTCCTGGGGAAAGAACCACGGCAGATACGTCTTTGAAAAATAAGGTCGGAAAGATTTGGCGTTTGGTGGGTTGATGCGGAAAGGGTTAGGTGGGTTTATCTGTTGAGGCGGATTATAGCCACGCATTGTGAAGGGATTGTGTGGACAGGACACGGAGCAGAGTGGCTAGGTAGAGACTGGAAGACGATGCGGGCGTAGGCAGGTGCTATTCTTCACCCAAATCAGTGCAGCGAGAAATAAAGCTCCGTGGGCGGAGAGAAGCCTGCGCAGACCGAGGAGAATGAGCAGATGACGCCACAAAACTGGGAGACTCCGGCACCCGCCGGTGTACCGATGGGTGCGCCTGCGCGTGCGGGTTCGGAGATGGCTGCGGTGTATGCAATGCGGCCGCTGTCGCTGGGCGAACTGCTGGACCGGACGTTTTCGGTGTACCGGTCGCGGTTCTGGCTGTTTGCGGGGATTGGGGCGATCTCGGCGCTGTTGCAGACGGGGATTAGCGCGCTGCAACTGGCGCCGATGCATTTGATGGGAATGGCTGGGGCGTTCGATGCGGCGAAGGGTCGGACGACGGTTCCGGGGACGTTTCAGCCGAACTACCTGGCGGGGATTGGTGTCGGGATGGCGTTGGCGCTTATCGCGGTGAGCCTGTTGTACCTGCTGGTGTTTGTGGTGACGCAGGCGGCCACGGTGTATGCGCTGAGCGAGGTTTATTTGGGGAAAACGACGACGATTGGGGAGAGCCTGAAGGCGACGATTGCGAAGTGGTACCGGTATCTTGGGATCGGGATATGGCAGACAGGCAGCATGATGTGGGTGCCGGCGATTCCGATGATCGCGGGCTTCATTCTAATCGCGACGAAGATTTCCGGGTTGGCGATTCTGGGGGGCGTGCTGATCTTCCTCGGGATTGCGGGCGGATTGCCGGTGGGACTGATTCTATGGCTGCGGAATTCGCTGGCGGTGCAGGCTACGGTGGTTGAAGGACTGACGGTGCGGCCGTCGATGGCACGGAGCAAGGTTCTGACGAGCGGAGCGAAGGGGAAGGTTTTTGTGCTGCTGTTACTGGCCGGGGCGCTGAGTTATGCGGCGAGCCTGCTACAGATGCCGCTGATGCTTTTTGTGATGTTTACGGTGGCGAAAGGCGGGAAGGCTGTCGTATCGGAGATCGCGATGCTGCTGGTGGGGTTTGTGGGTCACTCGCTGGTGCAGCCGGTGTTGATGATTGGGCTGTCGCTGCTGTACTTCGATCAGCGGGTGAGGAAAGAGGCATTCGACCTGGTGATGCTGATGGGGCCGGGGGATGCGGTGGCGATGCCTCCTGCGGTGATTGCGCCGATTGCGCGGACAGATGATGCGACTCTGCTGCCGTAGTTTGCGCGCTTGGTTGGGGATGGCGGTGGTGCTGGTCGCCGCGGCGCCTCCGGCTTGGGGTGCGCTGAAGAGCGCGTCGGCGGAGGATGTGCGCGCGGACGTGTTTCGGCTGCAGGGAGTGGTGGCGGGGTGTGCCGCTAAGGGTGGGGCGGCTTGCGCGGCGACGGCGGTGGGCGATGATTTGCGGGTGGGCGATCCGAAGCAGGGCGGCTACGTGGTGCATTTGGATTGGCTGCGGGACGCGCTGGAGAAGGGGAAGGACGTCGATGCGGGAAAGCGCGCGGAGGCGTTGCGGGATTCGGTGGCTCGGTTGAAGGGGATGGAAAGTGAGTTGGGGGCGGCGCCGGTTGTAGAGCGGGAATTTGCGCGGGCGCGGGTTGAGGCTAAGGCGGTGTTGGCGGAGCCCGAGTTTCAGCGGAAGGTTTCGGTGACTTGGTGGGATCGGGTGACGGGGTTCTTTGGCGCTTGGCTGGAGAAGATGCTGGGCGGGATTGCTCGGGCCGGTGCGGCGGCTCCGTGGCTGGGACCGGTGGTGATCTGGACGTTGTGCATTGGGGCGGCAGCTGGGCTGGTGTTTTTTGTGCTGCGGAATTTGCAGCGGCAGCGGTTGCAGATTTCGCTGGCGGGAGCGGCTGTCGCGAAGACAGGGTGGGACCGCGAGGCTACGGCGTGGGCGACGCAGGCGGAGGAGTTTGCGGGGCGCGAAGAGTGGCGGGAGGCCGTGCACTGCTTGTATTGGGCGGCGATTGTGTCGCTGGAATCGCGGCGTGCGTGGCGGCATAATCCGACGCGCACGCCGCGAGAGTATGTGCGGTTGCTGAAGCCGGGGTCGGGACAGCAGAGAGGTTTGCGCGAGCTTACTCGGATGTTTGAGCGCGTTTGGTATGGGCTGCGCGATGGTGGCGCGGAGGAATATGCCGAGGCGCGGGGATTGTATGAGGCGCTGGCTTCCGGGGCTGTTGAGCACGCTGGTGAGACTGCGCGGGCGGGCGTGGCCGTGGGCGAGGGTGGTGCGGCTTGAGCGAGCGCACTGGGTTGAGCGACAAGAAGATTCTTTGGGGCGTTGGCGGATTGATGCTGGCGCTGATCGTCGTGATGGCGGTGGTGAAGCCGGCGCAGAATCCGGATGATCCTCGACCAACGACGAGTAACAACGGGCCGCAGGGTGCGAAAGCCGCGTTCCTGGTGCTACAGCGGTTGGGGCGGAAGGTGTCTCAGGGAAACCGCTCGGTGGCGGAGTTCAATGACGGGATGGGAGATGCGGAGGCGGCGCGCACGACGCTGGTGCTGGCGGCTCCCGAGTATGACCAGACGGAGTTGCCGCGATTGAGAGCGGAGTTGGAACGGTTTTTGAAGCGCGGTGGACGCGTGCTGTCGACTGGGCCTAGCGGTGCTGAGTTGTTGCCGGGCGGTGAGGTGAAGGCTCGCGGGTTGCTGCAGCCTGAGTTGTGCAAGACGACTCCTGAGGGGCCGGGGGAGTTGGCGCGGGCGGGAAGCGTGGAGATGGTTGAGGGGGCGCAGTGGGCCGACGACTCGGCGAAGTTTGAGGTGGAACAGCGCTGCGGTGAGGAGGCTGCGGTGGTGCGGTTTGCGGTGGGAAAAGGCGAGGCGATTTGGTGGGCTTCGGCTGCTCCGTTGGAGAACGATGAGCTGTCGAACGATGCGGACTTGAAGCTGCTGCTGGCTAGTGTGGGTGCGGGGCGGGACGTGGTGTTTGACGAGTCGCTGCATGGTGCGGCGAAGACGGTGTGGGACGCGGCGAAGGGGTTGCCGGTGCGGTGGTTGGCGGTGCAGGCGGCGCTGCTGTTTGTGCTGCTGGTGGTGAGCTTCAGTCGGAGGCGCGGGCCGCTGCGGTCTCCGGTGGGACTGCCTCGGAGTTCTCCGGTGGAGTTTGCTACGTCGATGGGGGATTTGTATGAGAAGGCCGGAGCGAGTAGTGCGGCGACGGAGGCGGCGAGGCGGAGATTGCTGCGCGTGTTAACGCGCGAGGCGGGCGTGGCGAAAGGCACGATGGAGGAAGGGCCGGAGGCGATTGCGGAAGCACTGCGGCTGCGGCTGGGTGGGGACTGGTCGCTGGTGAGCGAGCATTTGCAGGAGGCTCGGCGAGCCGAGGACGAGGTGATTACGATGCGTAGCGCGCTGGCGCTGGTGCGCGCGTTGAGCGAGGATGCGAAGAGAGTGCGGGCGCGCCTGGCGGCGCGCCAGAGTGTAGAGAGTAGAGAAAGCGTTTTGGAAGAGGAGAGATTGTGAGCGAAGAGAGTTTGGGTGTTGGGGCGGCGAATGAGTTGTTCGTGCGCGGGCAGGAACAGATTGGGCGCGTGATTGCTGGTCAGCAAGAGGTGATTGCGCAGGCTCTGATGACGATGCTGTGCGGCGGCCATGCGCTGATTGAGGGCGTGCCGGGCGTGGCGAAGACGCTGGCGGTGAAGACGCTGGCTCGGTTCCTGGGGCTGGAGTTCAAGCGCGTGTCGGGTACTCCCGACATGATGCCGGCGGACATTTTGGGGACGAGTGTGTTCTCGCCGAAGACGGGAGACTTTTCGTTTCACAAGGGGCCGGTGTTCACGCAGTTTCTGCTGACGGATGAGATTAACCGGATGCCTCCGAGGACGCAGGCGGCGCTGCTGGAGTCGATGGAAGAGCGGCAGGTTACGGCGGATGGCGAGCGACATTTGTTGGATGATTTTTTTACCGTGTTCGCTACGCAGAATCCCGTCGAGTTTGAGGGGACGTATCCGCTGCCCGAGGCGCAGCTGGATCGGTTTCTGCTGAAGATCAGGATGGAGTATCCGGATGTGGCGGAGGAGAGGGTAGTGCTGGAACGGCATCATGCTGCGCTGGATTCGGCGGGGCTGTCGGAGACCGTGATTGAGCCGGTTGCGTTTGAGTTGCTGGCAGCGGCTCGGCGGGAGGTGCGGGCGGTGAGAGTGGAGCCGGCGATCTTTGATTATCTGCTGGCGGTGGTGAGGCGGACGCGGGCTTGGCCGACGATTGCGTTGGGGGCTAGTCCTCGTGCGAGCACTGGCTTGCTGCTGGTGGCGAAGGCGTTTGCGGCTCGCGAGCAGAGAGATTTTGTGATTCCTGATGACGTGAAGGAAGCGGCGCTGCCGGTGCTGCGGCATCGGCTGGTGCTAAGGCCGGAGGCGGAGCTGGAAGGGCTGGATACCGATCGCGTGGTGCGGGACGTGCTAGCAGCTACGCAGGTGCCGAAGTAAAGCAGGGGATAGGGGATAGAGGATAGAGCGTAGGGAAAAGCATTGCTGATGGCTTTTGCTCCAGGCACCAAGTGGTCGATCTATGCAGACATTGATTCCACAATCCGCAGCTGCGAGGGCTAAGCCGGTGGGACGGGCTGGGCGGGTGGTGGGGTTTGGGCTTACGCCGTTGGCGCTGGGGCTGTTTGCGGCGGGGTTAGTGATGGCCGTGCCTGCGTTCTTTCATGCTCGGCAGATTTATTTCATGCTGGGGTGGGATGCGCTGGTGGCGCTGATGGTAGTGGTGGATGCTGTGCTGCTTCCCCGCCCTGAGCAGTTTTTGGTGACGCGGACGTTTTTGGATTCGCCGCAGTTGGGGATGGCTACTCGGGTGGAGCTGGCGGTAAGGGTGGACGCGGATGCGGTGTTGGATGTGCGGATGTTGGATGATCTGCACTCGGCGTTGGTGGCGATGCCGGTGGTGCAGCGGGTGGAGGCGTTTCCTCGCGAGGATGCAGTGAGTTTGTCGACGATTTATCCGCGGGAGCGCGGGGACTTTGGGTTGGGGAAAGTGTATCTGCGGTATCGCGGGGCGCTGAAGCTGGTGGAGAGATGGGCTGCTGCAGAGCCGGTGGTGGCGACGACGAATGCGGAGGATACGGCGCGGCAGCAGAGGGTGCGGGTGTTTCCGGCGCATGAGGATAGTCGGGAGAAGACGCAGTTTTATTTGCTGCGGGCTCGGCAGATTGAGTTGGAGAAGCGGAAGCTGCAGCTGCGCGGCGTGGGTCGGGAGTTTGAGAGTCTGCGGGATTATCAGCCGGGGGATGAGCTG
>Ga0302319_10009657_pt1 | contig 18526 bp, 14 predicted proteins | sample Bog_T0_2_FD_203319 | JGI IMG/M metagenome (GOLD analysis project Ga0302319, IMG submission 203319) | Peat permafrost microbial communities from Stordalen Mire near Abisko, Sweden - Bog_T0_2 | ecosystem: Environmental > Terrestrial > Soil > Wetlands > Peat | place: Sweden: Abisko, Stordalen Mire...
AAATCCGGCAGGTCCGGAGGCCGGTCGCTGAAGAAGCCGCCTACCCATACCCAGAGCAGCGAGACCCAGAGCCCGTCCGGCGGCAAATCGCACCGGGCTGCGCCCCATGCCGCACCCCCTGCGCGCCACCGCACACGTCCGGACGCCGACAACCCCGATCCCGCGACCATGGTGCGCACCCGCAGCCATCGCGTCGCGCTGCCGGCTCCGACAAAGCCGGTCTACCGGCACACATTGGGCCGCGACTCCGCAGCGGAGGCGCGCCGAGCCGCAGCGCAGAAGTCAGCAGAACGCGCCGCTGCGCAGAAGTCGGCCCAACTTGCGGCTGCGCGGGAGTCGGCGCAGCTTGCCGCCGGCATTGAGGCCAGTGTGTTGCAGGCTCGCGCCAGGGCGCAGCGGCCCGCACCGCCGCGCACAGCGGTCGAAGCTGCCGTACAGCCGCCCGCGCCTGTGGTTCGCGTGCCTCCGGCGAGTCGCTTGCCGCGCCGCGTGGACGGCTTCGGCGCGGAGGGTGCGAACCTGACGGTCGCCGGGCCTCCGGCGGGTTACGCGCCGCCGCCCACGCCGGTCTATACAGATTCCGCGGATTCCGCCGATCTGGAGCTGGAGGCGCTGGCGCATCCCACCCGCAGCCAGCTCACCGAGGAGGCGGTGCAGCCGCATTTGCTGCCCCGCATCGACTCCGTGACCGGCCACCTGCTGATGCCCGCGCCGCTGCGCGGATCGCGCGAGGTGCTGGTCCACCAGAACGTGATGGCCGACGACGAGGGCCTTTCGCGCATCCAGAACGACGCCGAGCTGAACCACCTGCGCGCGCTGCGCCTGCTGGTGGACTTTCCGGTGAGTGAGAGCCTGCGCCTGAACCCGGAGCTGCCCGCCAGCCGCCGCTGCGCGCGGCCGTGGACGGTGCGCTTCGCCGCCGACATCGCCCACGCGTTCTATGCGCGCTTCCACCAGCCGCTGCAGGTGAACTCCGCGGCGCGCACGGTGGCGTATCAACTGCGGCTGCAGCGCAGCAACGGCAACGCCGCGGCGGTGGAAGGCGAGGCCGCTTCGCCGCACCTGACGGGGCAGGCCATCGACTTCGGCAAGCGCGGCATGAGCGCGGCGCAACTGGCGTGGATGCGCGCCACGCTGCTGCCGCTGATGAGCTCCGGCAAGATCGACGTGGAAGAGGAGTTCCAGCAGGCCTGCTTCCACATCAGCGTCTACCGCAGCTACCTACCGCCGGCGCGCAAGCGCGCGCTGCCGCGGCCCGAGGTCGCGCAACTGCATCCGGTGGAGTAGCAGGGCCGAGCCTCACAGACAAAAAGCAACCGCGGATGACGCGAAGGTGCGCGGTGGGTGTCCGTGGACCGGTCGGCCCGTTTTGGGACTTCCTTGAAAATTTGGCTTACCCTGCGATGGGAAACCTTTGTTTTCTGCCCAGAAAAACTATTTTCAAAATAATGTTTGACAATCGTACCGTTCTCGTTCTATTGTGGTGATGGTAACCCCTAACTCAAAGGAGACACACCATGCGCTTTGCGATTCTCAGCTCCCTCGCCCTGCTCCCCGTCCTCGCCCAGGCCCAGGCCGCACCTGCCGGATCCCAGACGCTGGCCAGCGTCTCCCAACCCAAACTGGTTGCTGCCTCCGCCACTCCGGCGCCGGCCGCGACCGCCGCTCCTGCAGGCGTGGCCGTAGTTCCGGTCAACTTCCGGGATGTGGTCCACACCCGTCTGAACAGTGACCTCCGCGACCAGCGCTCCGCCGGTGAACTGGTCTTCACCTTCTACGGCGACTCGCAGGACACCGATGCCCGGGTGAAAGCCCCTCAGCTGATCCACACCGTCGGCCGCACGCTGCCGCTGGCGCAGATCCAGGACCCGGCAAAGGCTGAGGTTGCGGTGCATGTAATCGTGGACCCTGCGGGAGTTCCGCAGTTCTCCAGCATCACGCGCTCCGCCGGTCCGCAGATCGACAACGCGACCCTGGCTGCAGTGCGCGAGTACCGCTTCGCGCCTGCCAAGGTGGACGGCATTCCGGTCGAGTCCGACCTGACGCTGACCATCCAGCTGCAGAAGAACTAAGAGCAGGGGTCAGGGATTAGGGATTAGGAATTCCTTTTGCCTGACCCATTGCAGCCGGTGGCAGATGCAATGCGTCTGCCATCGGCTGTTTCTACTTCTGTCCCTAATCCCTAACCCCTAATCCCTGTTTTCTAATCTCTGGGTTGCAGCTTCAGTGGGCCCCGGGGTTCCGGGCGGATGGCCTCGACGTTCTCCGGCGCATCGGAGTGGATGCCGAAGTCCCAAACGTCGAGATTGAGCGACTGTGGGGGTATCACCTCCACCAGGGCGTACTCGCCGAACTCGAGGGGCTGCTGGGGGGTGAGCTTGAGCCAGCGGCCGCCGGGCTGGGGCTCCTCGCGCATCTCGATGACGTCGGGCTGGATGCGGCCGGTGCCCAGCAGGCCGAGGCGGAAGCTCTCCACCACGCGCACGTCCTGGCGGGCGTCCACGCGTTCGATCACGTAGTCGCTGGACTCGGCGCCGCCGGCAGATACCTCGCGCTCCGGCACGGCGCCGGCGCCGTGGGTGGCGACGGTGAGTGCGTTGCCGCCGCTGGGGTCGGGCTCGTCCACGCCAATGCGCACATAGAAGATGGGAACGGGCACGTGCAGTTGGATCTCCGAGCGCGGCCCGGCGATCTCAAAGATCTCATGCGCGCTGGAGCCGGGATGGATGGCCTTCTTCTGCACGGCGTGGGCGGTCTCCTTGTTCAGGTCGCTGCCCTCCTGCGCCAGCGGCACCAGCTCCGGGACGTCCTCAAAGGTGTCCAGCACCAGCACGCTGCCCTGGCCGGGGAGGCGCAGGCCGGGCTTGATCTCCAGCGTGAGCGCGGCGCGCGCGGCCTCCTCGTGGGCGAGTTCGGGGCTCAGCACGGGCGGGCCGCTGTCATTGCCGGCGGTGTGCTCCTGCTTCCAGCGGACGGTGGCGGCGAGGTCCACCAGAGCGAGCGGAACGTCTTCCATCGCGCCGTTGCGCTCCGCGCTCTTGTAGCGCACCACGTCGCCGACGATGTCATAGCGCAGCACGATCTGGTAGCTGCCGTCCTTCATGATCAGGCGGGTGCGACCGCGCTCCGGCTTGGTGAGGGTGTCCGGGATGTCGATGGGACGGCGCTGGGCGTGGGCGGGGGGCAGGGCGAGCGTGAGTCCCAGCCCCACACACACCATCACCTGCCGCACGCTCGTTCGCTCCAGCCCCATGCCTTCCATTAGACGACAGCACCCGGCTGAGGGGAAACAGGCCATTCTCCGGCGCGGCTAGCTGCTCTTTTTCGGGACCTTCGCGCCCTTCTTGCGGGCCTCCGACAGGCCGATGGCGATGGCCTGCTTCGGGTTGGTGACCTTCTGTCCGCTGCCGCTCTTCAGCTTGCCCTGCTTGAACTCGCGCATCTCGGTCTCCAGCTGCTTGCCGGCGGCAGGACTGTATTTGCGCGCGGACTTCTTGGCTGATTTCTTCGTTGCCTTCTTCGTTGCCATGGTGAGTGAAACCTCCCAGCAACGTTGGAGGACGGTGGTGACCGGTGCGTTGTCTCATGCTGCAGGGGAAGTCCGCAGGCGCCTGCGCAGGACGAGGAACAGTCCAACGCCGAGGACCAGCAACACCGCCGCCGCAAGATAGATCCATGCATGTCGGGTGCGGCTCAGGCTGCCCGCCTGCCACGCCGCGTAGGTGACGTTCAGGTCTTCAGCAAGGCCGGGGATGGTGATGGCGTTGAAGGCCTCGCTCCCGTTGGCTGCGGGAGCGATGGGTAAAGACCCGAAGACGCGTGCGGGCTCGGGCGGCGTGCCGTCCCGGTCCTTGGGGATGGCGGCGAGCAGCGCGTTGGCCTCCGCGTCGCGCGGGTCGTTGAAGTAGGTCATGTCCGCGGTGTTGGGGAAGAGCGTGGAGGTGCCGGTCATCTTCTGCTCGATGGCGGCGATGCCGTCCTGGCAGACGCCCAGCGTGTAGTAGCCGCCGAAGGGGAGCTCGGGGTGGTCGGCGTGCTGGTGCATGTAGGCGACGGTGAGCAGGCCGGCGAGGCGCGTGACCTCGACGGCCTGCGCGCCGGTGTAGGTGTGCGCGTTGCGCTCCAGCACCCAGTGCTGGTCGAGCTGGTCCATGGTGCGCCACTCGGATTTGCCGTCGTCGCCGTAGTAGTAGCTGACGTCGGCGTTGATGAGTGGCCCGCGAATGTGCCACTCGTACTCAGCATGCACGGCAGGGACGAGCAGATGGCGGCCGTGGCTGTGCGGGATCACGATCTGTGAATCAATCCAGAAGGGGGCCATCACGTCTTCGCCGTTGTAGTGGAGGTGGGCGAAGTTGGCGAAGTAGCGGGCGTCGTCGACGATGACGGTCTGGCGGTGATCCAGCATCAATTCGAAGATGAAATCTTCAGGCGTAAATACATTTGGATTGCTCGCGTCAGTCAGATAGCCGGGCCGGTAACTGATAGATGCGCCAAAGGGCTTTGCACCATCCAGCTTATTGGCGGCGAGTCTGTTGAGTATGTCGGCGAGACGTTGCGATTCGGCATGCTCCGGCGCGAGCGCACTGGGTCCATCACCGTGCACAACGCCAGCACCGAGAGGAGTCATCACGCCCTCGGTCGGGAAGCCGGGCAGCGGCGACGGCTGATCGAGTGAGACAGTCTGCGCCTTGTCCAGCGAATACGGGCCGAGGTCGAGGAACTCGCCAGCCTGCGCGCTGGTGGTCTCTTTGTGCTGAACGATTTTGGTAACGATGGCGAGCGTGGGGTTGATCTCGCGCATGGGCCAACCGGGAAAGCGGTCCAGCCCCTGCCAGTCGTTGCCGAGCACGCGCTTGCGCAACTCGTCGACGAGCGCCGGCGTCATGGGCAGCGGGGCCTTCTTGCTCTGGCCGTCCAGAACGGTGAGCAGACCCTCTGTAAAGCCCGGTCGCGCCGAGAGCTGGCGCATCATCTGCGACAGAAGAATGGTGTTGGGCGGCATCGGCGTCTCCGGCACGACGTAGGTGCGGTGACAGCCGGAGCCGGCGAGCAGCGTGCAGAGCAGGGTGAGGTTGCGTGTTCGGCGCATGAGAAGACAGCGTACACCCGGCACCCGGATTTTCCTTTGCCTACTCCGCGGGGGGAACGGCATCCAATGCAGCATGAGATCTCTGGGCTGCCGATGACCGGCGCGAGCCAACTGACGTACTCGGGCATCGGCTTAGCGGTGTTTGGGCAGCAGTTCTGCCTTCCGGTGCCGGCGATGCTGCTGTTGATGACGGCCGGAGCGCTGGCGGCCGATGGGCAGGGACATCTGCACCTGTCGCTGGTGCTGCTCTCTGGTGTGGCCGGCTGTCTTGCAGCGGATGCCTTCTGGTTTTTGCTGGGGCGGCGCTGGGGCGGCGGCATCATTCGCGTGGTGTGCAGCCTGACTGCGGACCCGCGCGCCAGCCGCGAACGCTCCGCGAGGATCTTTGCACGCTGGGGGCTGAAGCTTCTGCTGGTGGCGAAGTTCATTCCGGGGCTGGATGGCATTTCGCCGCCGCTGGCCGGAGCGGAAGGTGCGTCGGTTGGCAATTTTCTGGCCTATGACACCGGCGGGGCGCTGTTGTGGAGCGGTGCTTACGTGCTGTTGGGCTATCTCTTGTACAGGCAGTTGGACAGGGTGATGCACGCCGTCCAGCGCTTTGGCACGGTGCTGGGATTGGTGGTGGGTGTGCCGCTGGCCGCCTATGTGATGTGGCGGGGGCTGCACCTGGTGCGCATGATCCGTCACCTGCGGCTGCGGCGCATCAGCCCGACGATGCTCGAGGAGAAGATCGAGGCGCACGGCCGTCTCGCCATCTTCGACCTGCTGCACTATGAGGCCCATGGGGGAGAGGTCGCGGGCATTCCCGGCTCTGTCCGCGTGGACCCGGTGCGGTTCCGCGCCAACTCGAGGAAGGTGAAGGTCCCGGACGACGTGGACATCGTGCTGTACTGCTCCTCGCGCAATGACTTTGTCAGCGCGCGCGTGGCGGAGGCCCTGGAGAAGCGCGGCGTGAGCAGGGTCTGGGTGCTGGAGGGCGGACTGGAGGCGTGGGAGTTGGAGGGACGGCCCGTGACCACGAAGTTGAAGACTCCGGAAGAGGTGGCCGCGCGGTTGGGGATTGTGCTGCCGCCGGAGGTGCGGGGCGGGAGGTAAGCTGCTGACTATGCGTCGAGCTTCTTGACCACCAACTCATTCAGCAGCGCGGGGTTGGCCTGGCCTTTGCTCAGCTTCATCACCTGCCCGACGAAGAACGCGGCAACGGTGCGTTTGCCGCCCTTGAACTGCGCGACCTGAGCGGGGTTGGCGGCGATGACCTCATCGATCATCTTTTCAAGCGATGAGCTGTCCGAGATCTGTTGCGGCCTGTCGCGGTCGTAGATGAAGGCGAAGTCGCGGCCCTCGGTGAAGCAAGCGTCGAGCAACTGCTTGAGCTGCTTGGAAGAGATCTCGCCGGCTTCAGCGAGGTCGGCGGCGAAGACGATGCCGTCCATGCTGACGGGCGACTGGTCGAGCTCGATCTCGGCGGCGCGCAGGCGCATCGTAATCTCGCTGAGCAGGATGGCGGCGACACGCTTGGGAGACTTGGCGGCTTTTGCGGCCAGCTCGAAGCGGTCGCCGAGGGCGCGGTCGGTGGTGAGCGTGGCGGCGTCCTGCGCGGAGAGGCCGTATTCAGCGACGAGCCGCGCGCGGCGAGCCTCGGGCAGCTCCGGCATCGCGGCGAGGATTTGCTTCTGCCACACCGCGCCGACGACCAGCGGCGGGAGGTCGGGCTCGGGGAAGTAGCGGTAGTCGTGCGCCTGTTCTTTGCTCCTCATCGAAAACGTGCGGCCCTCGGCGTTGTTCCACAGGCGCGACTCCTGCACGACGCGGCCGCCGTCTTCGAGCACGCCGATCTGGCGCTCGATCTCGTACTCGAGCGCGGCGCGGATGTAGCGAAAGCTGTTGACGTTCTTGACTTCGGCTTTGGTGCCGAACTCCTTCGCATCTTTTAACATCACGCTCACGTTGGCGTCGCAGCGCAGGCTGCCCTCTTCCATGTTGCAGTCGCTGACGCCGGTGTAGAGCAGAATCTCCTTGAGCTTGGTGAGGTACTCGAAGGCCTCATCGGGGGTGCGCAGGTCGGGCTCGCTGACGATCTCGACCAGCGGCGTGCCGCAGCGGTTGAGGTCGATGTAGGTGCGCGACGCCGAGTCGGCAAAGCCGTCGTGGAGGCTCTTTCCGGCGTCCTCTTCCAGATGCAGCCGCGTGATGCCGATGGGCTTGACGATGGCGTTGCCCGCTGCATCGAGCGCGGGGACATGCAGCATGCCGTGCTCAGCAATGGGTTTGTCGAACTGCGAGATCTGATAGCCCTTCGGCGAGTCGGGATAAAAATAGTTCTTGCGGGAGAAGATGCTGGTCTCGCGAATCTCGCAGCCGATGGCGCGCGCCGCGAGCACGGCGAACTCCACCGCCTGCTTGTTCAGCACCGGCAGCGCGCCGGGCAGGCCGAGGCAGACCGGGCAGCAGTGCGTGTTGGGCTCGCCGCCATACTCATTGCGGCAGCCGCAGAAGGCCTTGGTCTTGGTCAGCAGCTGGACGTGGACCTCCAACCCGATCACGGGCTGGTACTTGGCGAGGACCTCCGGCGAGAGTGCGAGCGCTGCGGACATTGTTTTGATTTTAGCAATCGCGCGCCGAGCGGTAATGCAGGGCGGGCGTTGGTAGACTGAAGTCTGCATGATTCTTCCCTTCGTCCGCGAGTTGATGGCGGACCTGGAGCACTCCGCAGCGTTTGAGCGTGTGCGTCGCCATCTTGCGGGCGGCACGGGGCGGAGACGTGTGTCCGGACTGACCGCGACCGCGCGTGCGCTGTATTTGCCGTATATGGTGCGCGCCGCGCAGGCGCCCGCGCTGGTACTTGTCGCGGACAACAAGGCGGCGGAGGCGCTGCACACCGCGGTACTCGCGGCCTGCGAGCTGAGCGGGGCGCTCGACGGCGATGAGGTGCTGCGGCTGCCAGCGCACGATGTGCTGCCGTTTGAGAACCTCTCGCCGCATCCGGAGATCCAGGAGCAGCGCGCCGCCGCGCTGTGGAAGCTCGCCAGCGGGCAGGCCAAGCTGGTGATCGCGCCACTCGAAGCCGCGTGCATGAAGCTCTTTGGGCGCGACTACTACGCGGCGCTGGCGCTGGGGCTGCGCGTCGGCGAGGAGCACATACCGGAGATGCTGGTCGATCACCTTACCTCCGTCGGCTACACGCGCGTGGACGTGGTGGAGATGCCGGGGCAAGTGAGTGTGCGCGGCGGGATTCTGGATGTGTACTCGCCGGAGATGCAGCGGCCGGTGCGCGTGGACTTCTTTGGCGATGAGATTGAGTCGATGCGGCGGTTCGATCCGGAGACGCAGCGGTCGAGCTCCAGCGTGGAGGAGGTGCTGCTGCTGCCGCTTACCGAGACGCCGGCGACGGAGGCGCTGCTGGGAGCGATCCATGCGCGGTTGACGAAGAAGTCTGTCGACGAACTTGCCGAGCAAGAGAGTGCGGTGACCATCTTTCCGGGATGGGAGTTCTACGCGGCGGTGGGCGGAGCGAAGTCGTCGCTGCTGGATTTGATGGGGCCGCAGACGCGGGTCTTTGTGGAAGAGCCCGCCATGGTGGACAACCAGGGCGAACGCTGGTGGAACAAGGTGGCTCAACGGCACGAGCGTGCGGGCATTGGGTCGCTGGTGGGACCGGGCGATCTGTACCTGTCGCCGTGGGAGCTGCAGGACCGCATCCGCGGTTACTGCGGCGTGGAGCTGGATCAGCTGGGTGCCGTCGATGTGATCGACGCCGACCGCAGCGACGCGAGCGAGATTGAGTTTGCCACGCGGCCGACGATGCGCTTCCATGGATCGATCCCGGCGCTGATGGACCAACTGAAGGCGCTGATGGCGGATGAGGCGCGTGTCTTAATCGCAGCACCGAACCAGGGCGACGTGGAGCGGCTCGCCGACCTGATGCAGGAGTACGGCGTGGCGTACCGGCTGGGATCGCGGCCGGACACGGCGACTTCGGAATCGATGTACTCGGAGTCGAGCTATCTCGCCGGCGACCTGCGCACGCCGGTGATTGTGCGCGCGGCGATTGCAAACGGCGTGCAGGTACTCGACCTCGACCGAACGACGGCGCGTCAGCTCGTTGTCATCGGAGCGAACGATGTCTCCGACGACGCCGATGTGGAGGCGCGGCCCGCGCGTCGCAGGTCGAAGACCTCGGCGTTCGTCTCGGACTTCCGCGACCTCGCCGTCGGTGACTATGTGGTGCATGTGGAGCACGGCATCGCGCGCTACACCGGGCTGCGCACGATTGAGCAGCCGGACGGCAGTTCGCTGGAGTTGATGATTCTGGAGTTCGCCGAGGAGACGAAGCTCTACGTTCCGCTCACGCGGCTGGACTTGATTCAGAAATATCGCTCGACCGAATCAGGCCCGGCGCCGCAGTTGAACCGGCTGGGCACGCCGGCGTGGGCCAAGACCAAGGCGCGCGTGAAGAAGGCGATGCAGGACATGGCTGAGGAGTTGCTGAAGCTCTACGCACAGCGCAAGGCGGCGGTGGGCACGGCTTTCTCGCCGGACAACAACATGCAGCGCGAGTTCGAGGACGCTTTCGACTTCAACGAGACCGACGACCAGGTGCAGGCCATCGCGGACATCAAGAGCGATATGGAGTCCACGCAGCCCATGGACCGGCTGCTGTGCGGCGACGTGGGCTACGGCAAGACGGAGGTCGCGATGCGCGCGGCGTTCAAGGCGGTGCAGGACGGCAAGCAGGTTGCCGTGCTCACGCCAACGACGGTGCTCTGCTTCCAGCACTTTGAGAGCTTCAAACGCCGCTTCGCGCGCTTCCCGGTGAACGTCGAGATGATCTCGCGCTTCCGCTCGACGAAAGAGAAGAAGGAGATCCTCGAACGCACGGAGCAGGGCAAGGTGGACATCCTGATCGGCACGCACGCGATTTTGTCGCAGGGGCTGAAGTTCCAGGACCTCGGGCTGCTGGTGGTGGATGAGGAGCAGCGCTTCGGTGTGCGCCACAAGGAGCGGCTGAAGCAGATGCGCGCGGCGATTGATGTGCTCAGCATGTCCGCGACGCCGATCCCGCGCACACTGCACATGAGCCTGATGGGGCTGCGCGACATGAGCGTGATTGAGACGCCGCCCAAGGACCGCATGGCGATCCAGACCATCGTGGCGAAGTTCGACGAGAAGCTGGTGCGTACGGCGATTGAGGTGGAGCTGGAGCGCGGTGGGCAGACGTACTTCGTGCACAACCGCGTGGAGACCATCTACGAACTCGCTGCGAAGATACGCGAACTGGTGCCGCAAGCGCGCGTGGCGGTGGGACATGGCCAACTGCCGGAGGCGGAGTTGGAGCGCACGATGCTGGCGTTCATGGACGGCGAGTTCGATGTGCTGGTGGCGACTAGTATCATTGAGAATGGACTGGACATTCCGCGCGCGAATACGATCATCATCAACCGCGCGGACCGGCATGGGTTGAGCGAGCTGTATCAACTGCGCGGGCGCGTGGGCCGCAGCAACCGAAGAGCCTATGCGTATTTGTTGATTCCGCCGGAGCAGCAGCTAACGGAGATCGCGCGGCGCAGGCTGGCGGCGCTCAAGGAGTTCAGCGATCTTGGCGCGGGGTTCAAGATCGCGGCGCTCGATCTGGAGCTGCGCGGCGCGGGCAACATGCTGGGCGGCGAGCAGTCGGGGCACATTGAGGCTATCGGGTTTGAGATGTACACGACCATGCTCGAAGAGGCGGTGAGCCGGCTGAAGGGCGAAGGGCGCGAGGAGCGCCCGCAGGTGACGGTGAACCTCGGCATCAGCCTGCGGATTGACGACAGCTATATCCCGGAGGAGGGCCAGCGGCTGCGGATGTACAAGCGGATTGCGGGCGCGGAGAGCTCGGCTGTGCTGACGGAAGTGCGCGCGGAGTTGCAGGACCGGTATGGCGAGCCGCCGGAGAGTGTGTTGCACCTGCTGGCCGCGGGCGAGACCCGGCTGACGTGCGAGCGGCTGGGCATCGCGCAGATCGAACGCAAGCGCGTTGCGGTGGAGGAGAAGAAGCCGGTCGCCGCTAAGCCCACATCTCAAGTGCGAGATGTGGGGCACCCGGGGTCTCAGAGAAGGGACGTGGCGCACCCGGGGTATCGGCCGCTGGCGGGGCGGTTTGGGCAGGCGCCGCAGACGGCGAACCTGCAGTTCTCCACGCGCGCGGTGGCGAACCGCCCGGTCACGAACGCCACGGTGGCTCTGCGCGAGACGGCGGCGAAGCGCCCGGCGAACACGCCGCTGGCGCAGGCGGGCAGCATGAAGCCGATGCGGGAGATGCTGTATGTGACCTTCAGCGAGAAGCTGCACGCGGCACCGGCGGAGGGTAGCGCGACGTTTGGCGTGACTCCGGGGCTGCTGATGAAGGTAGTCGCGCGGAATGCGAAGGCCGGCGCGGAGTTGACGCCGCAGGGCGTGCTCCGCTGGCCGCTGAGCGGCGCGCAGGCAGAGACGGTGCTGAAAGAGACGCGGGAGCTGCTGGCCATGCTGGAGCAGCCGGTGGGTTAGGCATCAGTCATTGCGAATTGTTTTGAGGGGGCAGAAGAGGTTTCAGCCAGTGTGGGACGGGCTCCGCGGTCTCGATGATCTTTCCGAGTCCGGCGGCGAGGCAGAAGCGGTGCGGCTGGTCATTGTCATCGTTGTCATAGATCAGCACCAGCGGCAAGCGCAGCAGGGCGAGGCGCAGATTTTCCATGGTCCTTGGATAGCGCGTGATCAGTTTGTCAGTCGGAACGTCATGACCACCTTCAAGGACGCGCACAATCACGCGCTCCTCCGATTTCTCAGGGCTGCCAATCCCAATGAAACAGAGCACGACACTATACCCCGCAGTCACAGCCTCTTCCAGGAAAGCCAGTTTACCGCCGACAGGATCGGAGAAGACTGTTTCAAAGATGAAGCTCTCGCGGCGTTCGAACATCTCCCGGCGGGCCGATTCGGCGAGTTCAGCAGCCTCATAAGCACCGAGTTGCAGTTGTGCGGCTAAGACATCGGCATTGATAAAGGGTAGTGTCTCGTGTGCCAGATAAGACCTGTAGAAGGTGCTTTTGCCTGCGCCGTTGGGCCCTGCGATTGCAACCAGAGTGGGCCCGGGACCGGAGAGCGGGATCTTCATCCGGCCGCTGCCTCTGCCTCGTCGATGAGCGGGCGAAAGCTGCGCCCGACAACCCGGCCGCGAGTGCGCGTACCGTCCGCATCTTCACGAATAAAGATGCGGCGATCCGCAGGGTCAACGGAGAAACGTGGGAATGGCCGGCTGCCCAGATAGGCGGCGACACGTTCCCGTCCAAGGGGCTGATTCACAGCTTCCAGAGACTCCGCAATGGACTGGGGTGTGCTGGTTGCTTTGCTATGGGCAATGGCTGTGCCGGTCATGAGCCGTTCCATGGTGCGGCCCAGGCTGGCCCAGAACTCCACCTGTCCGGCGATGGAACGCTGCATGGTGGCACCAGCGATGCGGGCATCTGCAACCAATTCATCGGACAGTTTTACGGGTTGACCCATGGTTCGTTACCTCACAGAAGTAGGGTAGCATAATGCTACTGGACGAGGCGTGCTGCTGTGATCGCTGAGTAGCGCACAGGCGGACGTGATGCTGAAGGAGGCCCGGGAGCTGCTGGCTATGCTGGAACCAGCAACCTAGTCATCTACTGCGGCTCATCGTCGCGAAGCGGAACGAACTCACGCCCAACCATCCTGCCCGGTGTACGTGAACCGTCCTTGTCCTCGCGAATCATGACGTTGGCAAGAGTAGGATGAGCCCAGAAGCGTGGAAGTGGTCGGCTTTCCCGATATTTCTGTAGCCGCGCCCCCCTCAGGACCGTTGATCGTTCGAAAATTTCCGAAAGCCTCTGCGCTTCGTCCATAGGGGAAAAGGTACCCGATAGCGGGTCCACCTCGCAAAGTGTCTCTGATTACGGCTTTGGTTGACCACCTTCCGGTAACTTATGGAAGGGGCGTAGCGTCAGCCCGCTCAGAACGTTGCTCCTCTCCTTTGCATATGCCCTAGTTATTTTGGGCGTTGCTGGTGTCGAGTGGCGCATTCTTACAAACCGCTGGATGCAGCTTGCCGGTGAGATCAGTTATGGGATCTACATTCTCCAGCTCCCATTGCAGCGTTACACCTACTTTTTGCGCGAGGTGTTGCCGTCCCCCACTCAGCGCGATGTGTTGCTGGCCGTAGTTATTATTCCAGTCTGCTATGTCGTCTTCCGCTGGTTTGAGATGCCTGCGCGGTTGTATCTGCGGCGGCTGCTCACTGGCAGGCCGGTGGCCACAAGGCCCATCTGACTCACCCGACAGGACGGGATAAACTGTGTCCATGTTGAATCGCTACTCCCTGACTCTTCTCGTTGCATCGATGGCTATTCTTCCTCTATTCTCTGCATCCGCGCAACGCGTCTCTGCCGACGGGGCCCTGCAGACGTTTAACGTCTTCTCCGAACAGTACTTCACGGAGGTGTACTTCAAGTTCTCGCCGACGGCGGGGACGAGCGCGGGGCTGCATCAGTATGACTCGCAGCTGGAGGACTACTCGGCTGCCGGCGTGCAGCGGCAGGTGGCCGCACTGCATGAGTGGGAGAAGAAGATCGCCTCCATCGATCCCAGCGAGCTGGATGCGGAGCCGGCGGCGGACCGCGAGATTCTGCTGAACAGCATCCGCGCCACGCTGCTGCAACTGGAGGTGGTGCGCGGCTGGGAGAAGAACCCGGACAACTACTCGAGTGGCGTGACGGGCTCAATCTTCACCATCATGGAGCGACCGTATGCTCCAACCAACGCGCGGCTCCGAGCAGTCGTCGCGCGGGAGCGGCTGATCCCGCAGGTGTTTGTGGAGGCGCGCAAGAACCTGAAGAACCCGCCACGCATCTACACCGAGATTGCGCTCGAACAGATTGACGGGCTGGTGAGCTTCTTTCAGAGCGATGTGCCCAGCGCCTTCGCTGACGCCACGGATGCCAAGACGAAGGCGGACTTCGCGCAGTCGAACGCGGCGGTGATTGCCGCGCTGAAGAGCTACGGCGAGTGGATGAAGAGGGATCTGCTGCCGCGCTCCAATGGCGACTTCCGCTACGGAGCGGATACCTTCCGCAAGGCGCTCGCCGAGAACGAGATGGTGGACATCCCGCTCGACCGGCTGCTGGAGATTGGCTACGCGGACCTGCACAGGAACCAGGCGGAGTTCGCGCGCGTGGCCAAGGAGATTGACGCGAGCAAGACGCCGCAGCAGGAGCTGGCCGAGCTGGCGACGCTGCATCCGGCGCCGGACAAGCTGCTGGGCACCTTCCACAATACGTTTGATTCGCTTGTCAGCTTCATCGGGGCCAAGCACATCATTACGATTCCCAGCGAGGTGCAGCCGACGCTGGAAGAGACGCCGCCGTTTATGCGCGCGACCACGCAGGCATCGATGGATCCGCCGGGGCCGTTTGAGGCCGGTTCGACCAAGGCGTACTTCAACGTCACTCTGCCGGAGAAGGGCTGGACGCCGGAGCGCGTCGCCGAGCACATGGCCGCGTTCAACGTGGGGACTATCGTCTCCACCAGCGTGCATGAGGCGTATCCGGGGCACTACGTGCAGTTCCTGTGGACGCCGCAGTTTCCGTCAAAGATCCGCAAGCTGCTGGGCGCGAGCACCAACATCGAGGGCTGGGCGCACTACTGCGAGCAGATGATGCTCGACGAAGGCTACGCAACGGCAACCGCGAAGACAGAGCGCGAGGCGAAGCTCATCCGGCTGGGCCAGTTACAGGATGCGCTGTTGCGCGATGCGCGGTTTGTCGTGTGCATCCGGATGCACACCGGCGTGGGTGGAGCGCTGAGCTTCGACCAGGCGGTGCAGTTCTTCGTGACGGAGGGCTACCAGTCACACGCCATCGCGGAGATGGAGACCAAGCGGGGGACAGCGGACGCGCTGTACCTGTATTACACACTGGGCAAGCTGGAGATACTGAAGCTGCGCGCCGATGTAAAGACGAAGCAAGGCCCGGGGTTTGACCTGCAGCAGTTCCACGACGAGTTCATGCGGCAGGGCTTTGCGCCGCTGAAGGTCATCCGCAAGGCCATGCTCCACGACGACAGTCCGGTGCTGTAGGCGGCGGCGCGCGGGTATCCAAGGTTGTGGCGCGGTTGCTAGGATGGAGTCTGCCGCGACGCGGACGAGAAGAAGTTTGGAGCATCGATGGTTTTACAAGCAGCGCAAGCGTTTCAAAGGGTGCGCAAGGCGGTGATTCCTGCGGCGGGTATGGGCACGCGGTTTCTGCCTGCGACCAAGACCACGCCCAAGGAGATGCTGCCGCTGGTCGACAAGCCGCTGATCCAGTACGCGGTGGAGGAGGCGGCGGCCGCCGGCTGTACGGAGGTGATCATCGTCACCGGGCGCGGCAAGCAGACCATGGAAGACCACTTCGACCGCGCGCCGGAGCTGGAGGCCGCGCTAACCAAGCGCGGCAAGACGCGCCAGCTTGACCTGGCCGTCTCCATGACCAACCTGTGCCGCATCAGCTACACGCGGCAGGCGGAGCCGCTGGGGCTGGGCCACGCGGTGCTGCAGGCCAGGGAGTTGGTCGGCGATGAGCCGTTCGCGGTGATTCTGCCGGACGATATCGTGTGCGCCAAGGTCGCCTGCATGAAGCAGATGGTGGAAGCCTTCGAGCGGACGCAGAGCTCCATCCTGGGCTCGGAGGTGGTGGAGGGCGACGACATCTCTCACTACGGTGCGCTGGCGTGCGAGCAGGACCCCGGCGACCCGCGCCTGCTGATCGTCAAGGACATGGTGGAGAAGCCCAAGCCGCAGGACGCGCCCAGCCAGAATGCGATCATTGGCCGCTACATTCTCACGCCGCGCATCTTCTCGCTGCTGGAGGAGCTACAGCCGGGGTCGGGCGGTGAGTTGCAGCTCACCGACGGCATCAAGGCGCTGCTGCAGTATGAGAAGGTCTACGGCTTCCACTACGAGGGCAAACGCTACGACGCCGGCGACAAGCTCGGCTTCCTGAAGGCGACTGTCGAGTTCGCCCTGCGGCGCGAGGACCTGGGACCGAAGTTCCGGGAGTGGCTGCGGGGGCAGACCTTTTAGTCGTTGTGCCGCGAGGTCTTGACGATGGGCAGCGGGGCGGGGTGCGTGCTGTCGGCGACGGCGATGCGGTCGCGCCCTGCCTCCTTGGCGACGTACATCATGGCGTCGGCGGAGCGGATGATGGTGTCGGGCGTGTTGCCGTCCTCGGGGAAGGTAGCCAGGCCGAAGCTGGCGGTGATGGAGAGCGAGAGGCCGTTGCCGGTGAGGAAGCGCGTGCTGGTCAGCGCGTGGCGCAGGCGCTGGGCCAGCTCTTCGGCGGCGGGTTTGTTCAGGCCGCGCAGCAGGCCAACGAACTCATCGCCGCCGTAGCGGAAGCCGGAGTGGTCCGGGCCGAGTGTGCGCTTGATCACGCCGCCGATCTCCGAGAGGAGGCGGGTGCCGACCTGGTGGCCGTGCGAGTCGTTGACGCTCTTGAAGTGGTCGAGGTCAAGGAAGAGGAGCGAGAACGGCCGCGGCGGGTCGGGATGGATGGAGACCACGCGGGCGTCCGGCGAGGGACGGGCGGCGGCGATCTCCTCCTCGATCGACTTGTAAAGATGGCGGGCGTTGAACAGACCGGTGCAGTCATCGGTGATGCTGAGGTCGTGGATGAGCTTGACCTGCGCCGCGTTGTTCAGCGCGATGGCAGCGTAGTTGCACAGAACGCTCAGGAAAGACAGCGACCCATTCGGCAGGCGGTCGAGCTTGGCATTGTTCAGAGAGAGCACGCCGAGGGTGCGGTCACCGTAGCGGATGGGATGACAGGCGATGGAATGCAGGTGGAGCTCAGGATATTTCTCGGCGTAGTGCGACCAGTCGGGGTGTTTGCTGACTTGGTCTATGCGCATCATCTCGCCGGTTTCCAGCACGCGGCCCGCCATGCCCGCGCCGCGGGGAACGCGGGAGCCGCTGGGAATCACGTCGTCCCCGCCGGCGGCGAGTTTATAGACCAGGTCGCCGGTCTCTTCGTCCACCAGCAGCAGCGACCACTGCTCCGGCCCGAAGAAGCGCTCCATCTGCTGCATGATGGCGCGCAGCAGGGTATCGAGGTCCAGGCTGGACGTGAGGTTGCTGGCCACCGAGTGGAAGACGCTGAGGCTTTCCAACTGCTGTGCGTCGAATGATTCGAGATGGGGCTTGTCGTCCACGTGCGGACCCTTCGAGCTAACAGCATAGAGGAAAGCTTTACTGTTGGCGGTCTATTCGGTGCGGGGCCCGGTGCGGCGGGAGCCAGGCAAAGCGCAGCAAGCGGTCCAGGGGTGCTTCAGCTGAGCGGGCCACTCAAATAGTCTAGCCCCCGATGTGAACCATGCTGCGGGAGGGTTGCAGGAAGCCGGGCTCGCCGATGTGGTGACGGGCCTCTTTATGTTGGACGACCGAGCGGATCCAGGCGCGCAGGTCGTCGTCGGTTGCCCCGCGGCGCATTACGCCCACGAGGTCGTGGTCGGACTGCGAGAACAGGCAGGTGCGCAACATGCCGTCGGAGGTGAGGCGGATGCGGCTGCAGTGGCCGCAGAAGGGCTCGGAGACCGGGGCGATAATGCCGATCTCGCCGCGGCCGTCGGCGAAGGTGAAGCGGCGCGCGGTCTCGGAGAGATGGCTGGGCGGCAGCGCGACCAGCGGTCGAACCGCGTTGAGCCGGGCGACGATCTCCGCCATGGGGACGACGGTCTCAGGGGTCCAGGCGCGGTCCTCTTCCAGCGGCATGAACTCGATGAAGCGGACGATGACGTCTTCCGCGCGGGAGAACTCGGCGAAGGCCTCGATCTGGTGGTCGTTGAAGCCGCGCAGCAGCACGCAATTGATCTTGATGGGGCCGAGGCGGGCTTCCTGCGCGGCGCGGATGCCGGCGCGCACCCGCTGCAGGCTGCCCGGGACGCGGGTGATGCGCGTAAAGGTTTCGGAGTCCACCGCATCCATGCTGACGGTTACGCGGGAGAGACCGGCGTCTCTAAGCGGTTGCGCCAGCGGGGCCAGCAGATGTCCGTTGGTGGTGAGCGCGATGTCCAGGGGCGCATGAGAGTAGGCGGGGCGGAGCTGCGCGGTCTCGCGGACCAGGTCAAGCAGGCCCTGGCGCAGCAGCGGCTCGCCGCCGGTGAGGCGGATCTTCTCTATGCCCAGCGAGACGAAGACGCGCAGCAGGCGAGCGTAGTCGGCCAGCGGCAGCTCGGAGTACTGCGCGCCGTCATTGCCGGTGCGGCAGTAGACGCAGCGGTAGTTGCAGCGGTCGGTGACGGAGAGCCGCAGGTCGGTGAGGATGCGGCCGTGGCCGTCGGTAAGGCGCTGCGTAGAGTCCGCGAGCGGAGGCGGCGGCGCGGGCTCGAGAATGGGAAGGGCGGTGCTCATCGTTTATCTATGTA
>Ga0302319_10009658_pt1 | contig 18525 bp, 19 predicted proteins | sample Bog_T0_2_FD_203319 | JGI IMG/M metagenome (GOLD analysis project Ga0302319, IMG submission 203319) | Peat permafrost microbial communities from Stordalen Mire near Abisko, Sweden - Bog_T0_2 | ecosystem: Environmental > Terrestrial > Soil > Wetlands > Peat | place: Sweden: Abisko, Stordalen Mire...
CAAGGCCGACCGCTGGAAAAGGGAGCTTTAGTGCCTGAAAACAGGCGGGTTACGGCGAAAAGGCAGAGCGGCCTTTTTGTCTTAGATAAGAACCATGATTTAGTCATGGACAAGAGTTTTAACGGGCCGGACGCCACGTCGCAAAGCTCGCCGTTTTGTTTTTGGATTAACGACGATTACGATTATTCAGGGGCTTCCTGGGATTTGGGCCATGATGTTGAAGCCGGTTGGTATTACAACGACGGGTATCAAAGAGTGATAGGTTCGCAACGGGATTTGGAGGATTACGCCCGGTTGTGGATTTGCGGAATGCCCGCCCTGACCAACGGCAATTATCAGGTGACGTTGAGTTGGGCGAACGTGAGCAGCGGCAGTCCGACCATCAATCTTTTTAATTCAGTGGAAACCAATGGCGGTGTTGGCTATCTGACAAATTCCACTATTGCCGCAGCACAATATGGCGGGCTGGATAACAACTATCCCGGAAGTCCGGGTAAAGCAATCGCCACCATATCACCCGGCCAGCCGTTCACGTTCCCGGCGAGCTATTTTACCAGCGCCGGCGACAAGCATTTTCTTTTTGATGGTGCCATTACCAATGGTGCCGGCGAGTTGCTGATGACCATCGCTGACAATAGCGGCAATACGATTGCCCAAACTGGTGCGTGGCTGGATTTGCACCGGATTACGGACTTCTATGAATTCGCGCAGGCAACCAACGTGCCCTCGACTGTGCCGCCAAGTAGTTTGGTCAGCCAGTATAGCGTGATCCACCCGGGTTTGGGGATGGGAAATGAAACCAAGCAAGTCATCGTTTATGTTCATGGCATCAACCGTCCTGCGTGGGGCGCGCAGAATGAAGGCGAGACGTTGTTTAAGCGGCTCTATTGGTCGGGCTATCAGGGACACTTCGCCGAGTTCAGATGGCCCTGTGCCTACCTGCCGCCGAACAGTTGGTGGCCCTATACTTTCAATGAGAGTGAATTTTGGGCTTACAAGGCCGCCCCGGCGTTCAAGAATTATTTGAGCTATCTGAAAAACCGGCCGGATTTGGCGGGCTACGCAGTTGACGTTTTGGCGCACAGCCAGGGGAATGCTGTCGTCAGCGAAGCCCTATTTGAGGGAGCAACCATCAATAATTACATCCTGAGTCAAGGAGCCGTGCCGGCGCAATGTTATGATGGCAGCGCGCCGACCTTGCCGGTGTTGATGACTGCGGAAGCTTCCACGCCAACGCCCTTTGCTGCTTCCATCGGCGGTTACAATCAATGCTGGACAAACATCTCCGGGAACGTCGGGAACATAGTGAATTTTTTCAACGTCAATGACTTTGCGCTGGCGACGGGTTCTTACGGGCCACTCGATGCCAACTGGGTGAAAAATCAGCAATCGCAAAAACCGGAGGCTTTCATTGGTGGCCCGTCTTACATTTACTATCCATCAAACCAGACCAGCGTTGCCTACTATACTTTTGGCAGCCATTATACCGTGACTGATTGGGAGGAAAGCCGGTCAATGGTGGCACGCTCACGCACCTCGGCAATTGGGGCACAGGGACCAGCCACCGGCCAAACTGCACAAGGCATCATCGGCGGTTCGGTGGATTTATTTGGTGAATTGGGGTTTGGCAACACGCGCCCCGAACACAGTGCTCAATTTACGCGCCCAATCCAGACCGTTTGGGGATATTATGATCAAATCCTGCGGAGCTTCCAAATTTTACCTGTAAACCGGCAATGAAAAAGCAACTGTCAATAATCGGGCTTGTTTTAGCGTCGGTGCTGGTTCTCTGGTGGTTGCTGCACAGTCGGCGGGAGCCGTCGGTTATCCCGCCTGCTGCAATCAGCGCAAATCAACCAACGTCGTCACCACCAGCGCCAATGTCGCCGCCGTCTAAACAGGTTCAAACAAGTCCTGCAACCGCTGTGACGACTACTTCAGAGCCAACGCCAGAAACCGATTTTACGGCTTGGAATGAAAAGCGGCTAAAACAAATGAAGGACGACGCTGAAAAGGCGCAGGACGAATGGCGGACACCGATTGAATTTTACGGCGAAGTGATGGATGAAAACACAAATCCTGTGGCAAACGCCGATATTCATTTTGTATGGACCGACTTGTCCGCAACGGGCAACTCTGAAACGCAAACGACCAGTGACGCGAACGGGCTTTTTTCTTTACGCAACACCACCGGCAAAAACCTTATAGTGACCGTGTCCAAGCAGGGGTATTATGCCTATCAGCCGTTTGGTGCGTCTTTCAATTATGCAGGTGCAAATCAAAACTTCGTTCCCGACTCCCTAAACCCAGTCGTCTTTTGGCTGCGGAAAAAGGGTATGGGTGAAAGCTTAATTGAAATCAAGCGGAACTATAAAATCCCCCGCGATGGAACGCCGGTTGGAATAGACCTCGCCACGGGCACGGCCACCCCCGGAGGGAGCGGCAATTTCGTGGTGCAATGCTGGACGGACGACCAGGGAAAACCGCCCGGCCAAAAATACGATTGGCGTTGTCTGATCACCATACCCGGAGGCGGGCTTGTTCTTTCAAACGAAGCCTTTCCTTTTTTAGCGCCAGAAAGCGGCTATGTATCCACAAACCAGATTGCCATGCCTGCTGACCCTGCTGACCTGCCCGTTTGGAAAAGTGACGTTGACGTAAAGTTTTACTATCAGCTTTCGGATGGACGCTATGGAAGAATGAAGTTTTCGATGATTGCCGGTGGCGATCATTTTTGCATGATTGACTCGTTCCTCAATCCGAGTGGCTCTCGCAACTTGGAGCCGCAATAGTCGAAACCGGGTGCATGGCCACACGCACCGGGACACTTCCCCAGGTTGCGGGGATTTTGCATGCAGGAAACGGGTGATTTGATGCTGGACGCTGTTCTCCTTGCCAGAGCAAGGGGCGGACGTAACAAGCCCCGCTCAAGCCATGTTCCAGATGGCACGCCTTACGTCTAACGCTGTTAGGCGGTTTTGCTTCTCATCATTTTTTGAAGTTTTTGCCAGGAATTTTTGAAATCCTTGCCAGATTTTTTTGAGGAATTTTTGAGGAATTTTTGACGGCCCGGAGCCGTTGTCGGGAGGCTGGAAGCTGGACGAAATCCGTCCGAGACCCGGACGATTTTTATCCGAAGTTTGGCCGAGGATTTAACGCCGGAAATCCGGTGGAGCGTCCGGCCAAGGTTGGCGACGGGAAACCCATTTTGGACAAGGCACGCGCTACCCCTTAAAGGGACAAGGGGTTCTGTGCTTCGCCAGTGTTGCGCGAAATGCTTCGCGTGATGCTGCGTGAAATGTTGCGCCAAGTGTTGCGTCTCATGTTGCGTTGGCTGCTTCGCTCGATGCCAACCAGCGTGCTTCGTGAAATGCTTCGTCTGATGCCAACCGTGGTGCTTCGGATGTTGCTTCGCGTGGTGACAACCGTGTTGCTTCCCATGTTGCTAACCGAGGTGCGAAGCGGATGCTAACCACGGTGCTAACCGTTTTGCTAACCCTACTGCGAACCGTCCACGGCCAGACCACGACCGCGAACCATCCACGCCGGGCAGTTGCCATACGTTCAGGCCGAGCGACAAAAGGTGATGAAGCGAACGCCGTGGAAACCCTGTTTGCGGATAGACACCATCTCCTTACGGTGGTAGAGGTCAAAGCAGGCCCGCAAAACCGGAGCGGCAAAAAGCGGCCAAAGACGGCAACGAACTTGCCGCGATATGACGCCTTTTGTCACTGGCAGTTGCCGCCGTTTGCCACCTTTTGCCGCTGACTGTTCAACGCCATTCAACGCCGCTAAACGCTTTTCAACGCCCTTCCACATTTAGTCGTCAACGCCCTTCAACCCTGGCAAACCGGCCTGGTCACAAGCGGTTGATCTTCCGTCTTTTTCCGCTTCTTTCCGGGAATTTACGGCCCTGACACCAACCCAGGACGGGCGGAAGCGGGCGCTGCAAGTGGCTGGTTTTCGGCTTTCTTCACCCTATCTCGGGGTTTTTCAGCCATGACACTTACCCCGCCTCGAATCGGCGATCTGGCCGCCCGCAGCCCGACGCAATGGCCGCTCGACAAAAAATCACCGGACGAATCAAACGCCGCTCGATGGAACGTCGTAAACGCGCCGGACAAAAAACGGCTGGTTATTCGGTATCGGTGAGCCTCCCGAACTCATCGCGGTAGCCGGTGGCTTTCTCCAGTTCTTCCTGTGCGCCACGCGGCGGAATGCCTGCGGCGCGCCGCTTTTGTTCATGCCGTAATCGTTCGCGCTCGCTGCGGGCGTTCAACCGCTGCTCCTGCTGTTCCCGCAAGGGGCGTCGTATCTTCTCCTGGAAGGCTTGCACGCGCTTGTCCGGCCTGTCCACCACGGTCAGCTTGCCGCTGGCAATGTGATCGAACAGCCGACGCCAGGACGGTTCGCCGCGATACTCGCAGCCGCAATCGGCGGCGATGCCCATCAGGACTTGCCAGTCAATGTCATCCAATTTGAGTGATTGCCGCTTCATGGCTAAAAGTGTGAAGGTAGCTACCTATTTTACAGTTGTTACAAAAAGACAAGGAAGGGGGACGGGGACGACCGGGCGCTGGCGCGCCCGGCCATCCCCATCCCCCGTTCCGTCACCTGATGTTCCGCCAAACCCATTATCGGTGCAAGACCTGATGGCCCCCCCAGCGCCGGGACAGGTGAGCCAGGCTTCCCCTTAAAAGACTACGCCGCCAACTCCCCTGACCCGGCGCTGACCCGGAGTCAGCCGGTTCGTGATCGTCGCCCGTCCCGCCGCCCGGAGCGGACGCCAACACCGTTCAGTCAGAGTGTCCGCACCGGGCGTCGTGCCGTTCGCCGTCACCAACCGGACAACGGAACGAAGTCACGCCGGACGTGTGCCGGTGGTTCGTCCGTTCATTGCCGCGTGTCATGGCTGGAAATTTGATTGGTTCATCGGCCCTGCCGGGGGCAGCGGTTTGGGGTTGGTTGTTTTGGTCATGGCGCGTTTTTAGCGTGCGCGCCATTCGTGTCCCGCAGTGCGCTTTGTTCTCGTCCGCCACCGGGCCGACAATGGGAGCGCCACCGCCACCCAGCGGGGAACTGGTTGGTTTCTTTGGGGCTGGGTGGCTGCAAAAGCCACGCCCGCCGCTTCCCTTTTGCCCTTTCATCGTCGGTCATGGCTTTTGCTGGCGCTGACAACTTCGATTCGCTGGCGCGAGCGGCCCGCTGGCTCCCGGTTGGTGAAGAACAAAGCGCACAGCGGGACACGAACGGCGGTCGTCAAAAAAAAAGCTTATGAAAAACAAAAATCAAGGTGAAGAACAAGCCCCAGCGAACGCCGACCAGCTATCATCAAAAGCCCTGGCCGTGGCCACGCTGGCGGAGTTCCGGCGAACGTGGCGGGCCTTGAACCAGCAGGGGGCGAATCAAGACGTGTTGGCCGGATTGAAATGCGGGGCGTTCATTGCGCTGCGGCATATTGAGCGCGAGACGCCCGAATGGGAATTATGGACGACCTTGCCGGACGAGGCGGAACTGACCAGCCAGTCCCGGACGGGCGATCATCTGGCCGTCACCCGCCGGTTGATGGGGTTCCCGGTTTGACGGGCCGGGCCGGGAGCGTGGCGATGCACCAGCATCGCCTGCCCGGCTTACGAGCCTTTGCCGTGCTTCTCGATCATCGCTTCCACGACCTCGACAATCTTCGCCTGTTGTCGGCGTGGCAGTCGGGACACCGCATCAAAGGCTTGCCGGGCTTTGCCCGAAGGCCCGCCACCGTGCCGCTTGGAAGTGTTGTCACGAACGAGTTCCTCCATTGTCGTATGGAGGACATCGGCCAACCGCACCAACTGTTCCGGGCGCAGGGCAACCGAGTTGCGCTCCCAATAAGCGTAAGCGTGCTGGGTAATCCCCAACTGTTCGCCAACCTGTGCCTGGGAGAGGCCGGCGGCTTCGCGCAAAGCGACCAGCCGTTCACCGAACGGCGTTCGCGGTTTTTTAGATGGTCTGCCGGGTGATGGCATGAGCACATCATACGCGGGGCCGGGCAGAGTAATCGAAAAGGCTTGCATGATTATCAACGCCATTGATAATGTGCGGGCATGTCAAAACAGTCAAGTTCCCGCTTGACGCCCTCGCGGAAGACCCGGCGAAGGCTGTCGCGCCAGGCCCGGCGGCTGGCCAAGTCCCGGCGGCTCGATGCGTTCGACGAAATCAGCACCCGATGCAAACGCGCCATTGCGCTGGCCGGTTTGTTGGAAGCCTGCGGAAAGCATCCGCAAGCCGAACCGCTGGACGCGGCGATGGTGACGGAAGTGGGCTTTCTCATCCTGGTGGAAGTCCGGGCAATGGAGGCGTTGCTGAAAACAGTCTGGCAGGAGTTGCCGCGATGAACCCGAAAACTTTCCCTCACGCATCGGCACAAACAGGCACTGGTATGCCCGAGGCACCGCGAAGCGCCGGGGCGGATGTTGCTCGCAAGGCGGCATCCGCCCCGTCCGCTGACGCAGTGGAACCGAAAACTTTCCCGCACCCCGCATCCGAGGCACCGCTAGGCGCCGGGGCGGGTGTTGTCGCAACACCCGCCCCGCACGTCCCGCCCGACCTGCAATGCGAGCCAGGCAACTATCCGTGGGACCACTGGCAGCGCAAGGCGCTGGCGGCGGGCGTCGCGCCGGAACTGGCCGACTTGGGGCGGGCGGTGATGCGGGAGGCGTATCAGCATGATTGGGACAAGCGGCTCAAAATGCTCTGCGGCTGGAATGACCACGGACGCTGCATCATCCAGCAGGCGTTGCACTGTCCCGCCGTGGTGCGGCAACGCTGGCAGCGGATGCTGGACACGGACGGCTACCGGGGCGAGCGCGACCCGCAAACCGGCGAATGGAAATCCTGGCCATGAATCCCGCCGACCTGACCAAGCTCAAACAGAGCATTGACCTCGTGGCCGTGGTGCAGTCGCGGGGCGTCAAGCTCGTAAAGCAGGGCAAGGACTTCGTCGGCCTGTGTCCGTTCCACAAAGAAAAAACGCCGTCGTTCCACGTTACGCCCGCCAAAAATCTTTTCCATTGTCTCGGTTGTGACGCGGGCGGCAGCGTCATTGACTTTGTGATGCGCCAGGACGGGCTGACCAAGAGCGAGGCGATTGCGTGGCTCAAAGAGAACAGCGGCGCAACCTTTGCCACGCCGCCAGCGGTGTCAGCGACACCTGCCATGTCAGCGGAACTGGCCAAGCTGCTGAACCCGCAGGACGCCGGGACGTTGTTGCAACGGGTGGTGACGTTCTATCACCGGACGTTGCGCAAGGACGCGGGCGGCATGGCCTACTTGAAAAAACGGAATCTGACCGACGCGGGAATGCTGGAGGTTTTTCAAGTCGGATACAGCAACGGGACGTTGCACCAGGCGTTGCCGAAATCCGGCGCGCTCATCCAGAGCCTGAAAACCTTGGGCGTGTTGAACGCCAGAGGGCAGGAACACTTTCGCGGCTGCGTCACCGTTCCGATTTTCGACGCGGCGGGAAACGTGTCAGGCATTTACGGCCGTCGCGTGACGGATAACGAACCCAAGCACTTGTATCTGCCCGGCCCGCATCGCGGCGTGTGGAACGGCACGGCGGCTAAAATCAATCAAACGCTGTTCATCACGGAGGCGATTTTGGACGGGATGAGCCTGTGGCAGGCGGGCTTCAAAAACGTGATCGCGTTGTATGGGGCGAACGGCTGGACGGACGACCACGAGAAACTTTTGCGGGAGAACAACACGACCGGAATTTACCTGTGCCTGGACAACGACCCGGCGGGCGGGGAAGCGACCGCCCGGCTGGAGAAACTTCTTGCGGAGGGCCACCAACCGCCGCTGGTCAAGCACGTCCACGTCGTCAAATGGCCGGAGGGCGTGAAAGACGCCAACGAATTTTTTGGCTCCAGCCGGGCCGGCCACCCGGATTTTGAAGCGTTGCTCAAAGCGGCGCATCCGCTGCCCGACGACGCGAACCCGAACGCCGTGCCGTTGAATGCCGGTGAGGAAAAAATCGAAATGACGCCGGACGGGTTTATTGCCCGCTACGGCAACCGGCGCTATCAGCTTCGCGCCATCGAGCAGCAGGGCGCAGCCCGGCTGCGGGCGACGGTGAAGGCCGTCAGCGGCGACCCGGCCAACGCGGGACGCTTCCACATAGACACGGTGGATTTTTACCTGAGCCGTTCACGGCGGATGTTCATGGGCGAGGCGGCGAGGCTGTTTCGGGTGACGGTGGAAATCGTCGAGGCGGACGTGAACCGGCTCATCGGCCAGGTGGAAACGTTCGCGCAGAACCAACTGGCCGGGAGCCAGAGCCAGGCGGTGCTGGTATCGGACACGGACAAGGCCGAGGCATTGAAGCTCGGAAAACATCCCGACCTGACCGAAGAAATTTTGCGGGACATGGAAAAGCTCGGACTGGTGGGTGAGGCGACCAACAAGCTGATTGGCTACCTGGTGATGACCAGCCGGAAAATGCCCGATCCGCTGGCGTTGCTGACGCTCTCCGGCAGCGGTTCGGGCAAGAGCCATTTGCAGGACACCATTCTTTGCCTCTGTCCCGACGAGGAGCTGATTAAACTCACTTCGTTGACCGACCGGGCGTTGTTTTACAAGGGCGAAGACTCGCTGAAAAACAAGGTGCTGGCGGTGGAGGAACTGGCCGGGGCGCAGGGAGCGGACTACGCCATCCGCAATCTCATCTCGGCGAAAAAACTGGTCATTGAAAGCACCATCAAAAATCCGCTGACCGGCAAACTCGAAACCCAGGTCAACACGGTGCATGGCCCGACGGCGGTGTTTCAGACGACGACCAATCCCCGGACGGACGCCGAGACCCGGAGCCGGTTCATCATCGTGAGCGTGGACGAATCGGCGGAGCAGACGCGGGCGATTTTGACGGCGCAACGCCAGAGCCATACGCGGGAAGGCTGGCGGCAACGGCTGCTGCGCGAGGCGATTTTGAAACGGCATCATGCGTTCCAGCGGCTGTTAAAACCGTTGAAGGTCATCAATCCATTTGAGCCGTTGCTGTCGTATCCCGACGAGCACCTGCTGGTCCGGCGCGACCAGCCCAAGTATCTGAATCTGATTTTAGCCGTGACGTTCCTGCACCAGTTGCAGCGGCCCATGCAGAACGACGCCGAGCTTGGCGACTACCTCGAAACGACGCTCGATGACATCGCCATAGCGAATGAACTGGCGCACCAGTTGTTCGGCCACAGCCTCGATGACCTGTCGCAGCCAGGCCGGGAGTTGTTGCGGCTCATCACGGATTACATGGCCGGGCAAAGAGGCAACGCCACCGGCCCCAAAGTGGGTGCAGGCTCCGCAATGGCCGGTGGCGCTGCCACCTTTAACCGGCGCGAGTTGCGCGAGGCGTTCAAGTGGGGCGATACGCGACTGCGCACGCACCTGGATGAACTGGTGGAAATGGAATACGTCGTGCCGTTGTCCGGGCGCTTTGGGCAGACGTATCAGTATCGGCTCGTGTATGAACCGGAGCAGCACGCGGAGGGCGGCCGGTTTTTGGCGGGCCTCAAATCGGTCGAGCAGTTGCGAAAAGAGGCAAACCTCGCAGGTGTTTTGACCAACCTCGCACCCCAAAATGGGCACCTCGCACCCACCTCGCAGGTGGCAAAACGCGAGGTTCAAAAGCGGGAAAACCCGCGTCAATCCAACGCATTATTGACTTCGACCCCCAACCTCGCGCCGTTTTCGCGGGGACATATACCAAAAACACAAAACAATGGAGTCCGGCCATGAGGAAAAGGAGACCACTTATCACCGTCCCGCCCGTGCTGACCGAATACCTGGAATCGCTGCGGGTGCGCCATTACTCGCCCGCCACGATTTACAGCCGGGAAGGCGAGTTGCGCCGGTTCTGGCTTTACCTGCAAAGCATCGGCGTGAGCGAGTTCCAGGAAGTGACGCAGCGGATGCTGGAAAACTATCACCGCCAGGCATGGCAGGGACTGGCCAGCGGCACGGTGCGTTTGAACCTCGACACGTTGCGCTGGTTTTTTGACCACCTGGAAAGCCGCAATGTCATCCTGCTTAATCCGTGTCTGTGGCTGCCCAAGCCCCGGAAGGAAAACCGGCTGCCGCGGCAGATCCTCAAGCCGTCCGAAGTGCGCGCCCTGTTGAACGCGCCGAACGACCGGCCCAGGGGCATCCGGGACAAGGCCGTCATGGAACTGTTTTACTCCAGCGGCATCCGCCGGGCGGAAATGGCCCGGCTGACGCTGGCCGACGTGGACATCAAGAACGGCTATGTGCGCGTCGTCCGGGGCAAGGGCGGCAAAGACCGCGTTGCGCCCATCGGCCAGAGCGCGTGCGAGGCGCTGGCCCGGTATCTCAAGGAGGCGCGTGCCGGGTGGCTTAAAGACCCACGCACGCCCAAGCAGACGGACGCTCTCTGGCTGGACGCCGAGCAACCGCACACGCAACTGTGCAAAGAGCGCATCGGCAACCTCACCGTGGAATACGCCCAACAGGTTTTGGGGCGGAAAATCTCGGCGCATGTGTGGCGGCACAGTTGCGCCACGCACCTGGTCGCCAACGGCGCGAACCTCGTTTATGTGCAGCGGCTGCTCGGACACAAATCGCTGACGACCACGCAAATTTACACCCGCGTCAGCGTGCCGGATTTGAAAAAGACCATGCAACGCGCCCATCCCCGCATCCGGCGAAAGGTTGCGCCGGCGGCGGCGCTCAAACCCGAAGACGCGGCGCTCATGCCCGGCGGCAACCGCCACGCTTAAAAACCTTATGTCATCCGAAGCCCTGTCCTTCGACGTGTTGTTCCACCGCTACTTGCAGCATCTGGAAATGCTCAACTACTCGCCGCAAACGCTGGCCGTGAATGAATTTTACTTCAACCGTTTCAGCGAATTTTTGGCCGAGGTCAAGCTGGCCGACGTGCAGGCCGTCGCACCGTCCACGCTCCAGGACTTTCAACGCTGGGTTTTTTACCAGCCGACCCAGCGGGGCACGGCCCGCAGCGTCGGCGGCCAGAATCACATCATCGTCGCCGTCCGAAACTTTTTTACGTTCCTGGCGCAGGAGGGTTACATCGCGGGCAATCCGGCCAAGGGCTTGCGGCTGGCCCGTGAGCCGGACGTGCTGCCCAAGAACATCCTGACGCCGGAGGAGGCCCGCCGCATCATCGAAGCGCCCGACACGCAGACGTTGATCGGCTACCGCGACCGGACGCTGCTGGAAGTGCTCTACGCCACCGGTCTGCGCAAGGAGGAGTTGCGCCACATCAACGTGGCCGACGTGAACCTGGACGAGGAACTGTTGCGCGTGAACCACGGCAAGGGCGGCAAGGACCGCGTAGTCCCGTTGAGCGGCATCGCCTGCCAGTATCTCGAAAATTACATCAAGGCCGTCCGGCCCGAACTGGCGAAGGGACGCCAGACCGACAAGCTGTTCATCTCCATCCGGGACGGCCTGCCCATCGGCAGGCACGGCGTTGAGCGGCTGCTGGCCAAATATGTGCGCAAGCTGCGGCTCAAAAAGCATGTCACCTGTCATCTGTGGCGGCACAGTTGCGCCACCCACCTGTTGAAAAACAACGCCAACCTGCGGCACGTCCAGCAGATTTTGGGGCACGCCTCGCTGGCGACCACCGAGCGTTATCTGCGGCTGACCATCACCGACTTGAAGGAGGCGCACCGCAAGTTCCACCCCAGGGAGCAACAGCAGCGCCGGAAATCAGCCAGGGAGCCTTGAACCCGGCCAGCCAGGCCCCATTCATTAAATCAATGGAAGCCCGCCTTTTTTCGATTAGCCGGAGGGGGCCAAATCGCTTATGCTGGCCCTCTGGTGAAAACGACGCCACAGCGCAGTCTGAAAGGCTTTTGCTCCAGCCGGTCAAATCGCCGATGCGACCAAGGCCGACCGCTGGAAAAGGGAGCTTTAGTGCCTGAAAACAGGCGGGTTACGGCGAAAAGGCAGAGCGGCCTTTTTGTATTAGATAAGAACCATGATGGAACAATGGACCTGTCCTTTAATGGCCCGGACAGCACTTCGGCTAGTTCGCCCTATATTTTTTGGTGTGATAGCAATTTCGACCGCTGGGATAATGACAGCATCTTCCACATGCCCGAGCAAGATGACCAGCAAATTGCATTTAGCCCTGTTGCCCCCTCGACCATCACGCCGGATTGCAATTATTCAAATGTTCTGGCCAACGGTTACGCCTACCGTGCCATTCCTTGCACCCGTGATCTTGAAGATTTTGCCCGGTTGTGGGTTTGCGGCCTCACGACCAACTTGCTGACTCTTATGCCAACGAATAGCACCATTACCTTGAGTTGGGGCGATGTTGGCAATCCAAACTCTGCCAACCCGACGATAGATTTGTTCCAGGCGGCAGACGCCGATGGTGGCATCGGCTACCAGACCAATGAGACCGTTGCCGTCACACAAACCAACGCCCTGCAAAGCCGCTATGTCGGGCGGTTGGGGCCGGGGCAAAGCATCCAACTGAATCCCAGCAGCGGCTGGGCAGGCAATCACTTCATCTGGTGCGGTGTGAACAATGGCAGCGGCGGGCTGACGCTGACGATTGCCGATGGCAGCGGCAACACCCTGGCGCAGACGACCAGCTATATTCAAATCGTGGACATCAAGCAGTTGTATGAGCGGTGGACAGTCGGAGACCAGCCGAGCGTTGCGCCATTGACCCATGCCATTCTGACAACAGAAGGGTTATCGGCAGGTGAATCCGCATTTGAATACACGCCGCCAACGGACACCAGCACGCCTTACATTTTATTGGTGCATGGCTACAATATGAAGCCTTGGGAAAAAGACCGGTACGCCGAGACCGCATATAAGCGGCTTTATTGGGAGGGCTATCATGGGCGGTTCGGCATGTTTAGCTGGCCGACGGCCCAAAACGCCGTGCAATTTGGCGCGAGTGAATCGCAGGCATGGCTGTCGGCGCAAGGATTGCTCAACAAGCTGAAGGATTTGAACGCGGAATATCCCGGCCACGTTTACCTAGCGGCACACAGTTTAGGCAATGTGGTGGCTGGCGAAGCATTGGGGTTGGCGGGGTCAACGCCGGTCGTCAATACTTATGTGGCGATGCAGGGGGCGGTGGCATCACACGCCTACGATCCGAGTACCGCAGCTTACAATCTTGGTGTGTTCTATGATGGCGCGCCCGATTGTTACGCCCACTATTGGACGGCGGGCGCGCCGTGCTATTTCAATGCCACGGCGGGGGCGGGAACGTATGTGAACTTTTTCAACACCAACGATTGGGCGCTGGCCAATGCGTGGCTGGTCTTTCAGAACGCGAAACCGAGTTTAAGCCCCAGCTATTCCTATACGGCTGGAACAGGCGCTTATTATAAAAATTTCGGCATCACCGAATTGTTTTTCCCCGGCGACCGATACGACTTGTTTGCCAATTTCATTCAGGCACCTTGCTATGCCCTCGGTATGCAGCCGAATGTTGGTGGGAAATTTGCAACCGCGAGGCAAGTGGAGTTAGACATTCCGCCTTACAATTTTAGCACTCAACACATCTACCACAGCGGCGAGTTTCGCTCTGACAATCCACAACGTTGGCAGTTTTGGAACCAATTGCTCGTTCAAATGAGGCTAAAATAATATGAGGCCCCGATTTGTAATTTTTCTTTTGGTTGCGGTCGCGGTAATACTGGTCATTGTGTTCTGGCTGGGGCCAGTTCGACCAGCGGCCAACCAGGAGCCGACTTCAATGGTTCAACCCACGAATAATGTTCCGGCGACTCCGGCAACCACTGTAACTGCTGCAAGTGCCGCCGGTCAAAGCGTTCCCGGAACTCCCCCGGCCATTCTTACACCGGCAACTCCGAAGCCTTCGGCTGCAACCAGCATGGGCACAGCGGAGGTGGTAGAGAAGTTTGTTGAAGGGAAAAACGGCCCAGTTGAGTTTTACGGGCTGGTCATTGACCAGAACAGCAATGCGCTTGCGGGCGTGGATGTGAAAGTTAGCGTTCAGCAGTTGACCTCACCCAACCCGGCGGTGATGGAACTTGGGACGGCGGAAGTGCCTTTTGAGCGAATAACGGGGCCGGACGGTCGTTTTGAAATCAATGGGCTGAATGGTGAATCGCTTGATCTGGCATCCATTCAAAAGGACGGCTATGAAGCGGAACCCACGAAACGCGGCTTTGGTTCATCCAGCGGCAGCTTCGAGCAGCCGGTGGTTTTCAAAATGTGGAGCACGAACGTCCACGAGCAACTCATCACGGGCGAAAAAAAGTTCCAAATTGTGCCGGACGGCAGGTCGTATGTGATTGACCTGGCTAAAGGGACGATAGCCGAATCTGGTGCCGGCGACTTGAAAATTTGGGTGAAACGGCCAAACCCGATCATCTACGGCAAGAGATATGATTGGGCGTGTGAGGTTGACGCGATAAACGGCGGCGGACTTTTGCAGGAGACCGATGCCAGTGCGTCCATGTTTCAAGCGCCAGCAGACGGCTACACAACTTCTTTCAGCTACAAGGAAGATGCGGGCGTCAACGGTTGGGGAGACACGACCGGCGCGCAGCGATTTTATGTGAGGCTGAACAATGGGCAGGAATACGGGCGAATCTCCATTGAATTGGAGGCGTATTACAACGACCAGACGCCGGGTTTGGTCCGCCTGTCCTACACCATCAATCCATCCGGCTCGGCAATTTTGCGTTAGCCTCCAAAGAATCGTTTCGATGAAATTTGTCACCCGTCTTCTGCTGGCGTTGTTTGCATCGGCGGGGGCCATTGCGTGGACGATATTTTCAGAAAAGTCGATTAACTTTTTTTGTGTGATGGCATCTGGCGGCGATGGATCGGGTGCAGGACAAAGAGCCGTTGCCATCGAAATTTTGTTGGCCGGAATAATTTTATGGGCTTTGCCGATGGTGGCCTTCGTGTTCATGCTTCTCGGTTCATTCAATCGGCTCAAGGGCATCATGCATGGTGTTGGTTACTGGTATGCTTTGGTCGTTTTGGTAATCTTGGCTGGCCTGTTTTTCATCTTCTTTCGCCATGTGCATGTGTTGAGGTGGATTGGCCTGATTTTCATGTTGATTGCCATGTTTTGGGGGTATGCCTTCCGGGGAAAACCCGCCGGGCAATGAAGCAATTTGATGATGGAAGCCTCGCTCCTGCAGTTGGTCAGCGCCATTCTCGCCAAACTCAGTGACGAATGGGAAACCGGAAAAATTTATCTCAACATGGGAAACCAAACCCAGATCTCAGTTTAAATGCCTGTGCTATATCATTTTACAAAAACAATTGCGCTGCCCACTTTCATATGGCATCGCTTTGGTTTTGGGTGTAATAAATGGAAACTGGAACCTGCCCCCAAAATCCTTCTTTATTAGGGATTTGTGATTCACGCTAGACTCGAAACGAGTTTTGCGGAATCAATTCAATACCAGGTTTGCGTTTGGTTCGGCGCTCTTTTCGTTCTCAATGAATCGAACTTTCTGCGCCATTTCCGTCGAATGGAGGTCGCGCAAATGCCCGTAAGTTTTCATGGCGAGTGCACCGCCGTCTTTATGGCCAAGCCAGCGGGAAACAGTCGGAATGTCCACGCCCGATTCAATGCAACGAGTGGCAAACAAATGGCGCAAATCATGATGGGTAAAGCGGGTGATCTCCAATTTTCTGCAAGCCGAGTCAATGGCTTTCTGACATTCACGCACACCGACAACCGGACTTTTCTCCCACTGCTCTTTCGGCTTTTCGGCACGGATACGTTCCAACAACCGGAGCATATCGGGAATCATCGGAATGACACGGATTCCCCAATTCTTCGTGCCGGTTTCAGGATCGCCTTTGATTGTGATTTTCCCATTCTCAAAGTCGCAGTCCGAACCATAAACGCGCGCCGCTTCGCTTATCCGCGCGCCGCTATAAGCCAGAAATTCTGTCAAATCGCCGCAGTCTTTGCTGAATCTGCCACCGGCCTTTCTGATAGCTTGGACAAGCGCCGGAAATTGATTTTGTTCCGGCAGTCTCAAAATCTTTTGGCGGATTTTTGCTTTTTTGATTTCACTGGCAGGATTGCCATAGCGCGCCCCCGCATCAATCGCAATTTTTAGAACAATTCGTAAAGTGCCGACAGTGTTGTTAAAAAACGAAGGACAATATTTTTTGGAGTAGCCGGATGCCCATTGCGAACAATCAGCAACCGATATTTTCCGAACGTCAATGCTTTCCAAATTGGGCCAAGTTTTGAGCAGGGCGTCAATCGTGTCCTGCCGGTATTCTTTTGCGCGCGGCTTTAAGTGGTGCGCTTCTTCCAATCGCTGTTTGAAGATGGCAAGCGCATCGCCAAATGTCATTCTTCCGCGCTCCGCCGCCTCGGTAATTTCCACCCGTTTATTCTCCTGTTGAAGAAAATCTCCAAGCCGCAGCTTTGCCACCGAGAGGGTGTCAGCCTTCAAGGATTTCCAAATCAACTTGCCCTTAATTCGGACTCTGGCATAATAAATCCCCGACGCTGTATTGCGGACAAGATTAGCGACAGGTGTTTTTTGCCATTGCGATTCTTGTTTGAGTTCTATTGTGCTTGTCGTCATGCAAACAGTATAGAACAACAGTATAGAAACGTCAAATATTTGATGGTGGAAATGCGTTAAATCATCAATAAAATCAACGGTTACGCACCCATAGCTCAATTGGATAGAGCGGCTGACTACGGATCAGCAGGTTTCAGGTTCAACTCCTGATGGGTGCACCATTTTTCACAATGTTCCAAAAATTTAGCCAACTTGAACTTGTCAATAATGGCTAAGGTTTAAGAATTCATTCCGACGAGAACATGTCACGAACCAACCGACAAATAGTGAAATCCCAAAAGCTGTTGATGAGCAAATGGACGGCGGTGAATCCTCAAGAAAAGGAGAAGCATTTTTTGGCAACGAAGGTGATTGATCCTGAACAACCCAAGCACCTGATTGAGTTGGTAGTGATGGAGGCGGTGTTGACCAAGCGCAGTTTTACGATGAGGTGGGAGGTTTTGACTGATCTGACGAAATGGGTGCAGGGTTGGCAGTAGTGTCGCATCCAAGAATTCCAAATTCGGTTTATTCTGAGGACGCAATGTTTGTATAAATTATTTCAGCGGTCTGATTTGGTAAAAGCGATGTGGTGTCAATCAAATGCTCCCATTCCTGTTTAATTTTCAAAACATCTTCGTTTAATTGTTTGCTGATCCCAAAATCTTTGAACTCTCCTGCGGGGCGTGATTCCAGTCTCATTTTGAGAACCTCGTCTGATGCATGAAGGCTGAATACACAAATGCGAAGCGAGGCGTCCAACTGCTTCAGGACATTCATAAAATTCTTTATTTTATCTCCGCTGAAAGTGTCCACGACGATCACTGGCCTAAAATTAAATTTCAAAAACTCATAGGTTAGGCGCGCCGATACGTGCAACAAATTGATGTGCTCGGCCTGATTTTTCCAATCCACTGAAATCACCATTTGCCTCACATTGTCCACCTCGATTTTCACCCCGTTTGGGAAAAATCGAGTCAAGCATTTGGCCGTTTGTGATTTACCTGATGTTGGAGCGCCCTTGATAACAATTATGTCCGGTGCGCTTTTCATCAATTGAAAAGGAGGGCTTGCGGTTTGTTACAGGACATGTTTTTGCAGGGGAGATTGCAGGTCTTCATGATTTTTGAAATCTGCGTTGAGCGTTTCGTGCAGAGTATTTCGATGATGTCTTGCCGGGCAATATTCCCAAGGGGTTCTTTCGCCAGCGGAATCCGTCGGTGGTCGAAGCATTTTACTACATCGCCATTGGGATATATGCAGATGTTCTTTCTAGCGGCACAGGGAGTGTCATCAGCAACCATCTGTTCTTCTGAAACCACGTTGTGCCAGTTGTAAGCCCCGAAGTCCTGATACAGTTGGATATTGTGCTGGAAACCCTGTTGTTTGCACCATTCCGCCACCTTCGGAATTTCTGCTGCGGACTCCTTGGAAAGCACGGATTGGATTCTCAATTGGTCGCCCAAAATCTCCTTGGCGAGCATGATTTTTGGCATCACCACGTCAAAACTGTCCCGACCTCTGAATTCATTCCACTTTTGGCGCTCCACTGAATCGATTGAGATGACGAGAATGTGCCCCAGAGATTTGTATTCGTTCAGAAAATCTTTATCCAGCATCCGGGCATTGGTCACGATCACCATGGGCACACCCAGTGTCTTTGCTTCTCGGGCAATAAGCATCACGTCGGCCTTAAACAATAGTGGTTCGCCGCCAGTCAACGTCACCTGATAGAGATTGTGATGAAGCCGGCTTAGGCACTTGATAAAATGACCAATCATCAGGTGTTGGCTTTTGGGCTCAGGTCGTTCCCAGATACCACATTTGGGGCAGCGGTCATTATGCGTATTCCGACGCATTTCGGACAGCAATCCGATTTTAACCGGACAGTAATCCGATTCAATTCGGACAGCCGTCCGATTTAATCCGGACGCGCTGCCGATTTAATTCGGACAGTGATCCGACGAAT
>Ga0302319_10009659_pt1 | contig 18524 bp, 20 predicted proteins | sample Bog_T0_2_FD_203319 | JGI IMG/M metagenome (GOLD analysis project Ga0302319, IMG submission 203319) | Peat permafrost microbial communities from Stordalen Mire near Abisko, Sweden - Bog_T0_2 | ecosystem: Environmental > Terrestrial > Soil > Wetlands > Peat | place: Sweden: Abisko, Stordalen Mire...
TTTTGTTCCCGCCACGGCCGTCATCGACGGCCCGGACAGCGTGACCGTTTCGAGTACCCAGGTGAAGCTGCCGGTGGCGGCGAGGTACAGTTGGGGCAACACTTACGGAAATCTCTATAATAACGAGGACCTTCCTGCTTCCCCATTTCGCACAGACCCCTCGACCCCGGCGCTGCAAGTCAAGCCGCCGCCCAAAACAGCACTCTCGCCGCCAGTGCCTACTCCCGCTGCGCCGGGCTCTTCCGCCAATCCCCCACCGGCACCGGCCAGCGCCAAATAGCGACTTTACTGCATCAATTGCAGCTCGTCGTCGAAACGGGTGAGCAGGTGGACGACGATGTTCATGCCGAGACGATGGACGGCCAGGGCCGTGGGCAGCGTGAAGTTCCGAAAGAAGACGCTGTGATTATAATAGAATATTCCCGAGGTGATCAGCGGAGAAGTGTACTCGCGGTTGTTGCCGGTCGGGCCGATTTCGGTGTCGCCGGGCAGGATGCGCATAAAGAGTAGGTCGCTGTAATCGTTCGGCGTGTAGAGAATGGCGAGCTTGCCGTCGAGGTCGAGATGCTCGATCGGCTCGCAATAGTAGTTCATGCCGGCGGGCAGTTGCGTGATCGGATACTGACTTTTCGTGAAGAGATCGGCGTCGAGGGACATCGGGTTGAAATTTAGGTCGAGGTTCGGAACGACCCGTTTCATTTCGCGACGAAAGGCGACATCGAAGCGGGACTCTCTGCCCGCGAGCGCATTGTCGCCCCAGATCAGGCCGCCGGCTTCGAGGTAATTGCGCAAGTTGGCGATTTCCTGGTCCGTCAGGACGAAGTTCTCGTGGCCCGTGAAGAAGATGAAGGGCGGCTTCTTGTCCAGAAGCTCAGAGCCGCCAATGTTGAGCGGCTTGGGCATGACCTGCGCCTGAATTTGACCGTGGCTCCACTCGGCGATTTTCGCCGCGAGATCAGGCATGCTGCCGCCGATGATATTGCCTTGCGCATCAAGACGGCTGTTACAGGCCCAGTCGCCGTTGGCATAGGAGGCGACGTAGACGGGGAACTTGGCCTTGAGGACGCCTCTGTCAATGTCTTCCAAGGACTGATAGGCGAGAACAAAGTCACGAATTTTTTGCAGCCGATCGCCGGGAATTTTGAGTTCCCCAAAGGGATTCGTGGGCTGGGGGTGAGGCGCCGGAACAGGCGAAGGTCCTTGGGAAGATCCAGCGATATCGATTGCCCCAGGGCCGAAGTTAAAAGGCGAGTGCGGTGGTGGAATGATAAAATCAACAATCGGATTTTTTCCGATGACGTCCACTGATGGCGGCGCGGCTGGATTGGGCGGTGGAGTCGGCGGCGGTACGGGATTCTGTGGCAGCGGGAAGCGGACAAAAACCGCATCTGGCTGGACTGGCGGCGCGTTGAAAACAACCCACCCGGCAACGATCAGGAATACGACGAGGTGAAACAGCACCGCCGCGACAAAGAGGCCGGAACGGGCCAATTTATCCTCCCACGAGCTCCGGTGACCGGGCGTCGGCATAACTCACCAATACTCCCGATAACGACCAACGCCACCTTTTTTTGAGGTAAATGAAGCGAGTACGAGGCGCTCGTCCAGGCGTGGACGCCGATTTACCTACGGTGCCGCATTCGGTGCGGGCAAAGGACCGGAACTCGGTGTCTCAACCGGGGTGAGTGGGGAGGCATTGGTTGAGCTGTCTGTTCCCGAGGCCGACGTCCTGGTGGCGATTGGCGCCAGTGGCGCGGTGGTGGTCGACATGAGGATGGGCTGCGCGCTCTGCAGCTCGTGAAGCTTGAAATGGGTGGCCACCTCTTCGGCATTCGAATCGGTGGCCGAAAGGCGCACAATGTCGCCCGCGATGGCGTAGAACTTGGCCTTCTCGTACTTGGCGCGGACAACCTTCGCATCCATTTGATCGATGCCTCGGGTGACTTCATCCAACTGATCTTCCAGGGCCATGACTTGGTAGCCCGCGAAGATGCCCGCGCCCAGCAGGTAGACGAACATCGGCCAGAATAAGGAATGCCGGGACCCGGCGGTGCCGGTGCGGGGATAGCGGGGAGCTGGTTCGGAAGCGGCGGACATGGGAGGGATGCTCGGGTTGGAGTGGATCAGTGAGTCGCCGGATGCAGCGGCGATGTGGTTGTCTTCGGGGAAGTCGGAGCCGTCGATATCTTGGGGGGAACCATCGGCAGCGGAGGAGCGGCGGCGGACGGAGCTTGGTTGGTGCCATCCGCGGCGGGATTCGCGCGCACCTGGACGCCGTCCTTCTTCAGCAACTCATTCAGGGCCGTGTCCTGCCGGCTGTCCTCGAAGACGCGCATGGCAAGCTGCTTCCAGGCGTTTTCAAAAGCGGGTCCGGTATTGGCGGTTTCCTGGCTGTCGACGAGTTCCGCCCGGGCCTTGTTGATTTCTCGCTCGAGGAAGATCTGTTTGATCATGAGCACGCTGACGACAAAACTGCCCAAAAGCAGAATCCAAAATTGAAAAGCCCTCATAGATGCGTATTCCTACCCCTCTATTTGCACACGGACGCGGTTCGGTGACAAGCACTTCGTGCCCGCGGTGCGAGGGAGAGACACCATTAGCGGTTGAGACCCCGGAAGGCAAGCATCCGCGGCGGGTTAGTGAATGTGATGGCCCGTAACCAGGCCATAAATGATCAGGCCCGCGCCGATCAGGGGCAGCGGGGCGAATGCGATCCGGATGAGCGGGCCTTGGAAGTATTGCGTCAGCACCGCGCCGATCTGCGCGCCGATGGCCGCGCCGGTCTGCATGATCAGCGCGATCATGACATCGACGTTCCCGTTCATGGCATGGCGAAATGAGCCGTAACCGGCCGAAACCACGATCTCGAACAAGTCGGTGCCGATGGCGATGTGCGTCGGAATGCCGAGCAGGTAGACCATGCAGGGCATCCGGATATAACCGGCGCCGCCGCCAAGGAAACCACTGAATACGCCGCCGACAAACGAGACGATCAGGATCGCCCAGACGGAGATCGATTTGATCCCGGAATGAGGCAGGCCCATTTTCGGTGCCCAGTCGATCGAGTGGGTCCAGTGCGCGATGAATCGGAACGCCTGCTTGTCCTTTTCCCGGGAAGTCTGCTCGCTGAGCGGCTTGCGGCTGCCCTTGAGTTTCAGCGCCTGCCAGCTTTCGAGAAAAACAAAAAAGGAGATGCAGACCAGGACGATGATCGTGGCCAGGCCGACGACGAGGTCGACCCGGGCGATGCGCTTGAGCGACTCGATTGCCTGCACGCCGACCTCGGACCCGCCGATGGTCGCGAAGACCATCACCGCCGCGAGCCGCAGGTCGATGTTGCCCAGGATGCCGTGTTTGCGCGCCGCGACCATCGACTTCCCGACAATGTGGAGGAGATCGGTCCCGACGACGAAATTCATCGGCAAACCGGCGACGAAAAGAGCCGGGCCGGCCAGAAAACTTCCACCCACGCCGAAAAAGCCGCCGAGGATGCCAATGATAAAGCCGAGGCCGATCAGGTAAAACGGATCGATGGTCGCGCCGGAGATGGGGAAATACATTTTATTTCCTCCTTTTCTTCCCCTGCTTCTCGCGCACGAACCAGATCAGGAAACTGCTGGCCAGTTCGAGGACGACCGTCTGCCCGATCATGATGACGAGGGCCATGACGGCAAAAAGATTGCGGTCGTGGTCGTAGAGGTCCTTGAACCAGCCGCCCAGATAGTGGAGCACGAAGGCAAAATAGACCACGAGCAGGGCCGCGTAGAGCAGCAGCTCCACGACAAAATTTTTCCAGCTTGGCAGAGGTTCCATGCGGGCTTCGATTGGATATGGTTGACGACTATTCGACGTAACGTTCCAAAACCGTGAGCAACTCGCGCAGCCGCTTCTGGCCCTCGCGAGGGTCGGCGGCCCGCCCAATGCATTCATGGGCATGCTGATGGATGACGACTTCGGCGAAGGACTTGAGCGCCTTGCGCGCCGAGACAATCTGGGTCAGGACGTCGATGCAGTCGCGGTCCTCCTGCACCATCTCCTCGACCGACTTCAACTGGCCGATGATTTTGTGCAGGCGAATCTCGAGGGACCGCTTTTCCGTCGCTCCGTGGATGTGTCGCGAAAAAGCCATGGCCATAACATAAGCACGTTTTTTCACCTTGAACAGTTTCCTCTTGGAAATAAGGGGTATGGGGGCATATTCCTTCCATGGCCGATTTCAACCAGCTGGTCCAGCAGGGCGCCCTCCATGCCTGGTTCTATATCCCCACCGCCCTGCTCCTCGGCGCTTTGCACGGGTTGGAGCCGGGCCATTCCAAGACGATGATGGCCGCGTTCATCATCGCCATCCGGGGAACGGTTCTCCAGGCCGTCATCCTTGGATTGTGCGCGGCGTTTTCCCACAGCCTGGTCATCTGGCTCCTCGCCGCGCTCGCCCTCCATTACGGCAGCCAGTGGAACGCCGAAAGCACGGAGCCCTACTTTCAGCTTGGCTCGGCCATCATTATCGTCGCGCTGGCGCTCTGGATGATCTGGCGGACGCGCCGCGACATCGAAGCCGAGGCCCGGCACGAACACGATCATGATCATGGCCACCATCATCATCACAAAGATCATGACCACGGCCATGAGCATCATCATCACGAGCACAGCCACGGCCACGAGCATGACCACCCCCACGGCGACGAAGTCCCGGCACAACTGGCCGGCTATCAGGACGCGCATGAACTCGCCCATGCCGCCGACATCCAAAAACGCTTCGCGGGACGCAGCGCCACCAATGCGCAAATCGCCCTGTTCGGCCTCACCGGCGGCCTGCTGCCCTGCCCGGCGGCGTTCACCATCGTACTGGTCTGCCTGCAACTAAAGCGGTTCGCGCTGGGCATCGCCATGGTGCTCTCCTTCAGCGCCGGTCTAGCTCTCACGCTCGTCTCCGTCGGCGCGCTGGCGGCATGGAGTCTGCATCACGCCGAAAAACGCTTCGGCGGGTTCGGCGCCTTCGCCCGGCGGCTGCCCTATCTCTCCAGCGGCATCCTCCTGCTCATGGGCCTCTTCATCGGCATCCAGGGCTGGCTGCATTTGCCGCTCCACCGGTAACGCCCGGCTTATCCTTTTCTCGACTACGAGCCTCCATCTCCTAGATTAAACCTTTATGACTGACATCCAGGAATTAATCACCCAGGCGGCCCAGACGATGGAGTCGCTGCGACCCCTCGAGCCCAACATCCGGCAGGCGGCGAACCTCGTTACCACCTGTCTCCTCAACGGCGGCAAACTCATGGCCTGCGGCAACGGCGGCAGCGCGGCCGACGTCTCCGATTTCACCACCGAATATGTGTGCCGCTTCATGGGCGACCGCCAGCCTTATCCCGCGCTGAATATGACCGCCGATGGCGGCCTGCTGACGGCAGTTGGCAACGATTACTCCTTTGACGACGTCTTCGCGCGGCAAATCCGGGCCTTCGGCCGGCCGGGCGACATCGTTCTTGCCGTGTCGACCAGTGGCCAGTCCAAAAACATCATCCGCGCGCTCGAGGAGGCCCGGAGCCTTCAACTCCAGAGCGTCGCCTTGCTCGGCAAGGACGGTGGCGCTGCCAAAGGCCTCGCCACCGTTGACCTGATCGTGCCCGGCAAAGTCACGGCCCGCATTCAGGAAGCCCACAAGTTTATGTTTCACACCATCTGCCAGCTGGTCGACCCCTCGCTCAAGAGATAGGCGGAATGCCTCCTCCCGTGTTGCTTCGACGGCAATATTTGTGAAATGACAAAAATCGGGTAAATTGGACCAGAGATGCCAACCGAGCTTTTCACCGTGGAGGAGGCGCTGGCCCGGCTTGGGCAAAACAAGGATCAAGGCTGCCTTATTGTCTCCAAAGGTACCGAACTGATCCATATCTACGTGCAGGACGGCTTCGTCGTCCGCGCCAACAGCACCTCCCTGGAGGCCAGGGAAGCCGTTGAGCAGGCTCTGCGCCTGACCGATGCCACCTACACGTGGATGCGCAATGCCCAGCCGCCCAACCCCAAGCAAAACCTTCATCTGAACATCCGCGAGTTCACCGCCCGGCCAACTCCCAATCCGAAATTGGGCCAGACCAACCGGCTGGGGGGCGTGGAGAAAAAAAGCGCCGAAGCGCAATTCCGGTACTTCCTCGTACCCCAGGACAAGCTGACGGAGAGAATCTACCTGGTCAAAACTTCGACCGTCCTCGGCCGCGATCCGGCTTCCGACCTGCCGGTCGACGATTCCGATGTATCCTGGCGGCACTGCCTCCTCGATGTTCAGGCACGCGGGGTCTTCATCCTCGATCTCGACTCGACCAACGGCACCTTCGTCAACGCCCAACTGGTCCGTGACAGCATCCTGAATCCCGGTGATCGCATCGAGCTCGGCTCCGTCACCTACATCATCAACCGGGAATCCATCGACGCGCTTTAAGCTGATCCTGTGTAGTCCGTCTGGAATAGCGCGAGCCGGATAGGTGTGGTATTCCCGACGCTCGACACTAGGGTGGGAGGGATATGTCCGCACGCTGGCCCCGGCCTACCTTTTACGTCCTGATCCTGTTCGTCATCGCCATTGATCAACTCACCAAACACTGGGCCACCGCCTCGTTGCAGCCGCTCGGCGCGGTGATTTTGCTGCCGGGCTATTTCAATCTCGCCTACGTTCGCAACACCGGCATCGCTTTCGGCATGTTCGCGGGACAGGGATTGCTCGTCGGCCTGTTCGTCGCCGCGCTGGCACTGGTCGCGCTCTTTTATGCGCGCGGCCTCAACTGGGGCAAATGGGAACCGAACCTCGTCGGCGGATTCTTGTGCGGCGGTGCGCTGGGCAACCTGATCGACCGGGCGCGCCTCGGCTACGTCGTCGATTTCTTCGACGTCCATCTCGGCGCCTGGCACTGGCCGACCTTCAATGTCGCCGACAGCCTCATCTGCATCGCCGTCGGGTGGGTTGTGGTGCGGCAACTCAAAGGATAGGGACGGCAATTCCTGCGCGTAAGCGCAGTTTTATAAGGGCACCCGACTAGAAAAGGCCGGGAGGCCAATCCCTTGCCGTCCCCGACTGTGAGTGGGACGCGAAGGGACTCGCGTCCCTACCTTACTTCAAAAACGGCTCGAAAAGCTTCTTCTGCTCGGCCCGGTCATAGGCCTCGTGAGGCGTGATCACGTCACTTTCCATCAGCTCCATCAACGAATCGTCCATCAACTTCATGCCCAGCTTTTTTCCGGTCTGGATAATGCCCGGCAGCATGAAGGTCTTTGCTTCACGGATCAGATTCGCCACGGCCGGGGTATTGACCATGATCTCCAGCGCGACGGCGCGCCCCGTGCCGTCCGCCTTGGGCACCAGTTGCTGGCTGACGATGCCGCGCAGCGATTCGCTGACCATGGTGCGGATCTGCCCCTGCTGGGACACCGGGAAGGCATCGAGCACGCGGTCCAGCGTGCGCGCGGCGTTGCTGGTGTGAAGCGTGGCGATGACCAGGTGACCCGTTTCGGAAGCGGTGATCGCGAGCTGGATCGTTTCCAAGTCGCGCATTTCCCCCACGATGATGACATCGGGATCTTCGCGCAAACTCGCCCGCAGCGCCGCGCCGAATGAATCCGTGTGGGCGTGCACCTCGCGCTGCGTGATCTGGCAGCCCGCCGGCACGAAGACATATTCGATCGGGTCTTCCAGCGTGATGATGTGATCGGTCCGGTGCGTGTTGACCTCCTGTACCATGGCGGCAAGCGTGGTCGACTTGCCGCTGCCCACCGCCCCGGTCACCAGCACCAGGCCGTTGTGATACTGGGTGAGGACCTTGAGCTGCTCGGGCAGGCCGAGTTCGTCCATGGTGCGCACCTTCGTGTTGATGATGCGGAAGACGGCGTCGAAACCCTTGCGCTGCCGCACCACATTGGCGCGGAAACGGCACAAGCCCGGAACATCATAGCTGAAATCGATGCCCTTGTTTTTCTCCAGCACTCCGAGCTGGTTGGCATTGAGAAAGGTTGGAACCAGTGCCTCGGTATGCTCCGGAGTGATAGTCACCGCATTGTGATAGAGGGGCTGCAAAGTGCCGTGCAGGCGCATGAGAGCCGGCGCGTCCACACCGACGTGGACATCGGAAGCGCCCGCGTCAAAGCCCAGCCTGAGAAGCTCGAGGATACCCATGCCATCAGGCAGGCCCGCCTGCCTCGTCACCTCGACCTTGGGTGAAGTTCCGTTCCCGGCGGCGACCGGCACGGGCGTAGGCGTCGCCTCGCTGCGCGGCTGTTCCAACGCCACATCCGCCTGGACCGCGGCGGCCTCCACCGCCGGCTGCGGCGGGTTCAGCGCCTGACGCAGGCCCTCGGCCTGACCTTCGTTGATAATGGTCTGCTCGAGCAGAAAATCGATGGCCGAAAGGTGCGGCATCGCCTGAAGCGCGGCCACGGCGGCGTGATACTGCTCAAGCGTGATCCAGCTCGAATGATAGGCGGTGGCGAGAACAAACTCGTTATGCTCGGGAGTCATGGCAAGGTGTGGCGACGAAAAGCCATCATGGCAAACGCAGCGATCGCAAGCAAGTCTCTCATCCGGTTCCTCCGGACTTATACCGTCATCAAGGCCTCGAACCCCATTGGAGACCTCTGCGAAAGTCTTCCCTCCTCGAAGACAAGCGGTGCCTTTCGCTCGGAGACTGACCGCCGCTAGGGACAGCGGCGGCTACCTACTGCAGTTGCAACGGAGGTTGCCCTTTTTGCAGAGGTCTCTTTCAGAGTTGGGGCGACAGAAACCAGTACCCAGGGTAGCTCGTTCCTCGCAACCCTGGGCTGAGTGACTGCCATTCTTTCAGAATGGCTTGGCAACCACTTGGCTTGAGAGGTAATGCATCGCCTTTTTGTGTGAGCACGCCCTGGGCGAAGATAAAAAGTGCGGCGGCGATGGAGCGCTGCTACACTCAAAAACATGGCCGTCTTTGCATACCAAGGCACGGGGGAGCGCGGCGAGAAGCGCACGGGAGAAATCGATGCGCCCACCCGCTCCGAAGCGCTGCGCCGACTCGCCATGGACCGCATCCAGCCGCTGTCGCTCGTGGCCAAGGTGGATGAAGCGGTGCTGGACCGGAAGGCCGCGAAGACGGCGGCAGCCGGAAAAACACGCGCCCAGAGCGGCCATGCCGCCAGCGGCGTTCGCCTGACGAACGCGCAAGTGATTCTTTTCACCGACGAGCTGTCCGATTTTCTCCACTCCGGCCTGCAACTGGAGCCGGCGTTGCAATTGATGGAAAACCGCGAGGACAAATCGCCGGTGAAGGACGTGTCGAAATTCCTGCGCGAACGGGTGCGCGACGGTATCAGTTTTTCCGATGCGCTGCGCGTAGCCTCGCCGAATTTCGACGAGCTTTACTGCAACCTGGTCAGCGCGGGCGAGGTCAGCGGAGCGCTCGCGCCCTTGTTGCGGCGCCAGGCCACGCACCTCGTCGCCATGCAGGATTTGCGCGGACGCGTGCAACTGGCGCTGATCTATCCGGGCGCGCTCGTGCTGGCCGGTACCGGCGCGATGGTCGTGTTCATGACCGTGCTCGTTCCGCAGATGACGAAGCTGTTTGTGAAGACCGGCGGCACGATGCCGCTGCCCACCATGATCCTGGTCCGGCTCAGCAACTTTGCGCAGCACTATGGTCTTTTTGTCGGTGCGATCATCGCCATTCTCGTCACGGCTTTTGTGGTCCAGATTCGCACGCCGCTGGGCCGCCGCTGGTGGGACGAAGCGAAGCTGCGCATTCCGCTTCTCGGGCCGCTGCTGAGCGCGTCGTTTTATGCCCAGTTTTGCCAGACGATGGCGAACCTGCTGCAAAACGGGTTGCCGCTGTTGACCGCGCTGAAACTGGTGAGCCGCGCGACCGGAAATGTTTTTTACCGCGCGCTTTTGCTGAAGATCACCGACCTGGTGGGCGAGGGCGCGTCACTAACGCGGGCGATGAAGTCGGTCGGCCATTTCCAGGCGAATCTGCGCGATTTGGTGAAGGTCGGCGAGCAAACAGGCGACCTCGGCGGGACCCTGGAAAAGGTGGGGCAACGCTACGAAAAGCTGATCCAGATGCGGATCGACCGGATCATGTCGGTTGTCCCGTTGATGATCATCGCGGCGCTGGGTCTCATGGTGCTGCTCATTGCGTGGTCGATGCTGTCCGGCATCTTCGTGGCGATGAAGGGACTGCAGCATCATTGAGAATGTAGGACCTATAAGACGTATAGGTCCCATAAGGTGATTTTCCCCTACGGTGCCGAGGAGGGCGCACCGTTATTCGCCCCGGGCAGGTACTGCGGCATGTGGCCGTTGCTCACGTCGGGCGCGGGGCTCGACAGGGCCGGGACAGGACCGGTCGGCGTGGTGGGGCCGAGCGGCGTCATCGTCGTCGTAGGGATTACCTGCGTCGTCGTCGTGGTGGTGGTGGTCGTCTTTGACGATCCCACCTTCGAGCTATAGGCCGAAGAGGAAGAGGTCGATGTCGCCCGAATATCCACCTGCGGAGCCAGCACGGGCTGAATCACCGCGGGCTGCTGACCGCCCTGCGTTTGCGGCAGGGGCTCGGCAACGCCGGTGGCCGCTTCGACCGCATCGCGGCCCAAAATCGTCCGCGCCTTTTCCTCTTCGTTGACGGCGATCTGGTCGGCGTCGGTCTCGACCACGCTCGGCTGGATCATGATGATCAATTCATCGCGTTCCTTGGTCTTGTTGGTGTCGGAGAAGAGGTAACCGAGGACGGGGATGTCGCTCAACCACGGCACGCCGCTGACATCGCGCGTGGTGTTGTCGGTGATGAGGCCGCCGATGACCACGGTCGATTTATTCGGCACGGTGACGGTCGTATTGATTTCCTGCGTGTTGATGGTCGGCACTTCGTTGCCGCTGATGTTGATATTGGCGCCGAGGCTGTTGTTGGTCTGGCGGATTTGCAGCGTCACTTCGTGATTGGCGTTGATGAGCGGGATGATGTCCAACTGGAGCAACACGTCCTCATAGGCGATGCTCGAGGTGGTGGTCAGGTTGTCTGTGGAGGTGCCGGTAAAACCCGACGTGGTGCTGCTGGGCACCGGCACCTGGCTGCCCGAGGCAATCACCGCGAGCTTGTTGTTCTCGGTGAAGACGCTGGGCCGGGAGACGATCTTGAAGCGGTTGGTCGTCTCCAGCGCGCGCACGTAGGCGTCGAGCGTGCTGCCGATTGCGCCGTAAAGATTCAGGCCGGTCAGAAGCGGGAAACCCGTTGAGCTCGTCAGGGCGCTTGGCTCCGGCAGGTTGGCGAGGCTGGCTGAGCCCGCGGTGGAGTTGATATTGCTGGTCGAAAGGCCGCCCTGGCCCACTTTCTGGAATTTTTGCAGGATATCGATGCCGAATTCGAGGCCCTGTTTCACGGTCAGTTCCCCGATCACCGTGGCGAGGTAAACCTGCATCGGCTTGCGATCAAGCTGGTCGATCATGTCGAAAACGCGCTTCACCACATCGGGAGAACCGAAGACGATGACCGAGTTGGTGCGGTTGTCGGCCATCAGCCTCGTCTTGCCGATGGTGAGCACGGTCGGGACATCGTTCTCGGTCGGAGACGACAATTGAGGCGTGATCGCGGCGACCGAGCCGGTGCCGCCGGAGCTGCCGCCGGCGGAGGCGGCCGGCGTGGCACCGGTTTGGCCGGGCCGGGTCTGCCCGTTTTGCGTGGCTTGAGCAGCAGCGGCGTCTTTTTTGAGTTGGTCTTCCTCGTCCTTGCCTTGCGCGAGCGCGGCCTCCAGCGCGGGCAGGATGTTCGCCGCCTGGACATATCGGAGCGGCCGGCTCTGCGGGATCATGAAACTGCTGGACTGATCCATCTGGGAGATCATCTGCTCGAGATAGGGCATGTTGACCGGGCGCGAGATGACCAGCAGCCGGTTGGAGCGCGGATCGGAGAGGACGGTGGCCGTGCCGGAAATCAGATTGTGCTCATTGGAAAGAGGCGCGTTGGTGCCGAGTCCCGCCGGGACGATGACCGCCCCATTCGGGCCAGCCGCGGGGGCGCCGTTAGGCCCGATGCCGAGCATTTTATTGACCAGCGCTGCGGTCTCGTCCGAATCGGCGCGATTGAGCTGGATCCATTCGCTGGTGACTTTCGCCGGCGGCGCATCGATGAGTTCCTTCAGGGCGATGAGCTGCTTGATGGTGCTGACGTTTTCCGTGAGGACGACGGCCTGGGCGGAGGGAGCGGGAACATAGCCGCCGTATTGGTGCGCAGGCGCGACCTGAAGGAAAATGCCGCACGCTTCCTGCGGCGCGATGTAATTGAGCTGCATGTAATAGCTCACGACCTGGTCGTCGGCGGGCAGGTCGACGGCGTTGGCGTAGAGCTTCGGGGCTTCCATGCGCGGGTTCTTGTTCGTGCCGACCGTCACGACTTTCATGGTGTTGTTGTCGATCGGTATGAGGGTCACGCCGTTGAGCAGCAGTGTCTCCTGGATCAGCTTGAGCGTGTCCTCCTTGCTCAGGCCGGTGGCGTCCACGCTGATGGGCGGTACGCCATCAATCTGGTTGTCGCGCACCAGATGCTTCCCGGAAAGCCGTTCGTAAGTGTCGAGAATTGTGGAGGCGGGGGCCTTCTGGTAACTGATCGAGCCGGGCGAGATCGCCGTCGCCTGACCCGCTCCCACGTCTTGCGCCGGTGCGGACAGGCCGCCCAGGGCGATGAGGCCGAGGCAGGTGCCGAGGAAAATCGTCCTCGAAAATAGGAATGGAAAGACCATGGTGAAAGATCGGCGTGCGGATGATGGCATATTTACCTCTCTGAAGGAAGCCTGCTCACGTGAGGACCTCATCTGGGTGGTGGTGGCGCAGCCTGCGTTGTTCCGGGCGACGCGGGCGGCGGCACGATTCCCGATGGTGGTTGTTCCTGCGGCCGGGGCGGCAGGGTGATGGGGATACGATGGCGGGGGATGAAGGGGCGACCGGCTCCATTCGCAGCGGGGAATGGCGAGGCGCTGGGCAGGGAGATCTGCTGGGGAATGATGCCCGGCGATGCGTTTGGCTGCATCCCGGCCGCGCCGGGTTGAACGCCGGTTGCGGCGGGGGCCTGCTCGAGCTTGAGGGTGAGGGGCTGGTTGTCCTTCACGACCGAGGCGAAGACATCCTGGCCGTCCTGGCTCTTGGTGATCGACTTGATGGTCAGGCCGCGGGTCAGTTTATCGGATGAAATGAGGAAGTGTTCCTGATTGTCTCGCTCGATCAGACTGGCGTAGAAGACGCCTTCCACATTCGCAATGCCGACCAGCATGTAGTCGGGGGATGTCTGCACCGCGTCCTCGGAGGTTGCCACCGAGAAGGGCGACTTGGTCCACAGCGCCTCATAGCGTGAAGGCGAAAAAGCAGCGCTAGGAACCACGCCGTCCGAAGGCGTGCCTGATACCGCCGGAGCGGGCGGGGACCCAGGTGCCGGGTTCGGCTCTGCCGCCGGGGAAATAGTGATGTCCGGCCCAACCGCCTGCGCCGGCGTAATGCCCGGTGCGCAGAAGGACATAAGAGCAAAGAAAAGGAAGAGATGGAGAAGAAGATTTTTCGTGGTCATGGCGGGAGCTTCACTTTTCTTTAAAATACCGCGAAATTTGCAGCGTACAGACCATCGATTTCTGGTCCTGGTCGGCTTTCAATGAAAAGCCGGTGACGGCGTAGAACAGGTCGGGCTTTTCGAAATCGACCAGCCATTTGACGAGGTCCTGCGTCGATCCCTTGACCCGGATCGAGACATCCATGCGCGTTCCGGCCGGACCGCGCTGAATGTCCTTCAGGCTTTGGTCCTGCACTTCGAGTTTGTTGGTGTCGGCCCCTTTTTTGACATACTCCAAAAGAGCCGCGTGGTCCTGGCCTTCGTCGGTGATGGCCGGTTCGTGGTCGCGAATCCAGGCCTGGCGTTGCGCCCATTGATCAGACTCCTGCAAATCGACCATGGCATCGGCCTGATCGGCTTTCATGCTCGCGTAGGTCATCTGCAGGCTCGATTGCTTCTTTGCCAGCCATTGATAGCCGTAATAATTTCCGCCGAGGAAAACGATCGCGAACAGCACCAGGAGCAGTCTCTTTTCGTTGCTAGTTCGCATGGCTTCCCTCGATTTGAAATTGCGCCAGGTCGTTCGGCAACGGGCGCGGATTGCCCATCACCAGGGTGTATTCGGAAAAATAGGGATCGGCCTTGAGCTTGCTGAAAAAATCATATGCTCCGGTGACGTTTTTCGCCTCGCCCTTGATAAGGAGATGATTTTTATCGGCTTCGAAAAGCGTGAGGTGGAGTTGGTCGGTCGGAATCGCCTGGGACGACTCGAGCAGCAACTCGAGTGGATAATTCTTCGTGTCCACCACCGGCGCGAGATCCTTCCACGCGGCGCGCCCGTTGTGGACCAAATCGAGCTTCTGCGCGTTGTCAGCCTCCCACGTTTTCAGCGCGTCGACCTTTGCCGAGGTCATGACCATCCGCGTCACCAGCCACCCGACCGCGAGCAGATAGAGCACGAGGAAAAGCAACACGGCCTGTGTTTGCCAACGGCGGCTCGCTCGCGCCCGTTTTGCCTCGCCCACGGCGGCGGGCGTCAGCTTCCACGCCTGAGCGGGTGCCGCAGGCGGCGGGCGTTCTCCCTGCTCGATGGGCAGCGTCAGCGCGCCCCGCAAGACGGCGAGTTCCTCTGCGCTGATCTCGGTCCACAACACGATCTTTTGCAAGGGCGCGATGATTCCCTGCATGGCCAAAGTGGCCTGCGCGCAATTCAAGTCCTGCACGACCCGCGCGGTGAACCGGCCCTCGGCCAGCAATTGGTAGTAAACGAGGTTGCGGCCACGCGTGATGGCGACGTTGAGCCGGTCAAGTTCCCGCCAGATCGTCAGCGCATTTTCCGGGAAGGAAAGATAACGGGCGGAAAGATCGAAGGCGTCGTAGGCCTCGGTTTGCAGTTCCGGCGCCAGTGTCGCGGGCAGCACGCCGATCATGACCAGCGTTCGCGAGCCTTCCCGCGCGACCACCGACCAGTTGAAAACCGCCGGCTCGGTCCCGCGTGGCTGGAGTCCGCGTAATTCCAGTTGCAGCGGGATCATCCCGGCAAACATCTTTTCGTCGGTTTCGTTGAGCCAGAGCGGCAGGCAGAAGACCTGCGCCACCGGCAGCGCCAGCGTCGTATTTTTGCGCAGCCGGTTCTCGAGAGGCGTCTGGCAGACCTGGACGAGTTCCGCCGACTTCTTGCCGCCCAAGGTCCAAAGCTCCCACGGCTCGGCGGTGGTGGTGCCGGGTAACAAAAGGGCACGCTGTCCCTTGGCTAAGGAACGGGCCTGCTTGGTTTTTACTGCTCGGACCATAGGAAGTATTGTATGGGTGTGGCGCTAAGCCTGGTCACGACGGTTATACTGGTCTGTATGCCCCCCGCTTGGCCAACACTTTCGATGCGCCGATTTCGGTCGCCCAGCGAAATCTGGTTGCCCAAGGTCTTCATGGTGGCGCTCGAAATACCCAATTGGTTCGCAAATTGGTTCACGTTCTTGATCGGCACGTCGTCGGAAGTTCCCGCAATGCCGTCACGCCCATTGCGCGCGTCGGTGAAGAAGGCGACGCGTTTGACGTCGATGCTGAAGACGGCGGCGATCAGTTCGGGCGGCGCTTCGTTGATATTCAAGGGCCCGCCGCTCCAGAGGGTAAAGCTGTCCTGCCAGTCGGGCTTGGCCTTGTCCAGCAGATCGACGCCCATGACCAGTTCGACTTCATCGAACGAGTCGAACGGCTTGTAGGTCGGCCGCTGCGGAAGGTTGGCGTTGGCATAATCCTGAGTCTTGGCACCGTTGAGGCTCTTGAGATCGCCCGGCGTGATCCAATCGTACAGGCAATCGGCTACGCGGTCAGCCTGGTCGACCTGGAGGCCCCATTGGGTGAAAAGATTGACGAGGATTTCGCGATGTCCGGTGAGCAGGACGTAATTAAGGTTGAGCCGCGCGCCCTCACTTCCCATCGTGACCTTGAACTGGCGGCCGTCCGCGGGCTGTTGCGTCAAAAGCGGATCGTCCTTCAGCAGTTGTGGATTCAAGCCGAGCGCCAGCCCGCTCAAGGCCAGGCCGCGCGCCTCCAGGGCCAGTTGCTGGTGGGAGGTGTGCTCGACGGAAAGCTCCACCATCTCCACCACGCCGAAAACGGCCATGGTCAGGACCAGCAGGCACCACATCACGAGAATGAGGGCCGAGCCGCGTTTCGTCCCGCCGGGACATGTCCGAACCTCGGAAATGGGGAAGCCTGCCAATCGTTTCATTGCGCACCTCCCGCTCGATTAACGGCTGAGGAGCCGATGATCTGGGGCAGCCAGAAATCCATCGTCGTCGGCATGAGATCGCCGGCCGGCTGCATGGAGAATTCCACCAGATTCGGCTTCGCTGAGCTGCTCCACAGCTCAACCCAAACCGTCTGGTTGAAATCGAGAAACTTCCAGTCGAGCGTCTTGATATCGCTCATCAGCGGCGTCCAAACGAGGGATGGATCGTCCACCGTGACGGTCTGTTGCAGGTACTGTCGCGCGTCCTGCGGCTGGTCGGGAGCGGCGGTCGTGGCGAAGGTGGTCAACCGCAGCGTATAATAGCCGTTGGGTTGCGTCGTTGCGTCGAGCGCCCAGGCCAGATTGGCGGTGCCGAAAATAACCCCGTTCTGTACGAGGCCTGCGCCATCGCCGCGCTGGTAGGAGAAAATCTGGCTGTTCGCAGGCAACGCGGAGAATTTCTTTTTTATGTAGGCATTAAGCGCCTCCACCTGGTCGCGCCGGTTCTGGTTATCCTGCAACGCGCCGGTGCTCTCGATCACGCCCGTGAGCACGCCGAACACGGAGGCGGCCAGCAGAAGAAAGATCGCCAGCGTGATCATCATCTCCATGAGCGTGAAACCGCTTTTTCCCGGGCCGGAAGCTGGAAGTCGCGATGTCTTCATGGCTGGTAAATCAATTCGGAGATATCGCGTTCATCCGCCTGGCCGTGCAAGGTCCATTTCGCCGTGATCGTCGCGCGCAGCATGTTCGGGACCGGCTGGCCTTTCTGGTCCTTCATTTGTTCCTGCATGACGGTGAGGTGATAGGTAATGCCGGTGCCGTCATCCGGCAGGTCCTGGTCGCCGGTCTGGACCTGGGCGGCATGCAGCAGCGCCACTTGATTGTCGAGCCCGCGCAACGCCAGGTTGATCTGGTTGCGCTCTGCTGCGGCGTCGAACGCGCTGTTGAGCGCGACCATGAGTGAGAAGGCCACCAGGGCAAAAATGACGAGGGCCGTCAGCACCTCCATGAGAACCATGCCCCGGCGCGTCTGTAGCCGCGCTCGTGAGAGCGTGGCTGACTGTTGATTTCCCCACCGCCTCACGGAGGCGGCTACAAATATCGCAGGCGAATTCATGGCAGCGAATAGGTTTCGTTGCTCACATTGCCGGTCAGGGCATCGAAGGTCAGTTGTATCCAGGCATCCCCATGGCCAAAACGAACGACGGTCGCCGGGCAAAGATCGCCGGGCTGGAAGACCCATTCTGTCCCGTCCGGCATCGGTATCCATGCGTCGGCTTTGGTCGGATCGGGTACGAGCAGCTTGTTCGAAGGATCGAGATTGCTGGTGACGGAGACGTTGGGTTGCACGGTCTGGGTCGAGGCATCCGTGTCGGCGTCGGTGCTGTCGTCGCTGGAATCGTCCGCGTCCGCCGCGGCCACGCCGGCGGGGTGCAGCGCCATCGTCGTCGCCGTGAGATCAATATCGTAGGCGCGATGCTGCTCGCCGCTTTGAATCATCGCCGTCTTGACCATCAACGCGAGTTGGTGCGAGTCGGCGCGCACCTTCTGCTCGGTCATGGCCGACTGCAGCGCGGGCGTGGCCAGGCCGAAGAGCATCGCGATGATCAAAAGCACAATGCACATTTCCAGCAGGGTGAAGCCGCTCTTCCCAGGCAGCCGGCACCGTTTACCACCCCGAAACGCCACGGCAGGACCGTTGCGGGGATGGACGCGGTTCATGCGGTTTCCTACTGAGTTTGGGACTGGGTCTTCACATCGGGCCAGTTACCGATGGCGTCGGAGCCGTCGGTATTGCCGGTCGGGCCCCAGGAAAAGACATCGTACTTGTCCGGATTATGCTTTCCCGGGTTGAGATACTGGTAGGGATGGCCCCACGGATCGGTCACCTCGTTATCGAGTTCCGCATGCCACCGGGGCGGAATCGGTTCCACGGTCGGCTTGGCCCAGAGCGCCTTGATGCCCTGGTCCGTCGTCGGCAGCGATCCGTTGCCCAGCTCGTACGAGGCCAGCATCTCCTTGAAGGTCAAAATATCGGCCTGCACCTTTTCCCGCTTGGCGTCCTCGGTGTTCGTGGAAATCTGAAAAATGACCATGCCCATGAGCAGCGCGATGATGCTCAACACGATGAGCATTTCCATCAGCGTAAAGCCGCGGCGCGAGGTGCTGAGGGCTGGTCGACAGAGAGACAAGGTCTTCATGGGGCGTTGGAACTGGTTGGGGTTGAGGGTGAGGTCGGCCCGGTCGGC
>Ga0302319_10009662_pt1 | contig 18519 bp, 12 predicted proteins | sample Bog_T0_2_FD_203319 | JGI IMG/M metagenome (GOLD analysis project Ga0302319, IMG submission 203319) | Peat permafrost microbial communities from Stordalen Mire near Abisko, Sweden - Bog_T0_2 | ecosystem: Environmental > Terrestrial > Soil > Wetlands > Peat | place: Sweden: Abisko, Stordalen Mire...
ACATCGCCCACCGCCACCGGCATCCCGGCACTGCTCACCTGCCCCAGCACGAACGTCCCGCTGCCGTTATTCATCAGCACCGCCATCCCCAGCGGAGCCGAGCTGTTACCAATCGCCGTCGTCGCTACCACCAGGTCGATGTGCCCATCGCCGTTCAGGTCGGCCGGATAAACCGCCGTCGCGTACGCGTTCGGTATCGAGTACTCCACCGACCCGCTGAAGCTTCCGTTCCCCAACCCCAGCATCACACCCACTTCACCACCCGGGTTGGGCGATGTCGGATCGAAGCTCGCCGTAATCACGTCCGGATTCCCGTCCCCGTTCACATCCGCCACGCATACAAATGAAACCGAGTGCGGCGTCTGCAACCGCAACCCTGTCTGAAATGTCCCATCGCCTTTGCCCAGCGCCACCACAATTCCATAGATCCCAACCCCGTTGTTCGTTGACCCAGCCGCCACCACCACGTCCGGAATCCCATCGTGATTGAAGTCTGCAATCGCCGTCGAATAAGGCACGCCACCCACGGCAAACGGCTTCGTCGCCACCAGCCCCACCTTCGCAGGTGCGGCCGCGGCGAACAATGTAACCAGGCTGAGTGTGAAGGCGACGAACAGGCAGGAAACGCAACGCGCGCAACGAGGCATGGAATCTCTCTTTTCCGCGCTCTTACCCCGACACGTTTTCAGCAGTCGCCCAGGCTTGCTTCTCGTCCGCGGGGGGGAAGGCGCGGTAAGAACGCAAACAGCGAGAACGCAAAGCCGCCTGCGCGATGCTCGAGAGGAAGGGTAGATTGGCCTGGTAAAGTCGAATTGACGTTCGATTTTCTAGGATGTCGACTTCCTGCTTTGCGGTTGCATCTCTCTTCGCAAGTACGCGCAAACCGCCGTGTTCAGATGATCCGCGAAACCAGCCGCTCCGAACGCCCGCAAATCCCGCTTCGCCCGCCGTAACTCATCCCCCACAGCGCTCTCTCGTACTCATGGGCGCTGGCAGCGTCCCCCAAAAGGTCTCCTTCCCGAGCTAATGACGATTGGATCGTGATTCTTGTAATTTTCCTTACGCGACATACCCAGGGGCAACCTATTGCATCGCAGTAAACTGACCGCAGGAGGATGAGCGTCGTCAATACCAGCGGGAGGCCGGTACTTCAGTCTTCGCGCAGCAATATGAGAGGGTTTACCGACAGTGCGCGTTGTGCCGGAATCCATGTGGCGAGCAATCCCAGCAGGCACATCGCCAACACAACTCCCGCCAACACCAGAGGATCGCGCGGCGTCGCCTGGTACACAATGAAAGCGAGCACCTTGGTGGCAAGAATTCCCAGAACTAAACCAGCCACCGAACCAACAACCAATAATTTAAGCGGTCGTCCCAATGCCGACTGCAAAACCTCTCGTCGCCGTGCACCCAATGCCATACGAATCCCCAACTCCCGCAGCCGCTTGCTCACCGAGTTCGCCGCCATTCCAAAAATGCCGGTGATTGACAGCATTGCGCCCATGATCCCCATCACCCCCAGCGCCATCGTCGCCATCCGGGAAGGAAACAGAACTACCTCCAGCAGGCTTCTCCAAGACTCAACATCAACCGGCAGCCCCGCATCCAACTCGCGCAGCTTTTCCCTCATAGCCGCAGCAAGTTGCTGCGGGTCGCGATGCGATCGCACCACCAGGTAGGACGAAGACTCCGGCGTTCGCAGAAAAGGAAGGAACATCGCCGGCTGCTGGGATTCCGTGAGGCTCATATACTTTCCATCTTCCACAACGCCAACAACTTGCACCCGAGTCCCGTCCTGCACCTTGAACTCTTTGCCAATCGCGTTCGTAACCGATCCGAATATCTTAACCGCAAAGTCTCGATTGATTACGGCAACGGCCGGCGCATTCTTGTCGTCTTGCCAAGAGAAGGTCCTGCCCGCCAGCAGGCCTGTGCCGGCCGCTTCAAAGTATCCGGGAGATACATCATATTCAAAGGGCATGGCCGCGGCATTCGGTGGCCTCAGATCGCTGGTCTCATCCTTAAACACGCTTGATCTGTTGGCGGCGGTATAGACAAGCGGAGGATAGCCATTCACCATTCCCACGGCTTGCACTCCATGGATTGAAGCCATCGCTTCGATCATGCGCCTTTGCATTGCCGGCACCTTTTCTGCACTGTACCCCGCTGTCACCAGGTTCACCCCTGCCATCATCGTGTTGCTGGGGTCGAAACCAAAGTCGCTATGCAGCGAGCGCACCAGCCCGCGAACTGCCACCATCGACGAAGTAACAAGAACGGCGCAGATGGCGATTTGGACAACAAGAAGTACATCACGCACCGTCAACCGGCGCCCCATCCTGGCACTCGAACCCGCCTTGATGATCTCGTACGGATTTGTCCGCAGAACTTGTCGCACCGGTACAATTCCAAAGAGAAAGCCGCTTACCAATGCCAAAGCCAGGGCGACCACGTAAAGTTTTGCGTCCGGAGCCACAGGCAGGTGAAGAGGAACACCGGGAATCGGCTCCCAGGTGCTGAGGTCGCGCAGCAATAAGAAGCTGCCCAGCAATCCAACGGCGCCTCCTGCGAGCGAAATCAGCGCGGCCTCGGTGAACAGTTGCCGCAGAATGCGCTTGCGGCTCGATCCAAGTGCAAGCCGCAAGGCCATTTCACGAGACCGGTCCGCAGCGCGCGCCGCAAAGAGACTGCCCAGGTTGGCGCACGCCGCCAGCAGGATTAACACCGAAAGCACCATTAACCCAGCGACGAATTCCGCCGCGGCAGATGCAAATGAGGTGAGACCCTCACGCGAAAGTTCCGTACCATGGTGCGCAATCTCCTTGGGATACGTTTTTTCCAGATAGGCATCTACCGCGTTCACATCGGCGACTGCCTGGGCCGGCGTTACTCCCGCCTTCAAGTGTCCCATCGCTTCAAAAACCGCGTGTTCGGTTGTGCGCGTTTTCAGGCTTGGTGCACCCATCTGCTCCTCGTTAACGATGGGCATAAAGAAATCCGGCGCAAGGAACATGATCGTTCCCTGAAACCCGGGCGGCGCCACGCCGATGATGGTGAAAGGGTGCTTATCGAGTTGAACAATTCGGCCCACCACCGCTCGGTCGTCCTGGAAGCGGGTGTGCCAGTAAGCATAGGTCAGAACGATATATGGGGCACTATCAGGGCCTTTCTCATCTGAGGGGTGGAAGAAACGACCAAGGTACGGATGAAGGCGCAGGACATCGAAGTAGTTTCCGGTGGCTGCGAACCCGTTTGCTACGGTGGGATTCTTGCCGGTGTCCAGACCGACACCCAAAACCATGTTGAACGCGGCCAGATCCTCAAAGCTTCGGTTGCGATCGCGCAGATCAATGTAGTTTGGGTAGGACTGCCAAGCAGGATTATCGCCGTAGTGGGTTCCGTAGAGGCTCTCGCTCTGAGGCACATTCAGCGGACGCAGAACCAGGCCATCCATCAATCCGAATACCACTGCATTTGCTCCGATCGCCAAGGCCAGCGTCAAAACAGCCGCAATCGTAAAACCAGGCGCCTTCCGCAAAACTCGCAGACCAAATCGCACATCCTGCAAGAGAATTTCGAAGAACCTGCCCCCCGCCGCTTCGTGACATTCCTCTTTGAACTTTTCACGGCCACCGAACTCTATGCGCGCTCGGCGTTCTGCCTCTGCACGAGCAAGCCCCGAGCGTTCCAGATCATCGGCGCGGTGCTGCACGTGCGAATGAAGTTCGTCCTCCAACTCGGCGTTCATCCGGGAACGCTGGAACGTGTAAACAGTTCGAAAGCGAATCCAATCCGCGAGTTTCATGCTTCCTCCGGTTGCTGCGAGAGTGCAGAAGCGATAGCTACCACCAGCCGGTTCCAATTGTCGGTCTCTTCGCGCAACCGCTTACGGCCAGCGGCACTGAGTTCATAAAATTTTGCGCGCCGATTGTTTTCGGACGTGCCCCAGCTCGCCTTCAGCAGCCCCTGCCGCACCAATCGAAACAGCCCCGGGTACAGTGCGCCCTGCTCGATCAAAAGAGCGTGCCCTGAAATTTGTCCAATGCGCAGAAGGATGCCGTACCCATGAAGCGGACCCAGTGATACGGCTCGAAGAATAAGCAAGTCGAGAGTTCCGGGCAGAAGTTGCGCTTGATCGTTCACGAACACTCCTAAGATGATTAGGAGACTAGCCCCGCTCTCCTAAGCTGTCAAGGAGAAAGAAAACAGCCCGGCAGAAGCCATATCCAATCCCTTTCTTTCCTTGGTCATCTTCGGAAGGGCGAATGGGGTCTCAGAACCATCTCTCACTCTTGGCCGGCACGCAATCATCAATTGCGATTTCTCCCGCACCCCTCGGGAATGTCAATGCTGAGGGCTGGTACTCCACCAAAGCGCCGATCGCGCCGATTGAATTTTCTGATCGCTTCGTCCAGATCGCCCGCGGAGAAGTCAGGCCACATCCGTTCTGTGAACATCAGTTCAGCGTACGCAGACTGCCACAGCAGAAAATCCGAAAGGCGCTGCTCGCCGCCCGTTCGAATCAGCAAATCCACTTCCCCAGCTGCCGCGTTCAAGGTGTTCGCAAGCATCCGTCCCATCAAATCCGTGCTGAGAGGCTCCTCTGAAAGGAGGGGGCAGACTGCGCACGCCGCGCGTGCAATCTCATCGCGGGATGAGTAATCGATTGCAACCCGCACGTGAAGGCGTCGTCCACCTGCCGTTGCTGATTCTGTTCTATCAATCTCGCGTGCCAGGGACCGAGGCAAACGATCCCTTCGTCCAATCACCTCCAGGCGCGCACCTCGCTGCTTCAGCTTCTCCGTTTCCTCGCGAAGAAAGAATTGCAGCAACCAGAAAATTCCGCGCACTTCATCTTCAGGGCGGCGCCAGTTGTCCGCGGAAAAAGCATAGAGCGTCAGCCAGCGTATGCCAGCATCAGGCGCATGCTCTATCACCCCCCGAGCAGCTGCCACGCCTGCGCGATGACCCACTAGACGCGGCAAGCCGCGACCTGTTGCCCAGCGCCCGTTGCCGTCCATGATGATGGCGACATGCAGCCCTTCGCGCTTTTCAGCCTGCGCGGTCACGGAGTCGAGCTTCCCGGTCCGACTGGCAGCGGGTGCCGTTCAGAGGTCAACGTAACCGGCAGCGAACTATACCAATCGATCCTCCGCGTAAAGTACATCGCAGCCGCCACTGCCGCGAAGCTTGCGATCGCCCCCACCAAGAGCGCATTGTCCTCAAGCCGTAGCAGCAGATAGATCAGCACGCAGAGAAGCGTGAAAACACCGAACGCCCGCAAGCCCTGTAGACGGCTGGAAAACACCCACGCGGCATTGGCTGAAAGCAGTCCCACGGTGGCGATCCCGCCAATCAGGAACCCGAAATCGAACCCAATTCTCTCGGCGAGAGAAAGCAGCAAAAGGTAAAAAATGATCTGCGCAATTCCTACCAGAACATATTGCGCCGGATGAACTCGCTTGCCGGTTGTTACTTCGAACACGAAGTGGGAGACAAAGAGAAGACCTAAAAACAGCAAAGCATATTTGAGCGAACGGTTGACGGATGATTCGGCGATTGAAGTTTCGTTCACGTGTTTTTCCTTTCATGAAATCACTTTGCGATGCAAAGTTAATGAGCAAAAAAAATCAAACCTGCCGTGGCGTCATGCCGCGAACCAGGGCCGCTCCCGATTCTTCCTTATTCCCCTTTGCCGCATCGCGGACCACTTGTTCCAGCGTTGCAAGGTATTCGAGATAGCGCTTGCGGCCAAATGCGGTAATCCGGCAAATCGTCTGCGGACGATTGCGATCGTATCCTTTCGCAATCTCGACCAATTTTTCCTTCTCCAGCACGCTCAAATGCCTGCTCAAATTGCCGTCCGTAAGAGCGCAAAGCTGTTTCAAATCCGCGAACGTCAGTCCTTTTGGATTGGTGATCAAAGATGTGAGCACACCCAATCGAGCCCGCTCGTGAATCACTCGATCAAGCCCTTCGTAGGCAAATCGCGCTTCTTTTGAGGGCGCCCTAGTCGTCATCGTCGCGCTCCTGTGCCGTGAAGTGAAGAATCCACGCCACCAACAACTGTCCTGCTCCGAACGGAATGCCCATGGCCCATGGAGAGAGCGCTCGACCGTCCCCCAACGTGACGCACGTCAGCCCTGAAAGCAGGTACCAGCCTCCCGCCACTTCCATTGGCCGCGGCAAAAACCGGCACGACGAGAAAACACCAAGGCTGAAAATAACCTGCCATAGTCCAGGAAGCATCCAGATCGCGGAAGGGACAAACCGCACCAACACCACCGTCAACAAGGCGCCCGCGCCAGCCGCGGGCAGGAACTGCTCGACTGCCATGCGGATCATTTCATCCGCCATTCCAGAATGAATGCGGTGAGTGCGCGTGACCATTTGCATGCCGATCAGAGCAGCCGACAAGCACGCTGTCGCGATCCAGATGGTCAGATAGGCGCTAATGGAATTCGCGGGGTTCGGCACCCAAAGCGCCTGCGCAGATGCTGCCACCGTGGCTATGCCGGCGGTCGTAGCCAGCGTTGCAGGTCCGTATCCACGAAACTCCGTGCTCCGGGCAACTTGCTTGCGAATGCTGCTGATATCTCCGAGCGCCTTGTTGAGGTCATTCATCTGATTTCACTTTACAATGCAAAGTAAACGACTCTACGAAGCTTGTCAACATGTTCGTGCCTTCAAGGAGTCAGGTACCGAATCTCGCTCGGCATTGAAACCATCAAATCTACATGCCACTCAAACGAGCCGAGCGACTGGGTCGCCGTTTCCTGAATCCTGTCCCAACCAAGGTGGGCGGACTTTCGATCATATTCAAAATCGGCCCTCAGTTTTTCCTTGACACAGCAAGCCGCTCGCCGAGGCGTCCTCCCGGTCCTTTCCGCACAGACACGGAGATCTACAGGAACGCGCCAAAGTCCGGCTTGCGAGTAACGTGGGTCGGCCATTCTTCCTCCATCGTCGAGATCGACGGCGTAACCGTTCTGATTGACCCGGTCTGGGATGAACGCGCCGCTCCCACACAATGGGCCGGTCCCAAGCGTTTCTTCGCGCCGCCTCTTCCGCTGGAAGACCTCCCGCCCATCGACGTGATCCTCTTGTCGCACGATCATTACGATCATCTTGGGGAAGGAACGGTTCGGCATCTAGCTCGAATGAAGAGCATGCGACAGGTGCGGTGGATCGCTCCGCTCGGTGTCGGCGCTATCCTTGCAAGCTTCGGTGTCAATCCAGCGCAATGCACGGAACTCGATTGGACCGAAGAAGCAAAAGTCGGCGCTTTGACGATTACTGCATTGCCGGCCCGCCACTTCTCAGGCCGCAGTCTCTTCAACCGATTCCGAACTCTATGGGCTTCCTTCGCGCTTGTTGGACCAACGCGCCGCGTCTACTACGGTGCCGACTCCGGTGAGTGGCCAGGTTTTCGCGATATCGGCGATGCCTTCGGGCCTTTTGACTTGTCCATGCTTGAGATTGGCGCATCGCATCCACTCTGGGCCGACATCCACATGGGTCCGGAAGGGGCTGTGCGCACCTTTCACGCGCTCGGCGGACATGGCCTGTTCATGCCAATCCACTGGGGCCTCTTCGACCTGGCCCTGCATCCATGGCAGCAACCCATCGAAAGCGTCGCCGCAGTCGAAGATTTGAAAATATTTTCCCCCACGCCTGGCACACCAACTGAAGTTGCGAAGGATCAAGAAATCCGCTCCAGTTGGTGGCGCTGATTCGCAACATAGTCTCTACTCGTCCTCTTCCTCCACCGGCCGCTTCGCATTCGCCAGGATCTTCTCAGCTACGAGTTGCGGGACTATATCGTAGTGGTTCATTTCCATCCGGTAAGTGCCCTTGCCTTGCGTCATCGAGGTAAGCAACGTGCCATAGGACAGCATCTCCGCCATGGGAACTTCAGCGTTGATCACCGTCGTGCGGCCTTTTGATTCCATGCCTTGAACCCTCCCGCGCCTGCTGTTCAAGTCCCCCATCAACGTGCCGGCAAACTCGTCCGGAGCTTCGATCTCAACCTTCATCACCGGCTCCAGCAGGCAAGGCTTACACGACTCCATGCACTTTCTGAAAGCCAGCCTACCCGCCATCTTGAACGACATTTCATTCGAGTCCACATCGTGATAGCTACCGTCGTAAACGGTCGCCTTGAAGTCCACAACCGGAAATCCCGCAAGATATCCCCGGGCCGCCGACTCCACGATTCCCTTCTCCACAGCCGGCACAAAGTTACGCGGAATCGCCCCGCCGAATATCTCGTTGCCAAATTGAAATCCGCTTCCGCGCGGCAAAGGCTCCATGCGAATCTTGCAATCGCCAAACTGCCCGTGCCCACCGGTCTGCTTCTTATGACGCCCCTGTGCTTCAGCCTTTCCGCGAATCGTTTCGCGATAAGGAACTTTTGGCGCCTTCAGCGTAACCTCGGCGTGGTAGCGCTTCTTGAGCCGGTTCACAATGGCTTCAATATGCGGTTGGCCCGCTCCAGCAATCAGAAATTCGTTCGTCTGCGGATCGCGGAAAAATCGAATCAGAAGATCCTCTTCCATCAATTTATGGATGGCGGGTGCAAGTTTGTCTTCGTCCGCGCGGGTTTTCGGCTCAATGGCGTAGGTCATCGCCGGTTCCGGCGGAGTGATTATTTCCACCTGGATCTCTGCGCCCTTCTGCCCCAGCGTGTCCCCCGTCAGAGTCTCGCGAAGCTTGGCCACTGCGCCTAAATCCCCGGCATGAAGTTCTGCCACTTCAACCGCCTTGCGCCCCTGCATGACGCTCAAGTGCGACAGCCGCTCCTGGGTGCGCCGTGTGTAGTTCTCCACCGTTGCATCGTTCTTAATCACACCGCTGATCACCTTGAAAAACGTTATGCGGCCTGAGAAAGGATCCGTCATCGTCTTGAAAACCACCATTCCGGCCGGCCCACTGTCCTCGACCTTGCGGTACGTAATGCCGTCGTCGCCAGAGTCCATAGCGCCGGCCGGCACGGTCTCATACGCTGGAGCCTTCACAGCGATCGGTGCCCGCTCACTGGCCGCCGGGGCATAGACCTTCAGGAAGTCGAGCAGGTGGTCTGTTGCCATATTCGCCAACCCGCTGCAAAACAGAACGGGGAAAATGCGATCTTCCCGGATCGCTTCATGCATCGCGGCGATCAAGTGATCTTCCGGAATTGTCCCTTTCTCGAAGTACTCTTCCATCAATTCATCTTTGCCCTCGGCTACCAGCTCAACGAGAGCTTCGTGCCGCGCCTTGGCGTCTGCCGCAAGGCTCGCTGGGATCTCACCGGTGATCTTGCCGTGGCCGTCGCCGCCGGGGGTATAGTAGAACGCTTCCATCGTTACTAAATCGACAACTCCGTGGAATCCCTTGGAGTCGGCGATGGGCAATTGGACAGGAACACAATTGCGGCCCCAGCGGTCGACCAGGTTGTCGATCAGGGCGCTTAAGCCTCCGCCCCCACCCGCCTTGGGGTGATCCATTTGATTTACCAGGACGATGCGGGGAATATTGGCTTCATCGGCAAAGCGCCACACGCGCTCGGTGACGGCTTCCACGCCATTCTGGGCGTTAACCACCACAACCGCAGATTCAACCGGGAGCAACGCGGCACGGGCTTCATGGGCAAACATATGAAAACCCGGAGTGTCTACAAGGTTGATCTTCACGCCCTGCCATTCAGCGAAGGCGACCGCATTCTGCATGGTCACGCCCCGGGCAACTTCTTCTTCGTCATAGGCCGTCACTGCGGAGCCATCGGCCACCCGGCCTTGGGTCGGCGTCATCTTCGCGGCATGCAGCAGAGCGGCAATCAGAGTGGTCTTGCCGCTGTGCGCATGCCCCACTACAGCTACGTTGCGGATCTCACTTCCCTGGTACGTTTTCATGTGCTTCTCCTTGAAAATGCAAAATTAGGCGGGGTGTCCGAAGCGGAAAACCATTCATATGCACGGATCGCGGCAGAGAAATCTCTCGCAGCCGCAAGGTCAATCGATGAACTGGAAAAGGAGGGACACAGGGGCACCATGGGGGCGTCCATCAGGGCGTCCAGGTGGCCAAAGGGTCGGGCCACAGGTCCCGGTTTGCCGTCTACCTCGTGCATGAAGGTTCGGCCCGGCGCCGCGCGAACATTGGAGCACAATCCGGCTTGCGCCTATCGCTAAGAAGCGGATGCTATCACAGCCGGAGTGTGATCGTCCTGTGACATGGCCCACACGGGAGCAAAGGATTTGTTGGGTCCTAAGCCGGGATTTACCAACCAATGTCAATTATCACCAGTTGCCCGTCAGCGAAGGATCGGAAGCAGGCTGGAATAGTCATCAGTCCAGAGGCGTACCCGTGGATTTGTGGTCGGTTGCCGCATGTGCGGCGCCACCTCCGGCTCGGGAAAAAATAGGGGGTTCTCCGTCGCCAATATCCAGGTCGCGGTAAATTCTCCGCGCGGGTCGTTCTCAAGGCTCGTTCTCTTCATTGCCTGCATTCCGGCGCCCTTGGCGAGAAGCGCAATTTCGGGCTCCAGATCGACGTGCTGGTTAGAGATATGAAACGCCAGGATACCGCCGGGAGCGAGATGCCGCTTGTATAGTTCCACCGCTTGCGTGGTCAGCAAGTGAAGAGGGATTGCGTCGCCGGAGAAAGCGTCGATCACCAGCACATCAAACTTCTGGGGAGGCTCATTGGTAAGTGAAGTGCGCGCGTCCCCTTCGACAATGTCGACCTGTGCGGCTGAATCGTGGATATAGGTGAAAAGGTTTTGAGCGATGGGAGCAACAGCGGGGTTGATTTCATAGAAGCGGATGCGATCGCCGGCCTGCCCGTACGCGGCAATGGTTCCAACGCCGAGTCCCACAACTCCTATATTCCGCGACCGTCCCTGGCAGCAAAATTGCAAAGCTAAACCCACACCGGAGTCCTCTGCGTAATAAGTGGTTGGGGTCTTGTGCAACTGGGGCGTGAACACCTGCGTACCGTGCTGAATGGTGCCGTTGGTGAGAGTACGAACCGTGCCTCCGGGATAGGAGATGGTCTGGCGGACACGGAGGCTGCCATAGAAATTACGCACAGCGAGCGGGGTGTTGCGCTGATACGCGGTGTGAAGCATGAAGACCAGTACCAGCAGGAGAATGCTGGCCGTGCACCAAAGGAGCCGCTGCGCCCACCCGCCGTTCCAGGTCACAGCCAAAGCCAGCAGCGCAGTCACAAGAAAAGTGAGAGCGATGTCGTAGTTGAAAGAAAAAATAAGCGGCGAAGCGATGCCGACGAAGAAGGAACCGAGCGCTCCGCCGGTGGCAAACAAGAGATAAAAGAGTGTCGATTCCGATGCACGGGGAGGCCGTAGCGCATATGCTTCCGAATGGCAGAAGAGACAGGAGACGAAGAGCTCCACGAGAAAGAAGATCAAAGCGATTCGAATCGGCAAGGATACATCCACCTGCGAAAGCATGTAGCCGAGACCGGCCAGCATGACCACAAGGAACCGGGTGATAATGCCTTTCGGCAACAGGCGAGGAAACTGAAAGGCAAGGATCAGCGTGAGGAGATAGACGCCGAGCGGAAGAATCCAAAGCAGCGGGATGGCGGCAACATTCGATGTCAGATAACTGGTGACGGCACTCAACTGCATGGCCGCGGCCAGGGGCAGCAGAACCCATAGAACTTTGTGAGCGGAGGGCGCGAGGGCAATGCGGGATTCGTCTTCCGGCTCCTGCCCCCAGGACGGTTGTGTATGCGCACGCGTTCTGAAGGCAATAAAAGCTGAGAGAAGTGCAAATGCTTCAAATCCACCACACCAGACAAAACGCTGCGCTCTGAGCGTGAAATACGGTTCGATAAGTGTTGGATACAGGGCGAGCGCGAGCAGCGAAGCAAGGTTAGAAAGCGCAAAGAGCTTATAGGGTATGCCGCGGGTTTCAATGCGCGCGAGCCACACCTGCAAGAGAGGACTGGTTGCGCCCAGCATAAGAAAGGGCAGCCCGATGGAGATGCCCAGTGCAGCGAAGATCGACGTGATTGGATGGGCGGAGTCGAGACGGGCGGCGGTTTGCGTCAACCAGACAACCGCCGATGCGGCCGCAAGCAGCAGAAGCGCGTAATGCAAATTCCAATGCGAGCGCCGGGCGAGCCAGTGAGCATAAGAATAAGCGACTACGAGAGCTGTCTGAAAGAAGACCAGGCAAGTGATCCAAACCGCTGCCGATCCGCCGAGCGCGGGCAGCAGTTGCTTCGCAGCGATGGGTTCAACCAGGAAGAGCAGGAACGAGCCGAGAAAAACTGCGGCGCCAAAGAGGAGTCTGGAATGGGCTTCGGGCAAGCCCGATTTCACTGCAACGCACGTGGTTCCTTCGTCGTTTGTTTTCTCATCCATGATTTGGACCGAGTTCCAGTGTGCCATGCATCAAGGAAAATGAATTGCGCGCATGCTTCCCTTGAAAGGCGGATGCTATCACATGGAGCGAAAGTCTTCCTGCGGGCTCGACGACAGCGACCAAGCTGTAGTGGAATGGTTGCGGCGGGAAAACGGCCGGCCAGGCTTGCTTTGTGAGAAAGGTCTTCCCTTGACGACTCGACTTCATGCGACGCACTTCGTTTTACCTTTCTCTTTTTTAATTGCAATTGGCGCATGGGGGCAAACGGCAGCGCCAGCGCCGGCGCAATCATTGCCTGGATCAAAGATGCCTCCACAGCAACTGAATATGACGCCCGGCGAAATTGTCCACTTCGTGCCTCCGGCACATGTGGACGCTCCATTAGGCGAGGTTGCGCGCATGCCGGGCGATGGCGCCGGCGCGTATAAGACTCAACATTACCGCGACCTGTTTGCTGAGCAGGGACACTCGCGGCCCGAGAGCCAGGCCAAAATCGAAAAGGCATTTCAGCAGCTTTTTCATGGCGACGGACAGGAAGAACGTATCTACTTTGAAAACGGCACGAACGAGAACGGGCCTCTAGCCTACGTGACCGACTGGGCCAACAACGATGCGCGTACTGAAGGCATGAGCTACGGCATGATGATTGCCGTGCAGCTGAACAAGAAGAACGAATTCGATGCGTTGTGGAACTGGTCGAAAACATACATGCTGATCACCGACCCTGCGAACCCATCGGTGGGTTATTTTGCGTGGTCGATGAATACGGATGGAACACCGCGCTCCACCGGTGCAGCGCCAGATGGCGAAGAGTACTACGCGATGGCGCTCTACTTTGCGGCGCATAGGTGGGGAAACGGGAAGGGCATATATAACTACCAGGCCGAAGCGGACAAGATTCTGCGCGGTATGCGCCATCACCCCGTGCTCAAAGGGACGGGGCCGTTCCGGATTCATCCTGGCGATGAGCCGTTTGTGACGCCCGATCATCCGTGGCCCAGCCCCAACAATCGAGCAATGGAGCAGGAAGGTGCCGCCAGCGGCAAGCCATTGCCGACGTTCCGATTTCCGCACGGACCTCGGGCCGAAGAGATTGGACCGATGGTCAAGGATGATTTTTTTATGATCAAGTTTGTGCCGGACATGGAAGGCGCCGGCGCCTCGACCGACGCAAGCTACCATCTGCCTGCCTTCTATGAGTTGTGGTCTCGATGGGGACCGATAGAAGATCGCGAATTTTGGGCGAAAGCTGCGGATGTGAGCCGAAATTTCTTCAACGAGGTTACGGACACGGAGACGGGGCTTGCACCGGACCGCAGTCACTTTGACGGTTCGCAAGCGATGGGATGGGATGGCAAGCCAACGCCCTTCAGCTATGATTCGTGGCGCACCGTGAGCAACTGGAGCGTCGATTATGCGTGGTGGCACAAGGATGCGCGCGAGATCGCACTTAGCGACAAGATTCAGAAGTTCTTGCTCAACGAGGGAATCGACAAGTTCGCGGATCGCTACACGCTGGATGGAAAGACGCTCTCGACGCGGCACTCCGTTGGAATGCTATCGACAACAGCGGTCGGCGCGCTGGCGGCAACCGACGGTCCAGCGGCGAGGACCTTTGTGCAGAAGCTTTGGGATACTCCGACGCCTTCAGGCGAGCAGCGCTACTACGACGGGCTCCTCTATTTAATGAGCCTGATGCACTGCAGCGGGAACTTCAGGGTTATTGGAGCACATTGAACATGCGGTTAAAGACTGAGAGCTGCAGGCAGAATATCTTCCACGTCCACCCATTGTGTAGGATAATTTCCGGTGTAGCAGGCAGTACAGTAGCCGTTGTGCTCTGGGCCGGCGCAGGATCTGAGTAGACCTTCCAACGATAAGTAGGCCAGCGAATCGGCTTCAATAAATTGGCGGATCTCTTCGACGGATTTGTTCGCCGCGATCAGGTCGCGCTTGCTGGGCGTGTCTACTCCGTAAAAACATGGGGAGATAGTGGGCGGGCAACTGATGCGAAGATGGACTTCCGATGCGCCCGCACCGCGTACCATTCTTACGATTTTCCGGCTCGTGGTTCCGCGGATGATGGAATCGTCAATCAGCACGACGCGCTTGCCCTCAAGAAGATTGCGGACGGGATTGAGTTTGAGGCGGACACCGAAGTCGCGCACGCGCTGCTCTGGTTCAATAAACGTGCGCCCTACGTAGTGATTGCGGATCAGCCCCAGGCGAAACGGAATGCCGGCCTGTTCCGCATAGCCCAGCGCGGCGGTAACGCCTGAATCAGGAACGGGCACCACCACATCCGCAGGCACGCCGGACTCCCGGGCCAACTGGCGTCCCATCTGATCGCGACTTTCCTGCACCCATCGGCCGAAGACGCGGCTGTCCGGGCGAGCGAAGTAGACGTGCTCAAATATGCAACTCGCTTGGGGAAAACCTGTGGCGTACTGGCGGCTGGTTACACCGTCTTCGGTGACCATGACCAATTCGCCGGGGAGCACATCGCGATCATATTCGGCGCGCAGAAGATCGAAGGCGCATGTTTCGGACGCAAAGACAATGGTGTCCGGCCCATCAGGATTGGGAAGGCGGCCCATCGAAAGCGGGCGGAATCCGCGTGGATCGCGGGCGGCAAAGATGCGGTCGCGCGTCATCATGACGATGGAGAATGCGCCGTCGACCTGGCGCAGCGAATCGGCGATGCAGTCGACGAGCGTCCCGGCCTTGGAGTGCGCGATGAGCTGGACAATAATTTCAGAGTCGGAGGTGGTTTGGAAGTAGACGCCCTCGCGCTCGAGTCGAGCGCGGAGACTGCCGAGGTTGACGAGATTGCCGTTGTGGGCGATGGCGATGAGGCCCTTGGTGGAGTCGACGCGGATTGGCTGGGCGTTGAGGAGAGCGGAATCGCCGGTGGTGGAGTAGCGAGTGTGGCCGATGGCCATGGAGCCGGGGAGCTTGGCGAGCACGTCGTCGGTGAAGATTTCGGAGACCAGACCCATGCCCTTGATGTTGGCCAGGTGGTGGCCGTCCGCTGTGGCAATGCCGGCGGATTCCTGGCCGCGATGTTGCAGGGCATAGAGTGCAAGATAGGCTTGGCGCGCGGCATCGGGATGGCCATGAATGGCAACGACTCCGCATTCTTCACGCAGCTTTTGATCGAGCGGGCGGGGCGAGGTGACCTTACCCTTTGCGAGCTTGGCATCGGCGAGGATTGACGATGATGCGTCGGTGACGCCCTTGACGCCTTGGTAGACGCGTTGACTCATGCGCCGACCTCGCCATGAATGGTGGCTTCGAGCGAATCGGCCCAGGGCCTGCGCAGGTTGGCGAGTGGTGCGGAGATGAGCGTGTCTCCATATACGGAAATCTCAAGCCGCTTGCCGCCGGTCGTCCCAATGCGCGCAACAAGGAAACTGTATTCGGTGGCGAGCTTTTCAACTGCAGCAACGTGGCCGCCAGGGGCCGTGACAATCATGGTCGAAGCAGGCTCGGCGAAAAGCCCGAACAGTGGATGCACCATGAGCGACGGCTCCTGCTCAACCGTTGCGCCAATTCCGCGCGGAAATGCAGCTTGAGCAAGGGTTACTGCGACGCCGCCGTCTGAGAGATCGCGGGCGGAATGAAGCAGCTTGCGATCGGCCAAAGCGCCGAGCAGCGTGTGCAGATCCGCTTCGGCATCGAGATCGAGCTGGGGAGGATTTCCCCAGATTCCGCCCAACACCGCATGCGCGAACTCCGACGAACCGAACTCAGTAAGCGGCGAACCGGCCGGAGTGGTTGTGTCGTCCGGGACAATGGGCACAGGATCAGCGAGCGGCGAGGCTACGGGAAAAGGCGGGGCCGTCGTGAGCGGATAAACGATGTATGGACTGATCGGTACCGGCTTGAACGGAACTTCGAGATTTGGATTAGGGTCTTCTCCGCGAGGTATCGGCCAGAGCAAGAGGATGGCATCGCCCTCGGCCTGGAAGTGAGAAGGGACAGCCTTCGAAACATCTTCCAGAATGCCCACAATGCCGAGAACCGGCGTGGGGTAAATGCCTTCGCCGCGAGTTTCGTTATAGAGCGATACGTTGCCACCGGTGATCGGGGTGCCGAGCGCTGTACAGGCTGCGGCAATGCCGTCTATGGCCGATGAAAGCTGCGCCATGATCTCCGGCTTCTCAGGGTTGCCGAAGTTGAGGCAGTTGGTGGCAGCCACGGGCCTTGCGCCGGTCGAGGCAACCTTGCGCGCAGCTTCAGCCACGGCGTGCATGGCGCCGAGCTTCGGATCGAGATACGCCCAGCGTCCGTTTCCGTCAAGCGCCATCGCCAATCCACGTTCATGGCCTGCGGTGCCGGTGCCCTTGATGCGCATCACGCCCGCTTCTCCACCGGGGCCCAAAACGGTGTTGGTCTGGACCATGGTGTCGTACTGCTCATGCACCCAGCGTTTCGAGCACACATTGGCGCTGCCCAGCAGCTTCTTCAAGTCCTCCGTGTAGTCACGCGGACCAGTGAGAGCTTCCAGCATTTCCTCTGAAGGTTCCGCCTCAATAGGCGCCTTCCAAGTCCCAACCGGGCGGTGATAGAGGGGTGCATCGTCTGTTAGGGACTGGTTGGGAATGTCGGCTACCAGCACGCCATGATGACGGATGCGGAGTTGCGGCTGAGGCTCCACAGTGCCAACGATGACTGCATCCAGTCCCCACTTCGCGAAAACCTTGAGGACCTCGTCTTCGCGCCCCTTGATCGCCACCAGCAGCATGCGCTCCTGGCTCTCGGACAACATGATCTCGTAGGCCGTCATGCCGGTTTCGCGCTGCGGTACAAGATCGAGCTCCACATCCAGGCCAACTCCGCCGCGCGCGCCCATCTCGCAGGTGGAGCACGTCAACCCCGCCGCTCCCATATCCTGAATGCCGACAATGGCTCCGGTCCGCATTGCTTCAAGGCAGGCCTCCAACAGAAGCTTCTCCATGAAAGGGTCGCCGACCTGCACGTTGGGCCGCTTCTGCTCCGACCCTTCTTTGAACTCCTCGCTCGCCATGGTCGCGCCGTGGATGCCGTCCCGGCCAGTTTTCGCACCAACATAAATGACGGGGTTGCCGGCGCCAGAAGCCTTGCCGTAGAAGATCTCATCGATGCGAACCATGCCGAGCGCAAACGCATTCACCAGTGGATTGCCGCTGTAACACGCTTCAAATTTCGTTTCGCCGCCAAGGTTGGGAACACCAAAACAGTTGCCATAGCCGGCAATGCCGCTGACCACGCCCTCGACGATGGAATGGTTCTTGCCGAGGAGTTTTCTGTCTTCCGCATCCTGACCCGGCTCCTCCGCGATGGGACCGAAACGAAGGGAATCCATCACCGCCAGCGGGCGCGCACCCATGGTGAAAATGTCGCGTAAAATCCCACCAACTCCGGTGGCTGCTCCCTGAAACGGCTCAATGTAACTGGGGTGATTGTGCGACTCAATTTTGAAAGCGCATCCCCAACCGTCGCCCACGTCGATAATTCCCGCATTTTCACCCGGCCCCTGCACCACACGATCGCTCTTGGTGGGCAAGCGCTTGAGATGCACGCGGCTCGATTTGTAAGAGCAGTGTTCGCTCCACATAACGCTGTAAATGCCCAGTTCGGTGAGGGAGGGCACGCGGCCAAGAGCGGCGAAGATGCGGTTGTATTCATCCGCGGTAATGGAGTGCTGAGCCAGCATCTGCGGCGTTACCGCAACCGGCTCGGGAACAACTGCAGGGGGGGCGGTAGTCATCACGATTGCCTTCATTGTCGCACGGTATTCACAGCCGGCGTGCTGTAGAAAGCATGTGGAAAGCAGGGTCCAGACTCTAAAGTTTACGATCTGAAAACGAAAAACGCGGGATCGAAATCGCGCCCGGCGAACGCGCCCGTCGCAGACTTCGCTTGCATCCCTGGAGGGTCCGCGGTAGCGCCCCGCGTCAGCCGTATGCGATACTTTTCATGGATATTCCCATCCCCCGCCGGGATGGCGGAACTGGCAGACGCAGCGGACTCAAAATCCGCCGATCGCAAGGTCGTGGGGGTTCGACCCCCCCTCCCGGCACCAATCAAGTTCACAAATAAGTCCAACAAAATGAGCAAAATGGACGCAATTCGAGGATTGTGTAGGGTCTCGCTAATTTCTGAT
>Ga0302319_10009664_pt1 | contig 18514 bp, 12 predicted proteins | sample Bog_T0_2_FD_203319 | JGI IMG/M metagenome (GOLD analysis project Ga0302319, IMG submission 203319) | Peat permafrost microbial communities from Stordalen Mire near Abisko, Sweden - Bog_T0_2 | ecosystem: Environmental > Terrestrial > Soil > Wetlands > Peat | place: Sweden: Abisko, Stordalen Mire...
CTGATCGCCAAGGCCGCTCCGGCGCTTGACTCCAAAACTCCTGTGACTGGAAGCTTCGCCATCCGCAATGTGCATCGCACAGTTGGCGCAATGCTGGGCGGCGATATCGCCCGGCGTTACGGTTCAGAGGGACTTCCGGATGGCACGATTCACTTCAAGTTCACTGGTTCAGCCGGACAAAGCTTTGGTGCATTCGTTCCTAACGGCGTCACGCTCGAGCTCGAAGGCGATGCCAACGACTATGTCGGCAAAGGCCTCTCCGGCGGCCGCATCATTGCCTATCCGCCCAAGACGTCCAGCTTCCTTCCCGAGGAAAGCATTCTCGTCGGAAACGTTGTCCTCTACGGCGCAACTACCGGCGAAGCATTCCTCAACGGCATCGCCGGCGAGCGCTTTGCCGTGCGCAACTCCGGAGCCACGGCGGTTGTTGAAGGCGTCGGCGATCACGGCTGCGAATACATGACCAACGGCACCGTCATCGTGCTTGGAACTACAGGCCGCAACTTCGCTGCAGGCATGAGCGGCGGCATCGCCTATGTTTATGACGATCAGGGCGACTTCGAGGCGCGCCGCTGCAACAAGGCCAGCGTCGATCTCGAGCCGCTCGTTTTACCGCAGGATGTAGACCGCGTTCGTGGTTTGCTCGAACGGCATCGTGACCTGACAGGCAGCCCGCGCGCAGCCTGGATTCTCGAGCACTGGGCCGATGCACAGCCACGGTTCATCAAGATATTCCCGCACGAATACAAGCGCGTTCTGGGATTCGCTCGCACCGAAGCAGTCTCAGGCGTATCTCATATTTCTCCAGTCATTTCGTCGCCAAGCGTGGCGGCCGCAGAGGTGCAGCATGGGTAAGGATACCGGCTTTCTTGAAATTCCGCGCGAACAGCCTCAGCGCCGCAAAGTTGAAGATCGCGTCCGTGACTGGTTCGAAATCTACCAACCGTTCTCTGAGGAGAAGCAGCGCGACCAGGGCGCTCGTTGCATGGATTGCGGCGTTCCCTTCTGCCACACTGGCTGTCCCGTGAACAACCTCATCCCCGACTGGAATGACCTCGTCTATCATGGCCGCTGGGAGGCTGCGGTGCGCCGTCTCCACGCCACCAACAACTTCCCAGAATTTACGGGCCGCATCTGTCCCGCTCCGTGCGAAGCGTCTTGCGTGCTCGGCATCGATCAGCCGCCCGTCTCCATCAAACTCATCGAACGCTCCATTGTCGAACGCGGCTGGGAAGAAGGCTGGATTCATCCTGAGCCGCCTGAGCAAAACACCGGCAAGCGCGTAGCCGTAGTTGGCAGCGGCCCCGCAGGGTTGGCCGCGGCACAGCAGCTCCGCCGTGCCGGCCACTCCGTCACAGTGTATGAGAAGAACGACCGCATTGGCGGCCTCATGCGCTACGGCATTCCCAACTTCAAGCTTGAAAAGCATGTCCTCGATCGCCGCATCGAGCAGATGCGCGCCGAGGGTATCACCTTCATCACCAACGCGCATGTGGGAGTCAATGTTCCCGCTGAAACGCTGACCGAGCACTACGACGCTGTGCTGCTTGCCGGCGGCGCCGAACAGCCTCGCAACCTGAACATCCCCGGCCGCGAACTCAAAGGCATCCACTACGCCATGGAATTCCTGCCTCAGCAGAACCGCCGCTGCGAAGGTGACTCCGAAGATCAATTCCTTTCCGATCCATCGCAGGCCATTAGCGCCGCCGGCAAGCGGGTAGTCATCATCGGCGGTGGCGACACCGGCGCAGACTGTCTCGGCACCAGCCACCGTCAGGGACCGATCAGCATTCATCAGTTCGAGATCATGCCCAAGCCACCGGAGACGCGCGCCGCCTCCACTCCCTGGCCGCTCTGGCCGCTGCAACTGCGCACCGAAGGCGCTCATGAAGAAGGGGGCATTCGCGACTGGAGCATCAACAGCATCAAGTTCACCGGCGACGAGAACGGCAACGTCAAGCAGTTGCATCTCGTTCGCGTCGGCCCGCCGCCAAAGTTCGAGCCCATCCCCGGTTCGGAACATGTCATGGAAGTTGATCTGGTTCTGCTGGCAATGGGCTTCCTCGGCCCCGTCCGCAATGGCATGATCGAGCAGCTAGGTCTGGCCTTGGACAACCGTGGCAACGTAGCCGCAAATTCCGATTACATGACCTCTGTCGACGGCATCTTCGCCGCCGGAGACATGCGCCGCGGCCAATCCCTCGTCGTCTGGGCCATTTCCGAAGGCCGTAAAGCCGCCGCGGCCATCGATAAATACCTGACTGCCCAGGAAGAGTCTCTTTCGCTCCACGAACGCGCTTTGATTTAAGCCGTTTTCACGAACGGCAACGCGTTGACGCAACGCTCATGAGGATTCTTTGGCGGGGTTCTCCTGGTAGGCCTTGGGGGCAAGACCGGTGTGTTCTTCATTCACTGTCCATGAATTTAAGCTTGAAATTTTCACTGTGACTTCAATCACGCCACATTGCAGGAGTCGCGCCTGAAATTTCCCTGGAAAATGACGGCCCTGAGTGTCACAATGGGCGCGCATCGCAGCTTTGCCAAGCCACGGCATCCGGGGCAGTTAGTCACTCATTCGACAACGCATCGCGCCTTTTGGCTGAATCACCAGGGTAGTACGTAAGTCCTTGCTCATCATTACCTGCAATCCGATTTCCGATCCAATTCGTACTCAATTTATGCTAGACTCTGGTTACATTAAAGCCATTAAGACACAAGAGGGACGCAACCGATTGCGCCCTGATAATCAGATTGAACAGAAACTGACTCGTCTGGTCTCCAGCAAGAGAAGAGTTCAAGTCAAAAATAGAGGGAAACAATGAACAATAGAGTTGCCTCGCGTGCTTGCGTCAAGGGGTTGTGGGTCCTTTTCATTTTCGCGCTAGCCCCAGTATTCTCCCTCGCGCAGACGAGCTATGCACCGCCGCCAGTTGCACCCGTTGCCAATGCCTGCGCTCGACTTGCCGCCGGCGACCCGGTGCTGAATCCGCCTGCTCTTTCCAGTTCAAACGGTGTCCTCAACGTCGATTTCTCCTACCAGACCACCACTGACGCGTACGGCCGCATCCTTTATTGTTTTATGACGCCTAGCGGCCTTGAAAATCCGACGCTGCACGTGCTCCCCGGCGACCGCTTGATTATCACCGTTACCAACAACACGCCGGCGGGATTGAATCAGATGGACGTGCAGTCGCCCAACTGTGGTGCCAACTTCATGAACTCCACCTCGGTGAATCTCCACTTCCATGGCACCAGCACTTCACCGGTCTGCGGACAGGACGAAGTGGTCAAGACCGTTATCAATTCGGGCGATACCTTTCAGTACAACGTAGCGTTCCCCTCAAACGTACCGCCAGGCCTCTATTGGTACCATCCTCATATTCACGGACTCTCGGAGGCGGCTGTGCTTGGAGGCGCGTCGGGAGCCATCGTGGTCGACGGGATTGAGAATGTTCAGCCCGCTGTAGCAGGACTGCCGCAGCAGATTCTGGTGATCCGCGATCAACACCAGGTTCAAAATTTGCGCGAAGGACGCGGCGGATGCACCAATGACGTTCCATACCGGGACCTGACCGTAAACGATGTTCCGATTGATTCCAATCAGGCAGCGCCGCAAGGGGTTGTCACATTCACGCCTGCCGTCCTCAGCGTAAACCCTAATGAGCAGCAGTTCTGGCGTGTAACCAATTCTTCCGCGGACACCATCCTCGACCTGCAAGTGCAATACGGCGGCGTAGCGCAGACCCTCCAACTCGTGGCAATTGACGGTGTGCCAGTGAACTCCCAGGACGCCGCCGGACAGCCCGGCTTGATCCCGGTAACCCACTTCCGGCTGCCTCCGGCATCGCGCGTAGAGTTCATCCTGACAACTCCACCAAACAGCAACAATCCGGCGCAGTTGGTAACAACCAGCATCACCAGCGGTACGTGGGGAAATTGCTATCCCAATAGACCCATCTTGAACATAACCACGGGTGGCGATGCCCCATCCGGTGACGAAACCCAGAAGGCTTTTACCAAATTAACCACCCCGATGCCGCGCTTCTCGGGCATTGTGAGCGCACCGATAGCCAGATGGCGCCAGGTGTACTTTGACGAGAATACGCACGGCCAATATTTCATGGCGGTTGAGGGACAGCCCGAGAAGGTGTTTGATCCCAACCAATCCCCCGCCATTACAGCCATTCAGGGAACAGTGGAATGTTGGACGGTGCAGAACCGTACGATTGAGGCTCATGAATTCCATATCCACCAGATTCACTTTTTAGTTCAGTCGCAGAACAACTTTGCAATCAACAACCAACCGCTGGCACCGGCCATAGATGGTCAATTTCTCGATACTGTAGAGGTGCCCGCGTGGGATGGAAACCCTTCTCACCCCTACCCAAGCGTTACCCTGATGCTGGACTTTCGCGGACCGGACATTGGGACCTTTGTTTTTCACTGCCACCTTCTCATCCATGAAGATCTGGGAATGATGAACGTGATCCAGATCGTACCTGCATCATCCAGGTGGAATAGTCCCAAACCATGGATCGGGCCGGAGTATAAGAATGCGCCCGCGCCACCGGCTAAATCGCTCGCTCCAGCCGGCATGCTCATGCCCATGCCGGCTGAATCTCCAACAAAACCTGACGGAGGAGGAAAGCGGTAATGGTTGTGGCCTTTGAGCCATTCCGCGCTCCTAACAATGCGGCTTGATAAACCACTCAACGAGTCCGTTTTCATTCTGGGAAAATGGGCCGACCCGGTTTGTATCTTGAGGGTGAATGGGCGAGACGGGATAGCGTTTTATGTGCTATAGGTAACTAATGGCGAAGTTTTCGGCGGCCCCTAAAAAAGTGGTTTTCTTCTTTCCGTCCTTCGCGAGTTCTGAGGCGACTGCGCCACTTGGCGTAATGGCGGTTGCTACACCGCTGATTCGCGCAGGGTACGAAGTTGTCCTCGTCGATTCGACGATCACGCCTGACTTCAAGAAGCGCGTTCTTGAAGAAGTACGCGACGCCCTTTGTCTCGGCATCTCACTGGTCACGGGTCCGATGATTCGTGAGACCGTTGAGATTGCCCGCGCAGTCAAGGCCTGGAACAAAGACTTCCCGATCATCCTAGGCGGTTGGCACCCATCGCTGCTTCCGGGCCAAACATTGCAGGCGGATTGCGTCGACTATATCGTCCGCGGGCAAGGCGAATTCGCGCTTCTGGAACTGGTGCAGCACATCGAGGCAAGGTCCGCACCGGACCTCATTCCCGGAATCGGCTTCAAACGCGACGGCAGACTCACCCTCACCCCGGAACGCCCGTTGAAGCCATTGGCCGAGATGCCACCGAAGGCCTATCACATCGCGGATTTCGATGCCTATGAGCGTGGCTGCGGAAAGCGCTGGGCCATGTATACCTCCAGCCTCGCTTGCCCGTTCAATTGTGCCTATTGCACCAATTCCGGCGTGTACGGACGTCAATGGAACGCACTTTCACCAGAGCAGTTTGTTGAAGAGACCGTAGATCTGACGAGGCGCTATCGTCTTGAAATGCTGTGGGTGGTCGACGATAACTTCATGGTCGATCTCGATCGCGCCCGCGGGATCGCCGAGGGTCTGGTGCGTGCCGGTTCGCAATACAAGTGGAGCATTCAGGCGACCACGAATATGGTGGCGCGACTGTCGCCCGAAGATCTGAAACTGCTTCGCAGGGCAGGCCTCCATCAAATTTGTCAAGGTGTCGATTCGGGATCGCCAAAAGTTCTGAAGCTGATGAACAAGACGTTTCAGGACTTCGATCAGATCTACGAGAGCGCTGCACGATGCCTCGCGGCCGGCATTCGCCCTTCGTTCAATATCATCTTCGCTTTCCCGGGCGAAGGGTCGAAAGAGCGGCGAGAGACGGTCGACTTCATGATGGATGTTTGCCGGCGCTTTCCGGGCGCTGAGTTCTGGACAAATATCTTCACGCCTTATCCCGGCTCTCCAATCATGGAGCGCGCCAGCGAGATCGGCATCGAAGTTCCATCGACTCTGGAAGGTTGGGCAGATTTCTTTCCCCGCTACACGACGCTTCCATGGTTAAAAGGCAGAGACCATAAACGGCTTCAGATTACACGAGAGTATTTGCGCCTTGCATTCAACAGAATTCCTATTGCCACCGATACGCGTGGTCCGATTACTCGCGTCGTCCAGAAGGCCATCTCCATTCCGGCCCGCTGGCGCCTCGATCATGATGCCTACAAGTTTCCTGCCGAGATTTGGCTCAATAACAGCCTGAAGAAGGTAACGACTGCAGCCAAGCCCGCTGTCGACGCCAAGAGGCTTGCCAATACGCCCGCTGAGGCAGCCTGCTGATCTGGATAAACATGGCAATGCCAGGTTTTTTCATCCGTAAGACAGGCAATGCGGAGACAACCAATGTATTTGGAGACTTTTTCCCTAGAGGTGGATTATGGCGGACGTATTACTAACGCACTCTAACCACCTTCACCACGATCCGAAACAATTCCGGAAGATGCAGCCCTATCCTCCGCTGGGTACATTGTATGCGGCGACCGCACTGCGCTCGGCGGGCATTTCTGTAGCGGTCTGCGATACCGTATTTGCCGAGCCAGTTGCCGCTTTCCGTGCGGCCCTCAAAGAAAACTCGCCAAAGATCGTTGTGATCTGCGAAGACGACTTCAACTTCGTGACCAAAATGTGTTTGATGCACATGCGCAAGCTGGCCTGCCAGCTCTCAACGATTGCGAGTTCCGCCGGTATCAAGGTGATCGTACACGGATCGGATGCTACCGATTACCCGCGCGAGTATCTGGAAAATAGCGCAGACTTTGTTCTCAATGGCGAGATCGAACAGAGCCTTACCGATCTTTGCAATGCTCTTCTGAATTCCAGGTCCTGGCAGGCGATTCCCGGAGTGGTGCGATATTCCCCCGCCGATGACAAACTGGAAAAACTGCTCCCTGCGCCGCTCAATCCTTCCTGGGCCACCCTGCCTCGGGCGGCAAGAGACCTTATCGACCTCGAGCCCTATCGGCAGGCATGGACCGAATCACACGGCTATTTTTCAACGAACACCGTTGCCAGCCGCGGTTGCCCATATAGTTGCAACTGGTGCGCGAAGCCAATCTCCGGGAACCGCTTTCAACTGCGTGCACCCGAGGAAGTCGCGGCGGAAATTCATGAGTTGAAGACGCAGTTTGGCGTCGAGCATATCTGGTTTGGCGATGACGTATTTGCTTTGGATCGCCACTGGGTGGAGAAGTTTGCTCTCGCAGTCCAGTCGCATGGTGAACCCGTCCCGTTCAAAATTCAGTCGCGCGCCGATCTCATGACCGACTCCACTGTTGCTGCTCTCAAGCGGGCTGGTTGTGCCGAAGTCTGGATGGGCGTTGAGTCGGGTTCGCAAAAGATTCTCGATGCCATGAAAAAAGGCCTGAAGCTTCCCGCAGTTCATGCGGCCCGGCAAAGACTCGCGGCAGCTGGAATTCGGGCATGCTACTTTATTCAATTCGGCTATCCCGGCGAGGGCTGGGCTGAAATCTGCGAGACAGTGAAACTGGTGCGCAAAACGCGGCCAGACGATATCGGCGTGTCGGTCTCCTATCCTCTTCCCGGCACCGGCTTTTTCGAGCAGGTTCAGGCACAATTGGGAATGAAGCGCAACTGGGACGATAGCGATGACCTTTGCACCATCCACATCGCACGCTACAACGATGCCTTCTATCATGCTCTTCGCGACGCGCTCCACGCCGAGGTGGCCGCATGGAGCGCACCAGCAAAAACGTCCGCTTCCGCTTCGCTCGAAACCATGTGGAGCCGCATCCAGGCCATGGAGCATGAGTCGAGAAACGCTAATGTTCTTTCACTTCCCATCGAGCCATCCAGCAGCAAAGTGAGTTCGTTTCTCCCGCTTGAAGAAGCCTTCGTCGAAGCCAGGAGATCTTGATGCCGGACCTGCTTTTAACGCATGGATACTTCCTCTATGAGGACCCCAAAGAGATGCAGGTCATGAAGCCCTATGCGCCTCTGGGGATTCTTTATATCTGTTCGCATCTGCGGCGCCAGGGTTTCGCTGTCGAAGTCTTCGACACAACATTTTCAAGCCGCGATTCGCTTTATCGCCATCTGCAAACTGAGACGCCATCCGTGCTCGGCATCTATGCAAACCTGATGACTCGCGGCAATGTCGTCGACATCATTCGCGTGGCACGCGAGTCCGGCTGGCGCGTGATCGTAGGAGGCCCCGAGCCTGGCGCTTATGCACAGGAGTTCCTCGAGTCGGGAGCGGAGTTTGTCGTCTTTGGCGAAGGCGAGTCGACGATGGAGGATTTGTTGACATCCCTCCGCGATGGCGCTGCCGCATCGGGCAGCGATTGGAAATCGAAGATCGCCGGGATGGCCTATCTCGATGATCAGGGTGCCTTTCATCGCAATCCCCCGCGTGCGCAAATCGCCGATCTCGATGCGCAACCCTGGCCTGCGCGCCAGGCGATCGATCTGCATCGTTATGTCGATACATGGCGAACTCACCATCAGCAGGGCTCAGTCAATTTCATTACCGCGCGTGGATGCCCCTACAAGTGCCGCTGGTGCAGCCATCAGGTTTACGGCCAGACGCACCGCCGCCGCAACCCGATCAAGGTGGTCGATGAGTTGGAATGGCTGTTGAAGGAATATACCCCGGACATTGCTTGGATATCGGACGACGTTTTTACAATTAATCATGAATGGATTCGTCAATATGCCGCGGAAATGCGCAGACGCGGGCTCCATATCCCGTTTGAATGCATCTCGCGCGCCGATCGGCTCAACGAAGAAATGCTCGACCTTCTCGCGGAATTGGGATGCTTCCGAATCTGGATCGGTTCGGAGAGCGGCTCGCAGAAACTGCTAGACGCAATGGATCGCGGCGTGAAGGTGGAACAGGTCCAGCGCGCTGTCGAGATGAGTCGCGCACGCAATATTCAGAGCGGCATGTTTCTTATGTGGGGTTACGAAGGCGAAGAGATGGAGGACATTGAAGCGACCGTCCGCCACGTCAGCAAGGCGCGACCCGACGTGTTCCTCACGACAGTCTCTTATCCGATCAAGGGCACGCCTTACTACGAGCAGATTCAAAGCAAGCTCGTGCAACTGAAGCCCTGGGCGCAAACCACCGATCGCGAAATCAAAATTGCCGGCCGGCACTCGCGGGCGTTTTACGCACATGCAGACAAACTGCTTCGCGATGAGGTCAAGTTAGCGTCGCTAAGCGATGACCCCGGCGTTAGCGCGACGCTCCTTGCCGATCTCAAGCTGAGTATCTCTGCTTCGCGCAACGGGCTCCTGACCACACAGGCTGAGGTGGAGGCATGAGCGTCGAAAGAGCAAGCAATACCATTGCGGACTTTCCCAGCTTGGGCGCCGGAAAAGCCTTCGACCGCATCGCCAATGAATACGATCAGATTTTTACCGACTCCGTCATTGGCCGGGCACAGCGAGATGTTACTTGGAAGGAGCTCACAAACACCTTTAGCAAGGGTGATTCGATTCTCGAACTCAACTGCGGCACAGGTGAGGATGCCCTCTTCCTGGCTGGACAAGGCATATCTGTTCTTGCATGCGATGCCTCGCAACAGATGATCGCGAACGCCGAGCAGCGCCTCAACGCAATGCCGAATCCGCTTCCCGCCGTCTTCCGACAGTTACCGACGGAGCGCATTGGAGAACTCGCCCAAACAACTCAGTTCGATGGTGCATTTTCGAACTTCTCCGGATTGAATTGCGTCGCGGACCTTGCCGCGGTGGCCTCTTCTCTTAATGGCATCGTCAAGCAAAATGGCCGTCTTGTCCTCTGCTTTTCCACGCGCTTTTGCGTGATCGAAATACTCTACTTTATTGCTCAAGGAAAGTGGCGCAAAGCCTTCCGCCGATGCAAGGGATATTCAGAAGCAACGCTCGACGGTGTACCATTCACGGTCTACTATCCAACCGTTCGACAGATCAAGCAATATTTCGCGCCGGCCTTTCGTCTTTCTTCCTGCATCGGCATCGGAGTAACTGTGCCGCCCTCTTATCTTGAAAGCTGGGCACGCCGCTATCCCACCATCTTTAGCCTCTTGCGCCGGCTCGAAGGATTCGTTGCCGCCGCCCCAGTGCTTCGCTGTTTAGGCGATCATGTCCTGCTGAGTTTCGAAAAGGTGCCGCAATGAGCACTGAGCAAATCTATGCGACTCATGAAGCCCAGGAGACCGTTTTGCCCACAGCATTGCCACTTCTCTGCTGGCAATGCGGCGCACCTATAGCAAGCCTCGAAGCAGAGACTCGAACCGGCACGGGTACGCGCAAGTGCCCTGTCTGTGCGGCGGAAACAGAATTTCGCGACGGCATCTGGTGCGCGCTTGCCCCGCAGCGCTCCGATCGGTTTCGAAAATTCATTCGCGAGTACGAATTCATTCGGGCAGCAGAAGGGCGCGGCAGCGGCCAGTCGGAGTACTACCTCAATTTGCCTGACAAGGATATCTCCGGTCGCAACAACGATCAGTGGAAAATCCGCGCGCGCACCTTCGCGACATTAATCCAACGCATTCTGACACCGCTTGCCCATCTCCATGCAAGGCCCTTGCGCGTCCTCGATCTGGGGGCCGGCAATAGTTGGATGAGCTATCGTCTCGCGCTCCGCGGACACCTTACCGTGGCCGTCGACTTGCTCACGAATGACAGCGACGGACTCGGAGCGGCTATTCACTACAGCAGCGCGATCAAGCCGCTGTTTCCCCGCGTTCAGGCAGAGCTCGACCATCTCCCCTTCCCGTCTTCCCTCTTCGACCTTGTGATTTTCAATGCTTCCTTCCATTACTCGGAGAATTATGAACGCACATTCGGCGAAGCAGTGCGTTGCACGCGACCAGGCGGCAAAGTGGTGATTGCAGACACACCGTGGTACGCAAAAGAAGAGAGTGGTAAACAAATGGTCAAGGAGAAGCAGAAGCACTTTACCGCCACCTACGGCTTCCCTTCCGACTCCATTTCGAGTCTCGAATATTTAACCCCCGAACGACTAAAAAGCTTGCAAGATGCTTTCTGCCTGGATTGGACAATCATCAAGCCATTTTATGGAATTCACTGGGCTTTACGGCCACTTCGCGCCAGGCTGCAAGGCAAACGCACCCCATCGCAATTCCGCATTTATGTCGCAGGAGTAACCGCATGATCATCCTCTATCATCCTCGCGCTACGCGCCCCCGGAATCGGCGGCTTCCGCTTGCCATTCTCGCGCTCGCCGCGGTGCTTGAGGGGAAGGAAGAGTATGAGATCATCGACGGAAATCTTGTGGACGACGCGACTGGCGCGATTCTGAAACTCATCGATCTGCACAAGGTCGAGTTGCTCGGCGTCTCAGCCATGCCCGGACCGCAGATGGTCGCGGCGATGGAGACCTCGCGCGAGATTCGCCGTCTTCGGCCGGATGTCCCGATATGCTGGGGCGGTTACTTCCCTACCCTTTATCCGGACGCGGCGCTCAACGCACGCTATGTGGATTATGTTGTGCGCGGCCAGGGCGAAGATACGCTGCTCGAGCTTCTCGATGCACTTCGCGGCAATCGTCCTCTCGATTCGATTAAAGGGCTTTCCTATAAAGATGTATTTGGGATGCGCCGCGACACTGGGGAGCGGCCGATGAAAGGGCCGGACGAGTTCCCATGGTCGCCATTTCATCGTCTTCCTGTCGAACAATATATGCGACCGTCTTTCTTTGGCAAGCGCACCGCCGTTCACCACGCCAGCATCGGCTGCCCATTCAACTGCAGTTTCTGCGGCGTTCATGCGGCGTACGGCAACAAGGAAAAGATGGAGTCGCCGGACCGTACGGTTGCCATCCTCACTCATCTTGTCGAGCGCTATGGCGCGGACTCCGTTCAGTTCTACGACATGAACTTCTTCCTGCGCGAAGATCATGCGCGCGAACTATGCGACAAGATGGCGCATTTGAATCTGCGCTGGTGGTGCGAGGCGCGTGTAGATATCATGTCGAGTTACTCGGATGAGACTTTTGCTGCGATCAAGCGAGCAGGATGCGCGATGATCTTCTTCGGCGCCGAGTCCGGCTCCGACTGGGTGCTTGAAGAGATGCAGAAAGGTATTACGACCGAGCAGACTTTGCTGATTGCAAAGCGAACACGTCAATTCGGCATAATCCCCGAATTCTCTTTCGTCATCGGCAACCCCAACGATCCTGACCGCGATACGCGCGAGACTCTCCAATTTATTCGCAAGATCAAGCGCATCAATCCAGACTCAGAAATCATCGTCCAACACTACACGCCCACACCTCAGCCGCATAAGGCAGGCGGCGAGATGTACGGCAACATAGACGTTCAATTTCCGGATTCCCCGGCAGTTTGGGCGACCAAGGAATGGATGGACTACACGCTCCGCATCGATACACGGGCGCCCTGGCTCAAGCAACCTACCAAGAGACTCATTGACAACTTCGAGACAGTCCTGAGCTCTCGCTGGCCTACAGTTCAGGACATTCGCGCCCCGCGATGGAGCCGCATTTTCCTCCAGTTCCTCAGTGCATGGCGCTATGCACTACACATTTATGCGTTGCCCTTCGAGCTTCATCTTGCCCACCATTTTATTGCCCTGCGCAAGCCCAAGCGGGAGAGCTTGTGATAACAAGAACGTGCGCCTCTGGAGTCCGACCAGACGCCAGTGTCTTCGATCGCTGGGCGCAGGTGTATGACGAAGAGCGCAACCCGCTCCTGTTGCTTGAAGAGCGCTGCGCCGCACCGCTCTTGCCGTCAATCGGCGGTAGCCATGTTCTTGATATCGGTTGCGGGACCGGACGATGGCTTGCGCGTTTAGAAGCCCTCGGTCCGGCCTCACTCGTCGGCGTCGATTGCTCTTCCGCCATGCTGGATCGCGCCCGCCAAAAGCTCTCCTCCATGACAAAGCTAATCGTGGACGACTGCTCAGAGCTACCTGGCGCAGATGGTTCGTACACGTTTGCAATGGCCTCTTTCCTGCTTAGTTACATCAAGGATCTACAGAATTTTGCCCAGGAATGTGCGCGCGTCGTTAGACCCGGAGGCTGGATGCTTATCTCCGACATGCATCCGGCAACAGCAACAGAGAGAGGCTGGAAGCGAAGCTTCCGTGTTGAGGGAACAAAGGTCGATATCGGAATCTATTCGCGATCATTGGCCGAAATCCAATCCGCGTTTCAGCAAAATGGATTTGTAGTTGAGACACTTGTCGAACCATCGTTCGCTGAACCCGAGCGTTCTATATTCGTGAACGCAGGAAAAGCTGACGAATTTGGAAAGCTGGTTGGAACAGCCGCTATTTACATTCTGAAATTGCAAATGCGGACCCCAGCTATAAGTCTCGAATCCGCCAAGAAGCGAACCACACTTCAGATTTCAAACGCGCGCGTGGCAGTCTCTTCCGATGCCTGGAACAATGAAACTCTCTCGATCGAGGACGGGCGAGTCTTCGCCATCGGCGACCGGACCAGCGCGGATGCCCACACCCTCGATTTGAGCGGGTATGCGGTTCTTCCCGGCTTAATCAATGCGCACGATCATCTCGAGTTCGGACTGTTCCCAAGGCTCGGACGCTCAGCCGAAGCGTCCCCATTTCAGAACTGCTCCGAATGGGCTGAGGAGATTCATCAGGTTCACGCGGCAATCATCGAGAAACATAGGCAAGTCCCAAAAGCATCGCGCATTTTGTGGGGTGCGCTGAGAAATCTTCTCTGCGGCGTGACAACTGTGTGCCATCACAATCCACTCCACGAGAACATGGCCGATCCTGATTTTCCAATCCGTGTCGTGACCGATTTTGGTTGGTCGCACTCTCTCGCCTTCGATCCCCATCTGGCCGAAAAAGCTCAAGCGACGTCCAACGATGAACCGTTCATCGTTCACGCGGCAGAGGGCACAGACGAGTCGAGCCGCGCCGAAATCGCTCAACTGGACCGCACGGGAGTCTTGAACAAACACACCGTGCTGGTTCACGGCCTGGCTTGTACAGAAGCCGACATTGCCCTCATCAACAAGCGCGGAGCATCGTTGATCGTGTGCCCGACATCGAACCGCTTTCTCTATGGCAAGAGCGCTTCAAAGCAACTGCTCGCCAGCGTTGACCGCGTGGCTCTCGGCAGCGACTCTCCGCTTACCGCTGCCGGCGATCTGCTGGATGAAGTGCGCTATCTTCATTGCGAAATGGGTATGGACGCCAACAGTATTTACAGGATGGCCACAAACACAGCGGCAGAGATGCTTCATCTGACCGGCGGGCAGGGCCAAATCGCAGAATCCGGCGTCGCCGATCTGATCGCGATTCGAAGCCAAAGCAATACACCAGCCGAAGTCCTGTGCAACGCGACTTACGCCGATGTTGAATTAGTCTTGTTCGCGGGCCGCGTTCAATTGGTCTCTCAAGAGCTTTACAAACGCCTTCCTCAGGCTTTTCGTGATGGACTCAATCTTTTCGAAGTCGGAAGTCAAATGCGCTGGGTTCGCTCAAATTTGAGAGTGCTCTTCAATGAAGCGGAGAACATTCTTGGCCTGGGCTACGTGATGCTCGGCGGAAGAGAGGTGCATGTTGCCGATGCTTCATGAGATACAACCCGCACCTTCGGTCCACTTGAAATCCGCGCGTATTCGCAGCCTTCCCATCCTGTTGCTCAATGTTCACAGCCAGTGCAACTGCCGCTGTGTGATGTGCGATATTTGGCAGCGCAAGGATGGTCGCGCGTTCCCCGCCGCAGACCTTGACCGCCATCGCGAATCGATGCGGACGCTCGGAGTGAAGCTTGTTGTTCTCACCGGCGGTGAGCCATTGCTGAACCGAGACCTGGATTCGATTTGCACATTCTTTCGCGAATTGGAAATCCGCATCACGCTGCTCACTACCGGATTATTGCTTGAGAAGCGGGCGGAAAGCGTCACAGCAGCCTTCGACGACATCATCGTTTCGATAGATGGACCGCCGATGATCCACGATCGAATTCGCCGCGTCCCCAATGGCTTCCAGTCGATTGAGAAGGGCGTCCGGGCGGTACGTTTGCGTCGACCGGAGATGCAGATTGCCTGCCGCACCACCGTTCAGAAATTGAATCACCAACATTTGCGCGCTACTGTTGAAGCTGCAAAATCGTTGGGACTGACCAGCGTTTCCTTCCTCGCCGCAGACATTTCCTCCGCAGCATTCAACCGCGAAGTCCCTTGGTCCTCCGAGCGCCAGAATGAGATCGCACTGAGCAAGACCGAACTCGTCGAGCTTGAAGAAGAGATCGAACTGCTGATCCAGATGCGTCACGCTGGCCTCGATGGCGGTCTCATAGTCGAGAGTGACGAAAAGTTGCAGAGGATCGCAAGGCGTTTTCGAGAAAACATCGAAGGTACAACGCCCAAAGCTCCCATCTGCAATGCGCCCTGGGTTTCTGCCGTCATCGAAGTGGATGGGAATGTTCGTCCATGCTTCTTTCATCCCTCGGTCGGCAATATAAACCAGCTCAGCCTTGAAGAAGCAATCAACAGCGAGACCGCTCTTTCATTCCGAAGCAATCTGAAGATTGCGAGCAACCCAACCTGCCAGCGCTGTGTCTGTTCGCTCAATTACTCCGAGTGATGCTGAAGCCACAGATTGGCGCAATCACCTAAACTAAAGTAGATCCCGACCTGGTTTGGGTTGCCGCGAAATTTCGGCTCTGATGAACCGTGCAGCGGGCGTCGAAGTCGCATATGGGAGAAAGGGTAGTAATGACGATCGAAGAGATTGAGCGCGTGTGCGATGCGTCAGAGCCACAACGTTGGCCGAGCCACGAGCTTGAGGCGCCGGAACTTCAGCACTGCGAGACTTTCTATCCGCTTGGATTTCCAACCGAGTTGAGAACGAATTCAATTGAGATTCTTGCGCAGGCACGCAATCTCTGGTCGGGGGTTCAAGAACGTTTCCACACTCAACCTATTCGCGTGGACCTGCACGTTGTTGAGGCCGGCTCGAAAGAGTGTCCTGCCCCGCCGGCTTCCAGGATCGTACGCCCGAATCTGATCAGCGTGGCGAACAAAGACAACTACAGCATTGCCAATCTCGATGAGGCCACGACCCAGATCGTACTTTCACACGCTGCGGAAAAGCACATCAACTATCTGAACTATTTCTTCCTCGAGCCGGCACCTCTTCACCACATAGCGGCTCAATTTACGACTCCCATTCATGCTGGATGTGTCTCGCTCGATGGCAAGGGCGTATTGTTGTGCGGCGATTCGGGCGCAGGCAAGTCTTCGCTATCCTATGCGTGTGCGCGTTCCGGATGGACCTACGTGACCGACGACGCCAGCTATATGCTCCACGATGCAGAGGACCGGCGGGTAACCGGTCATTCCAGGAAGGTCCGATTTCGCCCATCTGCAGGCGAGCTCTTTCCTGAAGTGAATGGGTTGGATCTAACTCCGCGCGCCGCCGGCAAGCCTTCCATTGAGGTGCCGACGGATGTGTTGCCAAAGATGATTTGTGCGCAGACTGCGCTGGTTGACTACATCGTGTTTCTAAATCGACACTCTGGAAGTGAACAGCAGCTTGTTCCGTTTCGAACAGAGGTTGCAAGGCACTACATGCGCCAGGTCCTCTACGGGTCGGCGCAGTCGCGTGTGGTGCAGCACGCTGCCATTGAACGCCTGTTGACGGCTGAGATTTTCGAACTCCGATACACAGACCTGGACTGGGGAGTGCCCCGTCTGGAAGCGCTCATTCGAGATGGATGCTAAGCAAACAGCCCAGTTCTGCCAGTTGATTCCTGAACGGACTCTGGTAAACCATGCAAACAAATTCGAAGATTGTTTGGGTTGACGTTCTGCCGCATGAGGAATTCAGGAAGCCGATGAATGTAACTGGCGAGTCGATCATGAATTCCAAGCCGCGAATCCCTCTTGAGGTTCGTGCTTTGCTCGCAGCGCTTCAATTGAGCCAGCCCGACATGGCTCCTCTCAACAAGCTGTCCGACGAGCAATGGGAGAGCCTTCTCTCATTCAGCGATCTGTCCCATCTCACGCTGGCGATTGCGCAACTGCCAACGAACGAGTTTCCGCAATGGGTCGTCGAACGGCTCGCCACGAATGTTAGCGACAATGCTCTCCGCTTCGAACGCATCAAGGCAACCTACCAGGAAGCCGCAGCAGCGCTTGACCGGGCCGGTATTGCACACATGGTTATCAAGGGCTTCACCCAGTCTCCCGAGTATGTTATGAACCCACGGCTCCGGGCGCAGTCTGATCTTGATATCGTGTGCACACCAGAGAACATCGAAGCTGCCCGCGACGCGCTCTATTCCGTTGGCTACCAAACCGTACACTTCCAAAGAGAATATTGCAGAGCCGACCATATTCCAACGCTGGTTAAGGTTGGCCCATGGAATTGGAAAGGCAATCATTTCGATCCGGAGATGCCGCTAGGAATTGAGTTGCACTTTTGCCTTTGGAACCAAGGCGTCTCTCGAATCGATGTTCCGGAAGCAGCTCTATTTTTTGACCGGCGTATAACGCGAGAGCTGAGCGGCATGAAGTTTCCGTGTCTCAACCGCGTCGACCATCTCGGTCATTTGGCACTTCACATTCTGCGCAATCTCCTGTTGCCAGATTGGATCATCCATCACGTTTTCGAACTTGCTCGATTCCTTCATTCTCACGCGGACGATGAGACCTTCTGGCAACAGTGGCATGAGCTTCACTCACCGGCTCTGCGGTCCTATCAGGCTTTTGCCTTTTATTATGCGCATGCATGGTTCGATTGCAGGCTCAACCCTCTGGCCGCGAGCGAGATCGACAAGCTGCCGAAAGTCCTTCGTAGCTGGCTACAATATTTTCAGAGCTCCCCGCTGGAGTCGATGTTCCATAGGAATAGAGACTCAGTATGGCTGCACATCGCAGTCGTCGGCTCATCCAAAGAAAAGTGGGGGTTGCTCAAACAGGCCTTGATTCCAACCAGCATCGGATCCACTAAATCCATCGCCGTTCATGTGCGCAATCGAAAGATCATTGAACCCTCCACCCGTCCCCGTTGGCAGCAATACATTGCGTATCTGATCAACCGTACATGGGTATATGGATATTCCGCTATTGTCACTTTGACGCGCGGCCTGGGCTGGTACATGTCTCGCATCTTCCGTTCCTAAGCTCGCATCTCCAGAAGCGCAATTGCGTGACAGGCACGAGACTCACGCGTATGATTTTTCCAGCTTGCCGATTACCAGTGCCCATTTCCAGGCCGTTCACGAAATGTGTGGACCGGAAAGTACGAGGCGCTCTGGGGGCGAGTTCATAAAAGAAGGTGTAATATGCATAACTTCCTCAGTTCTTCCTTGTTTTGTCGTCGTATTTCCCGGTCTGAAATTCGGATTGGCGCAATTGCAACCAGGGCACTCTTTCTGGCGATTGGATGGATGGCATTCGCGAGCTTGCCAGTGTTCGCAGGTACAGCGACAACCACGACTCTGGCCGTGACCAGCGGCGGGGACCGAGGGAGTTGGGTCAAAGAATCTG
>Ga0302319_10009665_pt1 | contig 18514 bp, 17 predicted proteins | sample Bog_T0_2_FD_203319 | JGI IMG/M metagenome (GOLD analysis project Ga0302319, IMG submission 203319) | Peat permafrost microbial communities from Stordalen Mire near Abisko, Sweden - Bog_T0_2 | ecosystem: Environmental > Terrestrial > Soil > Wetlands > Peat | place: Sweden: Abisko, Stordalen Mire...
CAAGTGGTTTTCCTACGATGGTGACAAGAACGGGTTGCCGACTTGGAATTCCGCGGATGCCGCCGGCACGGACAACCAGTGGTCGCGCGCCGGGCAGCTTGGCGCCTTTGAAGACGAGGGCGTGGATCTGGCCGCGTATCTTGTCCGCGAGTTGCAGGCGATGGCGGTAATTGCCGGGCAAATTGGCGAAAAGCCGGACGAGCAATCTTTCCGCGATCATGCCGCGAGGGTCAACCAGCTCATCAACGAAGTTTTTTGGGACGAGAAACAGGGGCTTTACTTCGACCGCAACGAAAAGACGAAGCAGCCGGTGCCGGTCAAATCCGCCACCAATTTCATGCCGCTTTTCTGCGGCGCGCCGAGCGATGGCCAGGTGAAACGCATGGTCAAGGAACACCTGACCAACGAAAACGAATTCTGGCTGGCCTATCCCGTGGCCAGTTATGCCAAGACAGAACCGGATTATTACCAAGGAAGCCATGTTCTGCCCAACGGCTCGCACGAATGCAACTGGCGGGGCAGCACCTGGGCGCCCACCAACTACATGATCTTCCAGGGCCTGATGCGTTACGGCCAAATTGACGTGGCCCGGGAACTGGCCGGCCGATTGTTCGAAATGGCCGTCGTCAAGAACCCCATGCTCCGCGAGTATTACAATGCCGAAACCGGGGAGGGCCTGGGCCAGACCAATTTCTGGGGTTTCACGGCGCTCTATTACGTGATGCTGCTGGAGTGCGAACTGAAATATGACGCCTCGGCACTGGAGGGTAAATTCCGGCCCATTATTCCGGAGGAACTGGGGATCAAATACGAGGCCTGATGTTGGACCGCAGAATACGCGATTGGGTTTTGGACAGACTTGAGCCGTTCTCTGAATTCTGTCCAGGGAATCAGCGCAATCGCCACGGGCGAGGCCGGCGTGATGCAATAATCCCGCGTGGCACAAGATTTTCAATTGCTGGCCACTCGCGGTCAAACGTGGCAACCTCCCGCTCCGATTGACAAATCCAACCACCACTCCGAACGGTAAGCGTCTCTTGTCGCGATTGATTGGCTGGGGGCTGGTGGGTCAAATCGCAGTGGCCGTTTTGCTGCTAGTCCCCGGCACCGCGAAATACTGGCAGGGTTGGGCGTTTATGTCCGTGAATCTTGTCGTCACGGTCGCCTTTTGCACTTATCTCTACCAACTCGATCCCCAAGTGCTCGAACGCCGGCTGCTCCGAAAGGAAAAAGTCGGCGCGCAAAAAATCGTCCTGTTCCTGATGAAAGAGGTTTCCGTCATTTTCTACCTGTTGTGCGGTTTGGATAATCGCTTTGGCTGGTCACGCGCTTTTATCGGGCCGGTGCCGTGGTGGCTCACGTTGCTGGCGCTGGCTTGCTATGCGGGTGGTTATCTCCAGTTTTTCCCCGTCATGAAGGCCAACCGCTTTGCCTCGAGCATCATCCAAGTTGAGGCCGGCCAGACCATTGCCGACACCGGGCCTTATCGTCTCGTGCGGCATCCCATGTATGCAATCGGAATTTTCCTTTGGTTCTGGATGCCATTGGCGCTTGGCTCATTTGTTGTGCTGCCCGTCGCCATGCTCATCATTCCAATCCTCATGTTCCGCCTGCTGAACGAGGAAAAATTTCTCCGCCGCGAACTGCCCGGCTACGCCGAATACTGCCAGCGCACCCGTTACCGGCTCATCCCCTTTGTCTGGTAAAACGGCGCTCTAACAAAATTACCCGCCGCCAGTCAGGATTTTTCGTGCGCACGCGGGGCGGCATCCGTATCTTCAGGCGGCTTTATGGCAACGATCAAACCCTTCGCTGCGCTGCGACCGTTACCCAAACTCGCCTCGCAAATCTGCGAGCTGCCCTACGACGTTTTGTCGGCGGCGGAGGCGCGCAAGTTTGCCGCCGGCAATCCGCTTAGTTTCTTCCACGTCAGCCGGCCGGAAGTGGATTTGCCGCCCGGCACGGACGCCAATGCGCCGGGTGTTTATGCGAAGGGCCGGGACAATTTCCAAAAGCTCATCCGCGACGGCGCACTGCAACAGGATGCGCAGCCGTTTTTTTATTTATACCGGCAAATCATGGGCCGGCACTCGCAAACCGGCATCGTCGCCGCCGCGAGCTGCGAGGAATACCAGCGCGGCATCATCAAAAAGCACGAATTGACGCGCGTGGACAAGGAGGACGACCGCGTCCGCCACATCGAGACGCTGAACGCGCAGACCGGCCCGGTTTTCCTGACATATAGGTCTCAGCCGTCACTTGATTTGTTCAAGGAGGCGTCCCGTTCGGCATTGAATCGCAAGCCAGATGTGGATTTTATAGCAGCTGACGGCGTGCAGCATACAGCTTACACCATCAAAGACGGAAAGACGATTGAACTCATTCAGGAGGTCTTTGAATCAATTCCGTATCTTTACATCGCCGACGGGCATCATCGCAGTGCGGCGGCAGCGCGGGTATTTCAAAGCCGCAAGGGCGCGGGTGGCAGCGGACAGTTTCTCGCCGTGATTTTTCCGCATGACCAAATGCAGATTCTGCCCTACAACCGCGTGCTGAAGGATTTGAACGGCCATTCGCCGGAACAATTATTGAAAAAACTTCAAATCCATTCAGATTTTTTGATTTCGAAAAGCGGAAGCGCAACGCCAAAGGGGAAATGCGAACTCGGTTTTTATTTTCAAGGGAAATGGCGGACGCTTTCAATCCACCCGGTAAAATCGTGGAAAGACGCGGTTGAGAATCTGGACGTGACATTGTTGCAAAAAAGAATTCTTGGGCCGATTTTCGGCATTGACGACCCGCGCACGAGCAAACGCATCCATTTCGTCGGTGGCATCCGCGGCACGGCGGAGCTGGAAAAACTGGTGGACAGCGGCGAATACGCCTGTGCGTTCTCGATGTTCCCGACCGGCATGGACGATTTGATGGCCGTCGCCGACGCGGGCGGGATCATGCCGCCGAAAAGCACCTGGTTTGAGCCAAAGCTCCGCGACGGGATGTTCTGCCATTTGATTTGATTCCCGTAGCGGCGTTTGTGAAAACGCCGAATCCGCGCTTTCACAAGCGCGGCTACAAACTTGGCGTTGGCTGTAACAATTTCCCTTCGCGGTTGTCTTGCGGTTAAATGATGCCAACCGAAATGACCAGCAGCGCGCAACAGGACGAATCCGCCGTGGCGGCCGTGTGGCGCGGCGACGCGGAACGCTACCGCGAACTCGTCGAGCGCCACGAACGGCGGGTGTTCGCCGTGGCGTGGAGCCGGCTCGGCGATGCTGCGCTGGCCGAGGAGGCGGCGCAGGAGGCCTTCATCCGCGGATACCGGCGACTGTGGCTGCTCGGCGACGGCGCGAAATTTGCCGCGTGGATCACCACCATCGCCCGCCATGCCGCCATCAATCTGGGGCTGCGCCACCGTCGCGAATTGAACAAGCGCGAACGCTGGGCCTTGGAACAGCCCGCCGCCGCCAGCCCGGCCACCGGCGAATCAACCGAACTTTGCCCGCCGGAAACGCTGCGCCAGACGCTGGCCGAATTGCCCGCCGCGCACCGCGAATGTCTCGTGCTGTTTTATCTCGAAGGCAAAAGCGGCGCAGAAGCGGCGGCCACGCTGGGAATTTCGGAGGCGGCATTGCGCGTGCGCCTGCATCGCGCCCGCGCGGCGTTGCGGGAGCGGCTGGAGGAAAACCTCGAAGGTTCGCTGGCCAATTTGCGTCCGGCCAAAACGCTCGTCTCTTCCGTCATGGCCGGTGTGCTGGCGTCGTCTTCCGCGAAAGCCGTCACGGCGGGCGGCATTGGCGCGGCAATTTTCGGAACGCTGGCAAAATTCACGCCATTCAAATGGCTGTTCACGCTGTTTGCTTTTATCCCGCTCATCCTGCCGGTGATCATGATTTTGCCGGGGCTGCTTTTTCAGCGTTGGCAGAGGCGTGATGAACAACGAAATTATCGGGATCAAAAGGGATTTCGCGCCAGCCTGCACCGTCAAATTGACATAAGCTATCTGGTTTTTTTTGCGCTTCTCATCGGGATGACTTTTGTTTCTGTCGCGGCGATGACCCGTCCTTTTGGTTTTGGAACCAAAGACCTGTTTCTTGTCATCGGATTGTTCGCACTGGCGGTGGTGGGTTTTGCCGGACGACTGCTCGAAATCAATTGCAGTTGGTTTCGAATCGGTTTTCTGTTCTGCAATCTTGTCATGTCCGGCTTTTATTTATGCATCGGTCTGGGCTGGCTTCCGATTGCCGCTGTGTTTCCGACAATCATGATTTCCACACTTTTCACAGTTTTTGCGAACCCGAACCGTTTCCGTCCGCTGCGGATGGATAACAATCTGTTTCTCCGCGCCACGCAGGACATGTTGCCGCCCGCAGATTTTCCGGTGCGGGAAAAATCTTCAATCCGTTTCGACCGCGCCGCACGTCGCGCCTTTGCCCGGTTTCTAGGCGAACGCCAACTGGCAAGTGATTTTCGCTGGGGAACAGGCGGTATGACGCTTTATCTGCCTGCTGTGAAATCACCTTTGACAACGATGTGGAACCGGATTTTTCCGACGGTTAGGAATAGTTCAAGCATCACGCTCGGATGGGATGGCCTGGTCGCGGCGCACTGCGGGAAAAAAGACGCTGCGGGTTTGGAAGCGTTGCGGGACAATTCCATTTCCAACCTGACGCAATTGGAAAATCAAGTGGCTCTGGCCGTCGGGCAGGCATGGCAGGATTTCCGAGACGGAAGAATTGCATTTGCCGAGCGGGCAATCGGAGAAATTTCCGACACGGAAATTTTTGTCGTGCCGCCCGGTCGAACCCGGGCGAATCGCTGGATGCGAATTGTGACGGGCGGCTTCATGGCGGTGGCATCGGTTCTTCTGGCAGCAGGCTGGCTGTTTCCAGAAAAACTTTCCGGCCTGAAGCCCGTCTCAACCACCGAGGCGCAAGTCCGCGCGTTTTTGGGCGGCATCAAAACCAACTCAAATTACAATATCATTTTCCCCGACAGTCCGCAGATTGCAATGGACTTCTGTTTGGTCTTGCCACCGGCAAATCTTTTCAGCCGAGACGGATTGCTGGCGACAAGGCAGGAGGTTTTGAGGTTCGGAGGTTTTAATCCGGGCGGAACATTGGAATCAAAATATGCGAGTCTTGGAAATTCTTGGACTTTTGGAAAAGCAATTGCAGGCGGTTGGTTCAGTTTGAACGACTTGGGCGTGGATTCCGGCAAGATGTCGGCGGCTTTGCACAACCCGAAAATTGATAGTTGGATGAAGCTCCGTTTTCAGTTGTGCCAGTTCCAATGCAGCAATGACGGAACAAATTATACCGTCGGGCAAGTGAACAGCATGATACTGGGGCAGCTTCGCCTGTTGCGCGACGTAAATTGTCTAGACTTGGTGGATCGGGAAAAAAATCATCCAGCAACTTTCCGCGTTGCAGGTTCTTTCCGGCGAAGCCTCCGCGGGCCGTCCGCCACTGCGGAATTGGCGCGACATGCGCGGGTTGTTTTACACGCCCGGCTGGCCGGCGCTTCAAGACACTTATTGCGACCTTGCCGCGCTGGAAATTCTTGGCGGTCTGGACAGGATTGACCGCGAGGCGTGTATAAAAATGGTTTTGAAACTTCATCACGGCAAAGGCTTCTTCGCGCCGCCGAACACGGACGAACAATGGCGGCTGCAGATCAACGGCGACGCGCGCGACACCATCGCCGCGTTTGAATCGCTGCGCATCCTCGGCGCGCTGGATCGCGTAAAGGATTTGGACAAATGGCAGTTCCGCGTAGCGTCATATAATTCGTCCAAATCCGAAGCGAATGGCGTTCGCATCCCGACCTGGGATGAAATCGAGGCGTGGGTCTGCCAGCAGCGGCTGCAGACAATTCTCCGCGAGCGAAAAGAGAATCCAACCGCGCCGGTTCGCTCATTGCTTGAGCCGTAACGCTCACGGGCATTCAACTGCGTGGTTTGAAGTTGGATGAATGGATTTGGAGATGGGTGGATAAATGGATCGTAGCCGGCCATCCCACCAATCCATGAATTCGATGATCCATCAATCCATTTGTCCTAATTTTGAATTCGACACCCGCCCTTTGAAATTCGACATTTCCCTGTGCAGTCCAATCGCCTCCAGCGCAGCTTGCGCGCCACCTTCACCGGATTGGCGGTGAATGTCTTTCTCTCGGCGGCAAAACTGGTCGCGGGCGTCGTCGGCCATTCCCATGCGCTCGTGGCCGACGCCTGCGAATCGCTCACGGACATTTTCAGCTCCATCATCGTCTGGCGCGGCGTCGTGGTGGCGGCGGAACCGGCGGACGAGGATCATCCCTACGGCCACGGCAAGGCCGAACCGCTCGCGGCGGCGGTGGTTTCGGGAATTTTGCTGTTCGTCGCGGGCTGGATCGTGATTGAAGCGCTGCACAATCTCGGCCATCCGCGTCCCGCGCCAAAAATCTTCACGCTGCTGGTTTTGTTCGGCGTCATTGTGATCAAGGAAGGGCTGTTCCGGTTCGTGGCGCGCGAGGCCGCTTCGGTGGCAAGCGCCGCCGTTCGCGCCGATGCGTGGCATCATCGCAGCGACGCGATCACGTCCATCGCCGCCGCGATGGGCATCAGCACGGCGCTGATTGGCGGTGAAAAATTCGCGTGGGCGGACGACGCGGCGGCGATGGCGGCGGCAGGCGTCATCGCGTGGAACGGCTGGCAGTTGCTGCGCTCGACCTTTGGCGACCTGATGGACACCGCGCCCGATCCTGAAATCAGAAATGAAATCCGCCGGCTGGCGGAAACGATTCCCGGCGTTGCGCGCGTGGAGAAATGTTTTGTCCGCAAGATGGGCTATCAATTTTACGTGGATATGCACGTGGAAGTGGACCCGCAGATGACCGTGCTGCGCTCGCACGAAATCGCCCACGAGGTGAAGGACAAAATCCGCGCAACGATGCCCGCCGTGAGCGACGTGCTGGTGCATATCGAGCCGCTGGGGATCGCCGCGAAAAGGCAGAATCAAACACCCAACAACCAACATCCAACATCGAACATCCAATGATTTCCATTTGCCGGTGAATTGGGTGTTGGGTGTTGGATCTTGATTGTTCGACGTTTCCAAAATTTCTTGTTCCCTTTTCCGCTCCAGCGGACATTTATTGGCAAATGACGGAACCGGACGACATCGCGCTGTTGAAGCAATACGCCGCCGTCCATCGTTCTGCCCGGCATTATTCTGTCATTCCCGCCGACAGAATGATTGATGGCAGAATGATGGAAACAGGTTCAATCCAGGCACATTCGATCAAAGTGGCTCCGACTTTGTGCCGAGTCGCAAGCCCATCGGAACGCCCGGAATCGAAAAGTTGAAATAAATTGTCCGGTTTTGCGGTTGAGCGGACATATAATTAAGAAGGCTTGGACAAATTCCAAGGCGTGGCGCGGCATTTAATCCAGGCGGCTTGCATGGCCGGCGTTATAAATCTTCATTTTGTTTGTAACATATTTCCCCGGACGTTGTTATTATAATCACGGGAAAACAAATGATGTCGGACGGCCAGAATGTCGAAAGTCAGAAGTGGGGGGCAGTGTCGTTTCCAGCTCCCGGCTTCCGGCCCGCCTTTACGCGCGTCACGGGAAATCGGATGGCTGGGCCGAAATGTGCCTAATAAATCAACGACTCAAGTGTCTTTATAAATATGAAAGCGAACAAGATGAACCTGATTGAAGTGAAATGGGGCGGGGCATTCACCCTGCTTGAACTGCTGGTGGTCATTGCCATCATCGCCATCCTGGCGTCGCTGCTGCTGCCGGTGTTGTCCGCGGCCAAAAAACGGGCCGCGCAGGCCGCGTGCATCAACGACTTGAACCAACTGGGGCTGGGCTTGCACATGTATATTGACGACAGCAGCGGCATATTTCCGGGCATGGCCTCGCAGCACAGCGGGTTTCAGGCGGCGGATTGGATTTATTGGCGGACGAGCGACGCGGCCCACCCGGTTGAAAAAAGCCCGATTGTCATCGCCATGGCCAATGCCAGCAGCAAATTATTTCGTTGCCCGCTGGACACCGATGACAGCGCGCGAATCGCGCAGGCGGACGGGGTCAACGGCCCTTATCTTTTTAGCTACAGCTTGACCAGTTACAACCTCACCACCACCGTTGACGCCGCCGGCAACTCCCGCAGCGCCGATCCCGGAATGTCGTCGGTCTTCACGGGCGGCCAGAATCTTCCCTTCAAAATGGCCGCCGTTCGCAATCCCTCGGGCAAAATCATGCTCGCGGAAGAGGTTGCATCCAACAACGGCAGCGACAATCCCACCGGCGCGGCGGTCATCAACGACGGGCGGTGGATGCCTCAAGACCCCGATCCATTGACCGCCCGGCATGCCGGCAAGGCGGACGTGACATTCGCCGACGGTCATGTGGAATCGGAGACTTCGGAGTTTGGGGAAAACATCACCAATTCCGAACCGGATTTGTGAAATGGATTTGTCCTCACCCGCATGAAAACCCCCGTCTGGAAAATGGATTTGACGGCGTTCACTTTGCTGGAACTGCTGGTCGTCATCGCCATCATTGCCATTCTGGCCGCGTTGCTGCTGCCGGTGTTGTCCGCGGCCAAAAAACGCGCGGCGCAGTCCGCGTGCATCAACAACCAGAAACAGCTCGGCCTCGGAATGCAAATGTATGTGCAGGACAACGGCGACACTTTTCCCGGCATCGCGTCGCGGATGTATGGCTATCATCCCGAGGATTGGATTTACTGGCGGACGAACGCGGCGCTGTATCCGTCGTTTGAGCAAAGCCCGATCCTCACTTCGGTTCCCGGCATGAAAAAACCGTCGCTCCGCTGCCCGCTGGACATCAGCGACGCGGACCGGCTGGCGTTCAATTACGGCGACAGCTTCGGCCCGTATCTTTTCAGTTACAGCTTCAATGGCTTCGGTCTGGACGGCAATGGCCACGACCTTGGCATGTCGTCCGTGGTCAGCACTTCCGGCGGCGGAACCAACAAGGTTCTCTTCAAAGCGGGCGCGGTGCGCAATCCTTCGCAGAAAATCATGCTCGCCGAGGAACCCGGTTCCGCCGCCGGTTGGGACAGTCCCGATGGCAGCATCATCAACGATGGACGCTGGGTGCCGGGATCTGGCACCGGGCTGAACGGCGATCCGTTGACCATCCGGCACGGCGGCAAGGCGGATGTGACGTTCGCCGACGGCCACGTGGAAGCCGAGACGCCGGAATTCGGCGCGGACGCGAACAACAACCGGGCAAGCCAGTGAATCATCATGGCGAGGCGGCTTGACCTCAACCCTGAAAAACTTATGGCAAAAAAAATAGTGGCGACCGGCACAGCGATCTTTCTGGTGATCGCAATGGCAGTCGTAGTGAAACTGGTATTCTTCCCGTCCGTCAACGACAGTTTTTTTCAGATCAGCCAGGCCCGGTTGCGGCAGGCGCCGCCGGGAATCGTCATCGTCCGCCCGACGCATTTTGCCAATGCTTCAACCAGGCCGTCGCCGCAACAGGACATTGGTGTTGTCAACGTCAAGGGAACAATGTGGATGGTTGGCCGCAACATTGCTTTTCAAAGGCTTATGGCCACGGCTTACAGCTACGATCTGGCGCGGGTCTTGCTGCCGCCGGACGCGCCAAAAGTGAATTTTGATTTTCTCGTCACCATGCCCGGCAACCCGCAGGAACATTTGCAGTCAGCCATCCGCAAAAAGCTGGGTTACACCGCGCAACCGGAAACGCGCGACGCGCCCGTGCTCGCGCTCAAAGTCGTGGATCCCGATTTGCCCGGATTGAACGTCAGCGCTCCCGGTGAAGCGGAGAACGCCGATGTCAAAAATGGAAGGCTTTATTTTACGCATCAGCGGCTGACGGTGGTGACGGACGGCTTGGAGCAGATGATCAAATCACCGGTGGTGGACAAGACGGGCCTGACGAATTTTTATGATTTCTCACTTGTCTGGAACCAGCAGATGCAGCAGCAAATATCGAGCGGCACGATGGACCAGGCCACCGGGCAGAAAATCCTCGCCGATTGGGGACTTGCCCTGGAGCCGGACACTGCGTCTCTCGAAATGCTCGCGGTCAAAAAATTGAAATAGCCATGAAAAATATCGAGCCACCGATGACAAGCGGCGCGAAAGCTGAAAGCGCGATGGAATCCGATCACGTGTCACCTGTCACGCGCCACGCCTTCACCCTGCTTGAGTTGCTCGTGGTCATCGCCATCATCGGCATCCTGGCGGCGATGATCATGACGGCGGTGAGCAAGGCGAAGAACAGGGCAGCCGAGGTGACCGATCTGAACAATCTCAAGCAAATCACCGTTGCCTTGCACATTTATACCTCGGACGACGGCGATGTGCTGCCGCCGCCGAATTGGGACAACGGCGGCTTTGGCGGCGCGCAAGGCACGAACACCGGCTGGCTTTACGCCGTGAATCTAAGCGCCACCGGCACGAACCGGTTTCACCTGCAGACCGGGTTGCTCTGGCCGGTGCTGCAACAGGCAAAAATTTACGTCTGTCCCAACGACAACCTCCAGATGTCGCATTGGTCGGATTATGATCAAGTGACGGAACAGCGGCCGCAACAGATATCCAGCTACGCGATGAATGGCGGGGTCATCGGGTATATGGCGATGGTTTATCCGGCGGTGAAACTGGCGGCGATACAGCCGGAAGATTGCGCGTTTTGGGAGACGGACGAGACGGAACCCCATTATTTTAATGACGGCGCGAATTATCCGGCGGAGGGCGTCAGTGGCCGGCATTTGCAGGGCGGCATTCAAGGCGTATTCGATGGTTCGGCGAGTTACATCAAAATGGACGCCTGGTATGCCGACGAGGCGAACACGGGCAAAAACCGGCTGTGGTGTTACCCCAACAGTCCGAACGGGCGATGAAAGAAATCGCAGCATCGCGCTGATTGCTGCGATGCCAGCTTGGGACGACCGCCGGCGGAAATTTCTTTTAAGTTATTTGTCACATGAAAATTGTCCGGGCATTCACGCTGATTGAACTGCTCGTCGTCATCGCCATTATCGCGATTCTGACGGCGCTGCTGCTGCCGGTGTTGTCGCGGGCGAAGTTGAAGGCGCAGCAGTCGGTCTGTCTGTCCAACCTCAAACAGTGGACCGCCGCCAACATCATGTTTGCCGGCGACCATGGCGGCGTCTGGATGTTTCCCGCGCGCGAGAGCGATCCCGATTATCCCAATTCCCAGTGGCTCGGCCCGCTCGTGCCGGAGATTGTGAAGGTCAGCTCCCTGACCAATCCGCTGCCGCTGTTGCTTTGTCCCACCGCCGCCACGCCGGTCACTGAAGACCTGGGCACGACCGGCGGTCTGGGGCCCGGCGGCATGGGTTTGTATGGGACGGCTGACCGCTGTTACATCCGGCTGTGCATCAATGGGCTGCCCATCCAAAGCAGTTATCAATACAACGGCTGGCTTTTTGTCGCGGTCAATTCCAACCACGGCGTGGGCGATGGTTACGCGGATTATCCCGCAAATTATTTCATCCAGGATTCAGCCATCCAGCATCCCTCGCAGACGCCGGTGCTCGCGGACGGCACCTGGGACGACGCGTGGCCGTTGGAAAATGATCCGGCGCCCGACGATTTGTATTTCGGCTCCGGCGGACGCATGATGAATACGGAGATGGGACGTTTCACCATTGCCCGGCATGGCGGAGTCAACCCGGCCAGGGCATCCGGTGAATTCTCCGGTGACTGGAAAGCGTCACCGCCGCGCGGCGCGATCAACATCGCCCTGACCGATGGCCATGTCGAACTCGCCAAATTGCCCGCGCTCTGGAATTATTACTGGCACCGGGATTGGAATGCAGCCATCGCCGGGCCGGGAAATTCCGCCAACTGATATGAGCCGTTCGGTTGCAAAAATCTGTCAAGGCGCGTTCACGTTGTTGGAACTGCTGGTGGTAATTGCCATCATCGCCATTCTGGCGGCGCTGCTATTGCCCGTGTTGAACAACGCCAAACGAAAAGGGCAGGGCATCGCGTGCCTGAACAATCTCCGGCAATTGTCCACCGCATGCAAAATCTATGCGGATGACAATCACGGCGAATTGGTTTCAAGCTGGCCGTTGGGTTTCGGCGGTTATCCGGTCAATCCTTATTCGTGGTGTCCGGGCTGGGCGTCATTCTCCAATCCGGGAGGGGGAGGCTTCGATTATGGTCCCGACCCTCAATACAACTGCACCAATGTTTATGCCCTGCAACAGGGCGCCGTCTGGCAATACACCAAATCGGCGGGCATTTATCGTTGTCCCGCCGATGACCGGAGCCTGGGCGGACTGCCGGTGGTCCGCAGCTACTCGATGAATTCGTGGATGTGTGGCCGGAGCTTTGGCGATCCAACCGGCGATTCAAATTTTACGACGCCCGGGGCGGACGCGACGCTGACCTGCGTTTTGTTCCGAAAGGAAAATCAAATCACCCAGCCGTCCCAAATGTGGTATTTGATTGATGAAGACGGCAGCAGCATCAACGATTCCCTGTTTCTCGTGGACATGGCGGAGCAAAACACCATTCCCGACCTTCCGTCCACCCGGCACGGCGGCGTTTATGAACTGACTTTCGCCGACGGCCACGTGGGATCGGACAAATGGCTCGCGCCGAGTTCCGGCTGGACTGATGGCAGCGACCCGGACCCGGATTGGGAAAAATTGAAAAGCGAAACCACGGTTAAAAAATAAATGAATTCATCAGCCATGCCGCGAACCGGGTCAACAAAAGCGTTCACTCTGATCGAGCTGCTTGTGGTCATCGCCATCATTGCGATTCTGGCGGCGCTGCTGCTGCCCGTGTTGTCAAGAGCCAAGGAAAGGGCCAAGGCGATTGACTGTCTCAACAACATGAGGCAGATCGTGCTGGCGGCAAAATTATACCTGGATGACAACCACGGAGCCATGATTCCGTTATGGGTGCAGCAGGGCGCTTCTGGCTGGCCTGCTTGGAACTACGACGCCTCAACTTTTCTCATCCAATATCCGGATTTTCTCTGGTGGCCAGACAAGCTCCGGCTGGACGGCTTCATTCCGTCGCAAAAAACTTTTGATTGTCCCACCCTGATTCTGCCGTCCTCGGATGGCGGCGGCGGCTCCGTCAGCACCAATAACACTTTGGGCATCGGCATGAATTATCCCGAATACGGGTGGATAGCGAAGAGGCAGGAATTCAACGTCCCCGTCTATGCCACAGTCCAGGAAGGCCAGGTGACCAGGCCCAGCCAGTCCATCGTGTTTGCGGATGCCGGAGCGATTTCGAACCCGGATGAACCCGATGCGGACAACTGGCAGGAAGTCCCGGCCACGGGCTGCGCCTATTTCCGCGTGCCGAGCGATTCCTATTACCAGTCCTTGAACGGCGACTCGCGCTCGGTTCCCAGACATGCCGGGCAGGTGAACGCCGCGTTTTTCGACGGCCATATTCTGAAACTCGGCAACAGCACCATTCGCTACGATCTGCCCAGAACCAGCGACGCCGTTCTGTGGGCGAAGAACAACAACGTCACCGGCCCTTGATTGAAAAATGCCCAGGCGCTGTAACAACGATGGAAATTTCGCGCGACCCGAAAATAGCCGGGAGAATAAACACGATGAAAAGTGACATGCGGCAGGTGAGAGGTGACAAGACAAGCGGCGCGCCGCGTGCAGGGCGTTCGCTTCACTTGTCACCCGTTACTTGTCACCTTCGCGCATTCACCTTGATTGAACTGCTCGTGGTCATCGCCATCATCGCCATTCTCGCGGCGCTGTTGCTGCCGGTTCTGGCGGGCGCGAAGCGCCGGGCGCAGGAAACCCAGTGCAAAAATAATATCAAGCAACTGACGCTGTCCGCGCTCATGTATCAAAGCGAGAACGGTTCGATTTTCTATCCATCTCCCCAACTGGTGTGGATACCGGCGGTGATGGAGAATTTGTCCTCGGCGGCGAATGTCCGGCTTTGCCCGACGGCGGCGGTGCCGGCGGATCCCACGCTCAATACTGACATAAAAGGAACCGCGATAAATGCCTGGGCCTGGTTCAGCACGGCGGCGCACGCGACCAACGGCAGTTACGCCATCAATGGCTGGTTTTATCCCGCCGCCGCCACCGCTCAATGGACCGGGGATAACACAATCACCAATTATTTTCCCAAGGACACCGCCGTCCACCATCCCACCACCACGCCCATGTTCGTGGACAGCGTCTGGGCAGATTTGTGGCCTTTGCCAACAGACGAGCCGACGTCGGACCTGTTTGAAGGATGGGAGAAAGACGTGCTTTATCAGGACATGACGCGTGCCACCATCGCGCGCCACGGTCTGGCTCCAGGCCCGGCTTATAGCGATGTTCCAATTGACCAACCGTTTCCCGGAACGGTCAACGTCGGTCTGGCCGACGGTCATGTGGAATCTTCCAAACTGGACAATCTCTGGCTTTATACCTGGCACGCGAATTATAGTCCGCCCGCCAAACGGCCCGGTCTGCCTTGATGATTGGCGTCAGGGCCGGCCGGATGTCCGGCGAACAAAAAGATAACTCTGGACAACAAGCGCCGTTGAGCGCGTTATGGGAACAGAACCATGAATTTTTCGACGGCGAAAAAATGCAGCCGGGCGTTCACCTTGATTGAACTGCTCGTCGTGATCGCCATCATCGCCATTCTCGCGGCCCTGTTGATGCCGGTGCTGTCCAACTCTAAAAAGAAAGCCGCGCAGACGGCGTGCATCAACAACCAGAAACAACTCGGCCTCGGCATGAAAATGTATGTGGACGACAACAACGGCACTTTCCCCGGCATCGCCTCCGGGATGTATGGGTATCATCCCGAAGACTGGATTTACTGGCGGACGAACGCGGCGGTTTCCCCGCCATTTGAGAAAAGCCCGATTCTCACCGCGATTCCCGGCTTGCAGAAACCTTCGCTCCGCTGCCCGCTGGATGTGAGCGACACCGACCGGCTGACGCTAACTCCGTCGGCGGAAGGGCCGTATTTGTTCAGCTACAGCTTCACCGGCTATGGCTTGAGCGGCGGCAGGAACATTGGCATGTCCTCGGTGATTTATGTTCAGGACGGCAAGACCAACGCGTATCTTTTCAAGGAGAACGCCGTGCGCAATCCGGCGCTCAAAATCATGCTCGCCGAGGAGCCGGGTTCAACCGCCGCCTGGGACAGCCCGGAAGGCGATTTCATTTATGACGGGCGCTGGATTCCGCGGAACAACAATAACAGCGGTTCCTATGACCCGTTGACCCTGCGTCATGGCGGCAAGGCGGACGTGGCGTTCACCGACGGCCACGTTGCGCCCGTGGATTGGGAATTCGGGACAAATGTTGTCAATTCAATGCCGGATTTGTAAATTCGCCTGCTGCTATTTTCCTCTGGCGGGAGTGGGGGATTGGCGGTTTAATCAATGGAAATGAAAATCACCCGCGCTTTCACTTTGCTTGAATTGCTGGTGGTCATCGCGATCATCGCCATTCTCGCGGCCTTGTTGTTACCGGTGCTTTCAAAATCCAAAGCCAAAGCTCAAGGCGACCAATGTCTCAACAACATGAAACAGTTGACCCTGGGCTGGATCATGTATTTGGGTGATAACAATGACCGGCTCGTTCCCAATTGGATACTTGCCGTTCCCAACTGGACTTCAGCTCCCGAGTCATGGGTGACAGGCAATGAGCAAAAACTGCCCGAAGCGACCAACGTCGCGTGTGTCCAAAACGGGCGACTTTATAATTACATCAAATCACCGGCGGTCTATCGTTGTCCAAGCCTGACCGGCACGGCTGAAGTTGGCGTGCCTGCCGATTCACTGGTCAGATCAGTTTCCATGAACGGACGGATGGGCGGTGCCTTTCCAACTGATACTTCAGTGGCCGGTGCGGTCTGGGATACTTCAGCCATGTTCGGAAGCAACAATCCTTCAATCCGGGCCGCCTCCGCGATTAGGAATCCGCCGCCGGTGAACGCGCTGGTGTTCATGGACGAAAGCGTGAACACGGTGGATGATTGCTTTTTCATCGTCCAGATGGGGTCTGACGTGACGACGTGGCAGAATTCCCCCACGGCCCGCCACAACCACGGCGCGACCTTGTCCTTCGCGGACGGGCATACGGAGCTTTGGAATTGGAAAAGCATAACTGATGAACAAGAACGCGACTATCCCGCAACGGGAGACACAGACCTGCCCAGAGTGCAGAATGCCATTGGAATCGTGAATCAATGATGAACCAACCGGCGAAAATTAACGCGATGAAAAGTGACGTGCGGCCGGTGACAGGTGACAAGACAAGCGGCGCGCCGCGTGCAGGGCCTTCGTTTCACTTGTCACCGGTCACTGGTCACCTTCGCGCTTTCACTTTGCTTGAACTGCTCGTGGTCATCGCCATCATCGCGATTCTTGTGGCAATGCTGCTGCCTGTGTTGTCCAGCGCCAAAAAGAAAGCCGCGCAGACGGCGTGCATCAACAACCAGAGACAGCTCGGCTTGGGCATGAAAATGTATGTGGATGACACCAGCGATACGTTTCCGGGCATCGCGTCACGAACGTATGGTTTTCATCCCGAAGACTGGATTTACTGGCGGACGAACACCGCGCTTTACCCGTCGTTTGAAAAAAGCCCGATTCTTACCTCGATCCCCGGCCTGCAAAAACCGGCGCTCCGCTGCCCGTTGGACACGAGCGATGCCGACCGGCTGTCGGCGCATTACCCTGACAAATACGGGCCGTATTTTTTCAGCTACAGTTTCACCGGCTACGGTTTGGACAAGACCAACAAGAACGTCGGGATGTCCACCGTGATTGACAGAAAAGGCAAAAAATATGTCTTCAAGGAAGGCAGCGTGAACAACCCTTCGCAGAAGATCATGCTGGCGGAAGAACCGGGTTCGACCAACCGAATTGACAATCCCAACAGCTCGTTGCCAAGACCCGTGCCCATTCAAGATGGACGCTGGATACCCACGCCGCTAACCGGGCAAAGGGGCGATCCGCTGACCATCCGGCACAATGGCAAGGCGGACGTGACCTTCACCGACGGCCATGTGCAACCAGTGACCCCGGATTTTGGGGCTGACGAGGCAAACTCCGAACCAGATTTGTGAATCCGCTCCAAACCTTTCCACTTTGCGTTCGGCGCGGCTTCGCGGTTTAATGTCCGTCACATGAAAATCCTTCGCGCTTTCACTTTGCTTGAACTGCTCGTGGTCATCGCCATCATCGCGATTCTGGCGGCGCTGCTGCTGCCCGTGCTGGCCAGGGCCAAAAAAAGAGCGGCGCAGGCCACCTGCATCAACAACCAGAAGCAACTCGGCCTTGCCATGCAGTTGTATGTGCAGGACAACAATGACACTTTTCCCGGCATGGCCTGTCATTGCAGCGGATTTGAATTTCCGGACTGGATTTATTGGCGGACAAACACAATGAAATTTCCGGCGTTTGAAAGCAGTCCCATCATTCGCACACTCGGCAGCGCCAACCGCGCCTTGTTTCGCTGTCCGCTGGATCAAAGCGACGCCGACCGGCTTGCCCAAGGAAATAGTGACGGACCGTATTTCTTCAGCTACAGCCTTACGGGCTATGGTTTGGATGCCGACCATGCTGTCGGCATGTCCTCGACTTTTGAAGGCGCGACAAACAACCCAACCCCATATCTTTTCAAGCAATCGGGCATACGCAATCCGTCGAACAAAATCATGCTGGCGGAACAACCGGGCTCGCTCGCAAAAAATGACAGCCCGGATGGAACCGCACTTATTGACGACGGCCGCTGGATACCGACAGACGAACCTTTGACCATCCGGCACGGCGGCAAAGCGGATGTGTCGTTCGCCGACGAACACATCGAGTCAGTCACGCCGGAATTTGGCGCTGACACGGCCAATTCCAAACCCGACCAATAAATGAAACTGCCAAAGAAAAATAAAACGCGCCGGGCGTTCACCCTGATTGAAATGCTCGTGGTCATCGCCATCATCGCGATTCTGGCGGCGCTGCTGCTGCCCGTGCTGGCCAAGGCCAAGGAAAACGCCAAGGCCACCGGCTGTCTCAACAACGTCAGGCAGATTATGCTGGCGACGAAATTATACATTGATGACAATCGCGGAGCCATGATTCCGTTGTGGGTGGAACAAGGCGCTCCCGGCTGGCCGAGCTGGACTTACGATGCCGCCACCTTCGTCATCCAAAAGCCGACCTACCTTTGGTGGCCGGATAAACTCCGGCTGGACGGCCAGCTTCCATCGCAAAAAGTCTTTGGTTGTCCCGCGCTGACCCAGTCCGCCACCGCAGCCCACGGTCAGGCCGCCACCGCCAATTCCACCCTCGGCATCGGCATGAATTATCCCGAATACGGACACATCGTTCCGGCGGCGGGAAACTCGGACCCGGTTTATGCCTCCGCCATCGAAAACCAGGTGACCAGCCCCAGCCAGTCCATTGTGTTTGCGGATGCGGCGGAGATTTCCAATCCCGACGACGACTACGACGATTGGGTGGAAAGCCCGGCCACCGGCT
>Ga0302319_10009666_pt1 | contig 18513 bp, 11 predicted proteins | sample Bog_T0_2_FD_203319 | JGI IMG/M metagenome (GOLD analysis project Ga0302319, IMG submission 203319) | Peat permafrost microbial communities from Stordalen Mire near Abisko, Sweden - Bog_T0_2 | ecosystem: Environmental > Terrestrial > Soil > Wetlands > Peat | place: Sweden: Abisko, Stordalen Mire...
GCAATCTTCGTTTGCGTAGCCACGTCCTTAATATGTAACGCTGGTAGGATCTCGTTTAAAGTTGACTGCGCTGCGTTCAACGATGCTTGAATTTGGTTCAAGAGGCCTGCCTGCGCCCCAGCATCAGCTTTCTGATACTGCGAGATGAACGATTGCACCAACTGCAGATCTGCTCCCGCCTGAGCTCCCGCGCTCTGGATCGTCTGCAGATCCTCTGCCGAAACATTCTTCCCCTGCAGGGCCGCCACCAGGGTCACCAGGTTCGCCGTCGCCGGAAGCAGCGCCGCCACAATCTGTTCAGCTTCGCCGATCCACGTCGTTGAACACGCGGTCCAGGTCAGCGTTGCAGTTAATACCACTGCCATCAATGCCTTGCCAATCGTAGCCTTCTTCATGTTCTCTCCTTGTATCTGAATCGTTTCAATTGGATTGTTCGGCCCAAAATCAAAGGGCACGGCGTTTGCCGTGCCCCAATGCTTCCTCTCGGATTAAGTTCTAAAGCTCCAGCTTGCTCGACGGTTCAAAAACCTTGATTCTCACTGACTCAGTACAACCGCCTTGATCCCCACCGGCACACTGTGTCCAGCGATCGCCAGCGGAATGCTTGCCGTCGTCATGTCCTGATAATGTCCCCACTGTGCCCCAACCGTCTGGCTACCCGTCGTACAGATTCCTCCCGAACAACTCTGCGAGGTGTCCCACATTACGAGATATGACTTGCCCGATTGCGAAATTCCGCAGGACCACACTGTTCCCGCTGCCGCGCACGAACTTGTTAACGATGATTCCGACAGCCAATTGTAAGTTTGCTGATAAGAAGTCTGCACTTCGGAACTTTCAGCGCTCAATTCATCCCAGGTGTACCACGCCATCCCGGAAATCCCCAGGCTCCAGTCCACTAAATACAAACGCGGCATTAGGGAAGCCGCCATATCTGGATCGCTATAGGTTCCACTGAATCCGACAGTCGAATAAGACGCTTCTCCATCCCACAACGGCTTCGCCAACTCTGACGGTTGCAGAATGCTATGGATGTTCGCCACATACATTTGCATCGCCGATTCAGGAGTGCATAGCGTTGGCGCCGGACACGTATTCCCCGTCTCGTTTCCTGGCTTCATGTGAAAATTTATAATGTCCACCGCTTTGGCGATGGCATCTCCCGGGATGGGATCCGTGGTCACCGGGCAGGGCAATTCCCCGGCCGGGATGCCGCCGACATCGTTGCAGTAAAGCTGATTTTCAGCAAACGTCAGAGCCACGCTTTCCGCGTGGCCCGACGCCATCACGATCTTTGCGGTGGCATCGATCGCCGTTGCCGTGCATGGCGTCGCCGTGCCCGCGCTGCCGTTTTCGTGGATAACCCCTCGACCGGTGATGATACAGTTCGCGTCTTCTGTCAGACGCGCAAGCTGCGCAAACGTTCCCGCCCAAAAACGGTTCGACCCGTCGCTCCACGTGTCCGGTTCATTCCATATTTCCCAGTACTTGATGCAAGCGTGACCCGCCCCCACACCCGTGCAGTAGCTAGGAGCGTTCACGTGCCCGGCTATTTCGGTAATCCACGCCTTCCACGTCGCATTTGTTCCACTGCCATCACTGTTTAGATCGTAGGGCGCATCGCATTGTCCGTCGCCCCCTCCGGAAGCAGCTGTTGTATAACCGCACGTCGCGTCGCTCGCATTGGACGATGCCCATGTCGGAGTTCTGGCTAAGGTGTACATGGTCGACGAGATGCCCTCGGCGTACCCTTGGGCGAGCATTGTATCGATGTTCGAGAAATTGAACACTCCGGCAGCGGTATTGATCGAAGGCCACTGCAGTGGCGGAGAATCCCAAAAACGCTGCATCCCGTAGCTCACCGTCGGCCAGCTCGCTGCCGCCGTGCTATCTTCCGTGAAGCCAAATAAAGTGCTCGGTGCCGTCCCCGTCAGGCTATCCGGATACGGTCCGAGCGAGCCACACGGGCTCGCGCAAACGTACGTGTTCGCTGTCTCCGCCGCGTCAATCGCAGGAATATTCGCGCCCATATCGATTCCGTCTGACGCTGGCTCGGAACCTCCCGCCTTAAACACACTCCCGGCAAGCAACTCAAACCCGTGGTAATCCGTTAGAGTCATCGGCATGGAGGTTGCACTCATGGCGCCCGTGAAGCCTACGCAAGAGGACGTCGGTGTAGCCCCAGTGCAATAGTCGGTTGTTGGGAAGTACATCGTTATCGGAGGAGTGCAGCCAGTCGGCACAGCGCACGCTCCTTTTGGCTCATACTCTGAGTACTTCGACGCGGTACGCGTCGGCCACACATCGTAACCGGCAGTCAGCGTATTTACATCCCATCCGCTTACCTCGGTGTCTGTTCCTTCGCCGTAAGGATTATTGAACCAGCCGCCCCCCAGCGTGATGTTATTCAGTATCGTAGAGTTGATGGCATAGTTGGGTCCCTGCGTCGGCGTATTCTGATCGGCAAATGACCAGGTTAAATTGTTCACAAAAGTGTTGTGGGAATAATTTAGGTTTAGCGGATATCCCTGTATGTAGTTGATTTGGCAGTTTCCGCTCGAATCCGTTCCGCTGACCGTGCTCGGGAAACTCACCGACAGGCCCGCAGACCCTCCCGACGCCTTAACCCCGAGCACCGGCAGGCTGGCATGCCCTCCGACGCTTGTGATGGCCGTATTGAATCCTGTTTGTGTCGTACAGCCGCTGATCCACAGCGGGTCGGCGAAAATAATTCCCATATTACTGAACCCGGCAGGAGCAGGCCCCGATGGACAGTTCCCCGCTACTTGCGGGGCGCAGGTTGCAGTGAATGTGGCCGTCGTTCCGTTTCCGGTTATCGTACCTTGCCACTCCGCTGGGTTGGATTGAAACTCCATTCCTTCTGACCCACCGGAGCAGCCTGGATTGGATTCTGTAGCGTTATAAAATAGGTCATTCCTGAATGTCAGGTTGTACATTCCGTAGGAAGGATAAGATAGCGACGCCGCTGATCCATCGGACCTTGCCTCTACCTGAATGCCGTTGCAGGCGTTACGATAAATCGTATTTGAAACGGTAATATTTGCCGTCATCGACCAGTAGTTCTGCCCCAGCCCTCCGCTCGTATTGATCGACTTGAAATCTCCATACGGGCCGTTTTGCCCTCCGGAATTATCCACATTCTCAATTATGTTTCCATCGACGACATCCTGAAAACCTTCCTTCTGCTCGAAGGCGTTTTTTCTGTCCTTGCTGACCGTGCCGGTCCAGTTTGGATTCGATGTGATTTGATTGCCCAGCCAGGCGTTCGGGAAGGTATACCGGTTTCGCCTCCATTCAATGTTCGTGCAGGGCACGAGCCCTGGGATCGCAGGCGCATTGGACAGACCGCCGCACAGGGAACCGATGGCGCTGCCGCTGATCCAGTTGTGATTGATCTTGGCGACCGTGGTCCAGCCCATATCAATCGAGTGGCCTTCGGCTCCGGGCCGAATGACCTGGCTGATCTGGCTGTCAAGAATCGAGCAGTAATAGCAGGAGAGCGCAAAGCCGGCGCTGATCGAGTTCGCGCCGGTTTGCAATCCCGCCTCCGTTTCCGCCCAGTCGCCATGCAGCCATATCTTGCGGAAGTGGATATGGTTCGGCAACATCGCGTAAGTGGTCTCCGCCGCGTTGTGCATGTTCACGACGTTGATGTTCCCTTTATTGCCCGCCGCCGGCCGGATCTCGGCATCCATAATGAGCCAGTGATCCGGCCCAATCGTCGTCTCTGCTCCCCCTCCGCACCATGGCGGATTGCTGGAACCACTGGCCGCCGAGGGACTGCAAAACTGCAACACGTAAGGAGTCGTCCCCGATGCTTCCACCGTCCACATATTCTGCACATCGTTGTAACTGGAAGGGTTTGTCGCCACTCCATTCGCAAGTGTGAATGCTCCGGCCGGATTGATTGACGTGAAGTTGACCTCATCCACGTACTGCGTTAGCGTGGCTGCCGAACTCCCCATATCCTGCTGGAAGTTAAAGCCCGTCTGTTCCGACCATCCCCCCGGTAGAACGGTAGAACACTCGGTCGGAATCGTCGCATTGACCGTCCCGTCAATCGTGATCGAATCATAGTATTCCGCTGGGTGACCCGAACAGGAAGTGTCGCCCGCAATGCGGTGCCCCCGGAAAACAATATGATGCCAGGTCAGATTCGCCAAACTGCACGGGATAGTTGTCAGGTTCCACGAGAACGATGGCGACAAATTTCCCACCCGCCAGAAGCCGCTGTTGTTGTCACACTGATAGCTGTAGTGCAGTTCCGTATTTACGGTTCCGGCTATGTACTGAAACATTACAAACTCAAAGGCGTTGGCTGTGCTGCCGTTGGCATCCAGATACATCCAAAAATCGGCAGTAAGCGATGTATCCGAATCTTCGGCCGGCGCGTTGTAGAACCATAGGCAGTCTGAGGCCGTGGCGCTCGCGCAGGTCATCTTCATGCTTGCCCCATCAATCGAAGGACTGACATTATCAATCGTTTGGGTGCCTGTCGGATTTCCCACTCCGCCTGGATTGCAGCCCGGCAGCACGCACACGTTCCAGTTGGTGCCGCTGGCTCCCGCGGGCGGCAAATCGTCCATCCCATTATTAGGATGCGGCGTGCCAGCTGTAGTCACCGTCGCCCCCAGTTGGTACGACATAGCGTCGCCGGCACAATCGGGATTATCCAGTCCTACGTCCGTCGAAGTCGCCAGGTTGTCCTGTATCCCGTGCGAACAAACCGTCTGCCCGTTCGGCAAATTAGAGTCCATTGTTGAATCCAGGATCAGAAAGTTGCTGGCTTGCACATTGTCAGTTTGCGGAATGACTATCCCGCTCGCGGCCGTGTAGATCCCCGGCGGGATATCCAGCTTCAGGCCCGCTCCAGTTCCCGTGCGGCAAGCCTCAATATCATTAATCGCGTTTTGCAACCCGGAACTCGTTGGCGCACCACTCCAATAAGGACTATGGAACGTGCATCCCGGCGCCGCCACCGTCACCCACGTCCCCGGCAAAGAAAGCTCATAACTAAAAAGTGAATTACCTTCGTTGTTATTCACCCACATCTGCGGAAGAATCGCCTGCGTCAGGCTTCCTCCAGGTCCAACTCCAATCGTAAAGTTCCCCGCTCCCGCACCCTCCCCATAGGTCGCAAATCCTACATACACATGCGCCCCAATTTCCCACCCACTTCCATAACCGTTCTGGTTAACTCCGTTGATGTCGATTGCGTACGCAGTTCCCAAGTTCTGTCCAGCATCCACCACCGGCGAATTCTTCGTCGGACGGAAATCCAGCGCCATGCTTGTTGCCGGCTGCTTGTAGTAATAATTTCCATCCAGTCCCGTCTCCTGCGTCCCCGCCCTCAACCAGTTCACCAGTCCAGTATTCGTCTGGATCGTCGCTCCACTCGCCTGCAAGTCAGCGATCAGATTCGTAATCTCAGTCGAACTCAACTCCCCCGCTCCAGTTGTCGCGTTCCAGTGCCAGAAAATTCCCCATGGCGCGCCCCACACCGATTCTTTCCAAACCAAAGCCTGAACCTTCTGGTTCAAACTCGCCGCCGTCAAGCCCATCCACGACGGGTTCACTCCAAAGCTCGTTATATTCTGCAGATTGAACCCGTCCGCATACGTATCCAGCACTCCTAAGTCTTCTTTCAACGCCCCGCGTGCACCCGTGTACGGCACGCTCTCGGTGATCCCTTGCATCGTCGTCGTTTCATATCCCCCGGGATACACATATACCGGCGTCCCAGGCAGTCCCGTCAAGTTCGTCGTCATCCATTGCCGCGACAAAGTGATCTCATCCGTCGTCAGACGCGTCACATCCAGCAGCATGTGATAAATCGAACTCTTCACATTCTGCCCACTTACATCCGCCAGATCCTGCGCCAGTAAAGCTTGCGCCGTATACGCCGAACATCCCGTTCCATAAGGTCCTTGGCAGGGTGTCAAATAGGATGTCGTGAACTTTCCGGTCGCAGCCAGCGCCTGTTGTAATCCCAGCATCGTCCCTTGCGGCTGCCCTTGCGCTAGGTTGTAGCTCACGCTGTCACTCGCACCCGTCACCGCGATCGTCAAAATCTTGCTGCTGATGCTCAATGTCGCCGCCGTGCCAAGCCCCGTGTACTGTACCTCTAGCGCATCCGTATTCGTATAGTAGGTGTGGGACATCGAATGCGCCGTCACATCCCGCCCCGCATTGATCCATCCCTGAAACTCTGACACCAGCGTATTCGCCAGTGGATACCCCACCGTAATCGCCGCTCCCACCGGGACTCCCGCCGCATCCGCCAGGGGCAGCACTGTGCTCGCATAATAAGTGTCTGCCCCTGGCGTCATCCCCGCGTCATCCACCGTCAGCGTCACCTCCGCGGGATATCTTTGATAAACCTGCACCGCCGCCGCCGTATCCGCCGCAACATTCCCCGCTCCCGCTATCGGCCCTGTCCCGCTCGTCCACTCCACATCCGTCGATCCCGCCACCGCTAAGCTCGAAGCATAAAAATGACAGTAGGAATAAGTCACCGCCCCCGTATTGTCCACCAGCGCCCCGTCTCGATTTGCATATCCCTTATCGTTAATCATCGAGATCGCCGTCGCCGCCCCATCAAACCGAAATCCGTCGTAATTGAGATGAGCCTCCGAGTTATAGATCTTGATATCGCCCGGACCGGGCGTGCTCTCATTCACATAAAATCCCAGCGGCTGTGTCCCCTGCGGAATCATCGAATCAGCTTCCATATTCGCAAACACCAGATGATCGCTTGTACCCTGTACATAAACCCCATACTGATCGAACCAGTTCACCAGGAAATGTTGAAACGTCAGCCACGTCTTCCCGTTCACATTAATTACCGGCACATTACTTAACGCCATCGGAACAATCGCTTCGTTGTAGTAGGTCGCCGGATTTCCCTGGGAGTACACATAAACGAATCCACTCGCCAGATAAAAATCCCACTGCGCCGTCAGATTCGAAGACACCGCGGATACCTTCTCGCCCCAAATCGATCCGAACAAACAAAAGTTGATCGTCGTATAACTCGCCGGCACCGCCGCCTTCCACGCATTCCCGCTCACCAGTACCCATGCCGTCGATGGCACCGCATAATATCCCGTCAAATTCGGCGCCGCCCCTGTCCCATACGCATCGAACGTAATCGGATTCCCCAAACTCCCCGACGACGGTGGAATTAAACTTTCGTTCCAAACGTCCCCCCGCTTAAACAGAATCGAATCCCCCGCCAGAAAACTCTGAGCGTTCACGTGTGCAATTGTCTGCCAGGCCGACGTCGAAGAGGTTCCCACATTCGCGTCGCTTCCCACACTTGAACTCACGTAATATGTCGTAGCGGATGCGCTACCACAGCACAACAGCATCGCCGTAAGTCCTGTCATCCTGAGCGCAGCAAGACAATACGCGAAGCGGATTGTCTCGCGGAGTCGAAGGATCCCTTTACCCTTCGCGCTCGTACCGGCCTTCATAGGAATTCTCACGGCATTTTCTCCCAGTCTGTTTTTCAATAAAAAGGCCACCAGCTTTCGCCAGTGGCCAACCACCGCTTAGATGACTCTGTTCAGCCTTCTCGCTCTGCCTCATCCTGCACGCCGTCCGCACTATCTCCCGTGTCGTAGTTCGTTAGCCCCGCATTCTGAGAGGGCCCTGCTCCAGCCTGCGTCATTCGCCCTTCTGAACTGGACGGCGTCAATATCTGCCCACCGCCCCCATCTCCCCATGTGGTCACAGATGGATTTCGCCCGCTCTGCTCAAACCCCTGTGTCGTCGTCGGTAGTGCTGCTTCCGGATTAATCACGTCGCTCATATTCTCTCCTTATTAGAAACTGTAACTACATGTAGGGACAGCCGCCCTCGGCTGTCCGCCGGGCGCAGCCCGGCGGTTTTTTGCTGACCACTGAACACTGACCACTGCCCACTGCCCTCAATTCTGCATCTGGTACGTAACCGTCCCCACCACCGCCCCCGCATTCGTCGTACACCCCGCCGCCGCCGTCGTGACCTTGAACCGCAACTGATGTGACGATGCTACAGTGCTGCTTCCCGTCACCTGCGAGTAGAAGTTTGTCCCCGTCGCGAAGGTCACAGAGTAACTCCCCACCTCTGCCCCCGCCGTCCCATCCCAAACCTGCAGTACCGGATAAGTCGTGCATCCCGCCGCCGCCGTACTCGCCGCTAAATCAAACCCCGTCACCGTAATTCCTGCCGGCACTGTCCAATTGCAATACTGCGTCACTGCTGTCGTACCCGCCACCGCGCAAGACCAAGCCCCGTAAATTTCCCCCCGCACATACGCCGTAGTAGCAATCTTCGTCGAGTTGTCCCCAGTCGCCGCCGTCGGCGCGGTCGGCGCTCCCGTCAACGCCGGCGACGCCGTCGCCGCAACCGACGCATCCACATACGCGGACGTCACCGTCGCACACGTCGGAGCTCCCGTCGTGACCGCTGTCACCGCCTGGTTCGTGCACGTCCCCGTCCCCGCCGACGCTCCGCCGCTCACATTCGATCCCGGCATGTCTAGAAACATTTGCACCGTCGCACTCCCCGAACTTGCCTGCAACACCCTTCCCAGAATCTGCGCGCCCGTCGGCCGTGTCCCCCCCGCATCGTGACATAAAGGATAAAATCCGCTATTCGCCGTGCTCGATGGCACAACGTAATCTCCCACCACCGTTGCGCTCGCATCGAAACTGCAATATGCCGATCCGGCTCGCGCCAGCGTCACCATTCCCGACGTCCCCGCATTAGCAATTACGATCCCAATCGCTCCGCTCACCAATGCACTGGACGACTTGGCCGCGCAACCGCCAGTAGTCAGCACCGCCAGCCCATTGATCACCGTTCCAGCCGTCGCATCGTTGCAAATCTCGTAACTCTCGCTGGCAAATTTCCCCAACTCAAATCCACTCCCACTCGCCGAGTTCCCCGCCACATACACCGTCCCCGGCCTCAACCCGCTGCCACTCCCCGTGCTGCTGAATGAACCCACATTAAATGTCTGGTCCGTCCAGGGCTTGAGATTGCTGCTGGCGTCAATCACCCACTTCAACCCGCTGTTCACCCAGAACCCCAATCCCGGAGCCGTGCCCGACGTTGAATTCTCACTCTTCACCACCGCATAGTTGTCGGTCCCGTCGTATCCGACTGAAGTTCGCTGCCACGTCGAGCTGTTTGTATAACTCGAATACACATGCAAGCTCTGTGGATTCGTCACAGTCTCCCCCACCACAAACTGTCCCAAGTCGTAGCCGTCCTCTTGAAACAGATTCGAGAAGTACGAACTCGTTCCCGAAGTCGCCACTTTTTGCGGCGTCCCCGCATTCGCCGAGATATAAAAATTTCCATCATTCGATATTCCCAGTGCCGACGTTCCCGCCCCCGCCGGCGTCATCGCCGTTCCCGGAATCGGTGAACTCACCATCCACGGCCCTGCCACCTGCAACTGCCCGTTCACCGTCAGCGTTCCATTCACACTCACCGGTACATTGAACGTTTTCCCCGTTGCCGTCAGTCGTTCCAGAAAACTCGAATTGTCCCCCGCATTTCCAATGTAGTGAGAGATGGAAACTGGCGCTCCAAACGCCAGTTGAGCGTTGCTCGCCGATGCTGCCGCTACATTGTCCAGACCCACATACGTATCGTTCGCGTCATATCCCGGCCGCATCCCACTGCTCGCCAGCGTCTTCGCCGGATTCGAATCCACCAGCGTGATCTTGTGTCCCCCCGCGATGTTCCCGTACAAACCTTGCTCGAAAATGAGCCGCCCTTTCAACCCCGCATTGTCTGGCGCGTTGTAGGCTCCCGCCTGCAATAAGGTCGCTCCTGCTGTGGTCCCAGTAGCATTTTCCTCACAGGAGACCCATGCGCCTCCTGTCGTATTTACGCACTGCTGCGCAAAAAATTTGGGCGTCAAGCTTCCGAAACTGCTCACCACTTGATTGACCGGATTCGCCGCTGAATTCGCCACGTTGTCCCCGAACCGGTCAAAGTGCACCCCCGAAGGTGTCGGACTTACACCCACCGAATCTCCGGCAGTCGTGTAAATTACCGCCCCATTCCAGAACGTGAGTGCCGGCCAGTACGTCGGTGGGCTCGTAACCGTATAGCTGGATGTACTCGCCGACGCCGTGTCCGTGAATGTACAAATGTTGGTCGAACCCACCGCCGTGCAACTCCCCCCAACCGTCAACCCCGTCCCCACCGATCCGCACGCGGTCGTAGAACCCCCGCCGCAGTTCGACGTGTAAGGCGCTGGACTATTCGCCGCGCCCGAAGTCCGGACCACGTCATACGTCACCGTTCCCGTAGTTCCGAACTGCGGCCATGCCACTGCAATGCTTCCACTCCCGTTCGTCAGCGCGATCCCAGCCAAAAATGGCGCGCTTGCTCCATTGGTCGAACTGTGCGCCACAACGTAATAGTTGTACTGGGTCGTTCCCGTATTCGCGAAGACTTGCGACGCTCCCGTCGGTCCTACCGAATTCTTCACCGACGCAAATCCATTTTCCACAATCAGTCCCGCAATCCCAATTCCCAGTGGGTTGGTGTTGGCGCAACCTGCCACTTCGAAGTAAACGTTGTCCACTTCAACCGAAGGCACATTGCTGTAAGTCGAGGTCGCACGCACCGCAAATTGCGCTTGCGACTCGATCACGGAATCCGAAATTCTCAACGTATTGGAATTCTGGTTGTCCACTCCGTTCGCCTGGCATTCCAGGTTCATATTTGTATTCTTGATCCACAACACACCTGCATTGCTGCTGCCTCCCGCGCCCTTCACCGCCACCGAGCAGAACGCCGTCGTGCAATGGGACCACCGCGCCGCATAGGCAGAAAGCCCGTCGATAATGGCCGCCTGGTCGTTGTCTACTTGAATCAAAGAACCGAAAGAACTCCCACTCGTCACACTCCCTGCCGGAAACGGACTCGCTGTCCCGATCGCGATCAACCGCGCCTTCTGCGCTGCATCTTCTATCATCGGAAAGTTGCAGTTATTGCATCCCGCCTGTCCCGTGAAGTTCCTCACCGTAACGTCCCACACGGCAGTTGGATGTGCAGTGCTTCCCACCATTAGGCACGTGTCAGCCATCGTGCAACTCACCACCGATCCGCTAAAGTCAATCTCCATGCCCGGTGCCGGAATCGTTACCCGCGCTTGCCACGTATACTGCGCCGGAGGAATTACTACTGCTCCCAATTCCGCGTTTCCTCCGCTGTAATTCGGAGTGAACGCCGCCGCATTAATGGCCTCTTGCACTCCCTGCGAAGCCGATCCAATCGCGTAGCCGCTCGCGTGACTATTTACAGCTGTAAACGTAATTGTTCCCGCTGTTCCTCCGCCCGGCGTGCAGGTACTTGACGTTACCAGCGCCGCTTCCGGCGTGCCCACACCAGTAATGTAGACGTACGTCTGTGCCCCAAACGCCGCAGTGAGCGTCAGGCCTCGAGGACAAGGACTTAGCGTCACCGTATTCGTTCCTGCCGTAACGCTTCCGCTCGGATTCTGTAACCAGTTGTCCCCGGGCGTCACATATCGGATCCCGCTAAGGTTATTCACGCTGAACTGCGTGCCCGCCGGTTGCGAAATGTTTTGGCTCAGCGCCGGACTTACCGAAACGCTGCCCGTTCCTCCGCTCGGCGTCGCAGGCGCATATTGACCCAACGTCGATGAATACGTCAGCACCTGGCCGTTCGCGGGCGATGTCGATCCCACTGGCACACTTTGGATCTCCGTCGCGTTCGCGCTCGCTCCGCACGATCCCCACGTTCCGTTGCCCAGCAAGCAGTTCAACCCCGATGCCGCCCCACTCCCTAACTCATTCGTCGGTACCAGACCACTCACAAGGTTCGCCTTTGCGGCCGTGGATAAATCTACGTACTGCTTCGGCGCTGCCTGCAAGGCTGTCGTGGGGCTCCCACTGAGCGTCAAACTCCCCGTCATCGTCCCCCCTGCCGTTGCCAGATAATTACCCGCTCCGACTGCTGCGACTGAACTATCCACATAGGATTTATTGGCCACGTCTCCCGTACCCACCGGCGTCGGTACATTCGGGGGCACATTAAAACTCTTCGTCCCGGTTACCGTCTCTGTCCCAGCCAGGTGGACTACTGCGTTATCGTTCGCCTTTCCCGCCAGCGCCGTGTTCACATATTGTTCTGACGCCGGGGCCGCCGCCGTCCCAGATCCTGGTGTTGTCCGCACCTGCGCCAGCGTCGCCGGAGATGTCGTCGGTACCACCCAATACTCGGTCTTCACTTCTCCAGGTTCTAGCTGATACACGACCGTGAAGTAGACCCCTGCCGGAGATGCACCCGCGTTTGATTCCAGCGCCACGTTTAAAGCGCCTCCAGTTCCCAGGGTCACATTAAGCACGCCCGGCGCCACCGCGGTCCCGCCTGCCGTCAAAAATGCGGGCCAGGTAATTACTAAAACTCCCTGCGCGACGCTGCCATCGGCCATATACACGGTATCCACCACGCTGGTCAGGGCTGGTCCACTCTGCGCCGAAGATTTTTCAATCACTCCACCAAAGGCGATCGAACCAATTGCCGCCACTGTCGCCACCCAATAAAAAAGCCGCCCCATAGGGCGGCACGCCTGAAACATACTTCCTCCTCAAATTCCTAGTCTGTCATCCGTGAGCGAAGGCTGTGCTTCGAGCACGGCCCGAAACGCCCGCTACCTCTTTACTCTTTACTCTTTACCCTATGATCCTCTGTGTCCTCTGTGTTAAAGATTTTGACTTGGCCTCTAATCCTTACCCCCGCCCCTTCAAATAATCCTCCACACTCCGCACATAAACCTCCGCAAAATCCGCCACCGGACGCCGCCCCTCAATCAAATCCATGGCATCCTCCGTCGTCCATCCCATCACGCTTAGCACCGCCAAAGTCATCATCGGCGCCCGGTGTACCCCAGCCGCGCAATGGATAAACACCTTGGTCTCTCTTTGTTCCAGGGCCGTCAGCGCAAACTCAACTCCGCGCTCAAATACTTCAGCTTCCTTCGGTTCAAAATCGTCATCCACTGGATTCCAGCACACCGCAATCCCGTGCGCCTTCGCCAACGGCGTATCGTCGAACTCAATCTGCATATCGATGATGTGCGTGATCCCCGCACGCGCCACCGCCGCCATATTCTCCGCATTCCAAATTCCGCCTCCGACCCCAATCCGGTCGGTCACCCAGGTTATATCCATCCCAATCTTGCGCCCTCTGCTTCGAACTGTTTTGGCCGCTCTTGCCTCTTGCTTGGGAAATGCGTCCAGCAGCTTTCGCCACGGCAATCCGCTTCCCGGCGAAATCGATAATGCTCCGGCATTCCGCCCGCGATTCATTCTACGGTATCCTCCGCGGAAACCTCTCCGCTCCCCCTCATCGCTGGGGGCAGCACTATATCTTCATCCTCGACCAACGGTTCGATCGGCAATCCCATTCGGGTGAGCAGCGTATGCGCCAGTGTCTTTTCAATCGGCCGCTCCGTCGTCTGCTCTGTAGCCGGATGCAACCCCGCAAACTCAAACAAATACCTGACGGCCGGCAATTGCCCGCTCTTCGCATCCCCAATGACCTGGATCGCAATCGTCTCCGCTGCCCTCCTGATCAGATACTGAATGCTCCCCCGTAATTGCGGGATGTCCTTGATTGGTCCCGCCTCCTGCAGTTCGCTCGCAATCAATCCCTTTGCCACGGCTAGCGCCGAAACTCTGCTTCGCCTTTTGCTAACTCTTTTCTTCGCTGCCCTGTATTCTTCGGCTGTTTTCTTTGTTCCCTTCAAATCGCCACCTCGCACCGCGAAGATCACACCACTTTCCGCCTTAAAAATACAAAAGGCGCGCTTCGCAGCGCGCCCTCACGGTCTTTTCTTTTTCTTGACTCTATATATCCAGAATAGCATTTTGCTATGGGGCATTGTGTCACGTATAGCACATTTATATTTGCCATGCTCTCAGCAACTTACGTGAAATTGCACCACTTTTGCCCCTTGACAACTTTTTTCTCATTCTGAAAATTCCCTTCGCGATGGCACTCCCGTCAGTAATCCCACTCGCAGAAACTCTTCGCTCAGCAAATCCAGGGCCTCCGGCAGCCTCCGTTCAAGAGTACTCCGGCTGCAATGCAAAAGGCATGCCGCCTGGTCGTGACTGTGCTCCTGCAAGAAAATGCGTCCCAGCAATTGCCGATCGAATTCCGCCAGTCGCCCCATCGACTTCTCTACATCCCGGACAAAGATCACGCGGTCTTCAAAAGTCGTCGCCTTGTATGAGGTTACCTTAGCTCCAAAGAATTCCCGCCCTAGCAGAGAGGGCAATCTTCCCGTCTCCACCGACAACCTTAAGTATCGCCGCAATATCCCCACACTTCGCCGCCGGTACAACCACAAATCCGGATTCCGATTCAGCGTGTCGTCAGCTCTCTCATCCAGCGCTCCGGACCTCGGAAAATTGTGGCTGGGGAACCTCTCCCACGCCGCCCCCTCCGCCCCTTTTCCACTCCTGATTGATTCCAGCGCCTGAATGCCTTCGCGCCTTATTACTTCTGTTGCGTCTTCATTTTCCGCAGATGCCCCCCTCCAATTCACAATTTCCCTCATGCCACACCGTCAGCGGCATCCAGTTCCGAGTCTTCGTAGTCGCCGGTACTTGCAAGTCCGCCGTTCTCCAAAATCCATCGCAATCGTCTTTGTGTCCTCTGCGCTTCCGCCCCATCGTTCTCGTACGAAACTGGAGGCATCTCATCCATTTCGCGCCCGCAACCCGCACAATAAACCTCCCCTGCTCCCACCGCCCTCAGCCATAGCCCCCCGCAGCGCTCACAATACTTCAGTTCCACACATGACTGGTTCGCCGCGTCGCTCTCGTTTTCTCGAATGCTCATAAGCCTCCTGTTGGCCCAGTTCCAAATTCGGACCTGGGCGATTGTGGGCGACTGACCCGTGAGATGGACAAAGAGAAAGCCCTGCGTTGGCACTCCCCAGGGAGTCGAACCAACGCAGGGCTCGTTTCTCTTACGATGACCTGCTTGAGCTATTTAGTTTTCAGTTCGTTACTGTGTAATCTTTTCCCTAATTATTTCTGCCGCCGCCAACCGTCCCAGGACATGGCTCAATCCCCAGTCCACCTTCCAAATTCGATCCCGAATCGCGCTGCCGGAAAAACCCCTCTTCGTAGCCCGATTTCAGCACTCTTCCATTCTGTATCACCACGCTGACTTTGCCGCTGAAATTCACAAGCCTTAGTAGTTTTTCCATCGCCGCCGAGAGCACCTCCGCTGCTCGTACTTTTCTGCGAAACTCCACAAAACCTCTTTCCTCGCTATCGTTTAAACTCATGGCCTTTGTCCTGGTGCATCGAAAGTTATGCACCTGTCGCGAGAGTATAGCTCCAAAATATAGCTGTCAAGGTCGTTATACCCGCTTAGCTGTGGAAATCATTGTCGCCTTAGCCCATTGCTATAGCGTGCATGCTATACTCCCACCTATGAAATTTCGGGTGCTGCAAGAGAATCTCCGCAACGCTCTTTGGGAGCGCATCGACGAAGGCGATCTGACTGGACTTCGTCTCGCCCAACAAACCGGCTTCAAGCAGGCCCATATCTCGAACTTCTTGAATCGTAAGCGGGGCTTGAGCCTCGAGGGTATGGACCGCGTCTTAGCCGTTCAGCATCTTTCCGTCCTCGACTTGCTCGATCCCGCCGAAGTCAACAAGCGCGCTTCCATCTTGCCGCCCAGCAACGATGAATTTCAGAACGTTCTCCTGGCTGACGCATCTGTTGCCGCCACCCGCCCTCTCATTACCAGCATGGACGTCAAAGAAATTGTCAAATTCAAGAAGGTTTTTCTGAAAAAATTGAAGCCCGAAATCGTGGGCGACCGCGAACACTGGGAGCGCTTCGTCGTAATCAAAGTGGATGGCCGCGAGGGCATGAGCATGTATCCCCGTCTCCTTCCCGGCGCTCACGTCCTCATCGATCGTCACTACAATTCCCTCAAGCCCTATCGCAAGGGCGAGTTCAATATGTACGCTGTTCTCAAGAACGGTGGCTGTACCGTCAAGTACGTGGAGATTGCCGGAAACCATCTCATCTTGCGGCCGCAGAACCAGGCCTACCCCATCGAAGTCATGACCATGCAAAATGGCGCCTCGGCTTCGGACTACCTGGTTGGTCGTGTGTGCCACATCGGCATCGAAACCTAACCTCAAGAAAATCCCGGATCGCTTTTTTTAGTTTGGTGAACTGAGAGCTCAGAGCTGTAAGCTGTGCTCTGCCTTCCCTCACTTCTCCCCTAAACTGTCAAACATCTTCCACAACCTATCTGCCGTCGCTCGATAAATCACAAACCCGTTTCCGGCATCGGTCGTCTCGCGAAACAGTAACTCTCCGCGGCCATCTCCATCCGCATCGACGGCATCGATCAACTCCAGCCGCGGGGTCACATCCAGGTGAAACTTGTCCGTCACGCCCGAAAATATTTTCCGCAAGTTCCCATAAATATCGGTTCGCGCCAGAATCGTAACGCTATAATTTTCCGGCGCATTCGTGGCCCCTACTACTGGCGGAAAATGCGCTTCCGTGCTTAAGATCATCACTGCCTGGTTGTTCCCCCACAAATCAAAAGCGTGAAATTGCGTGTTCTCAAAAATCGGTTGGACCGCCTTCTCCGCCGCTCGTCGTTTGCTCACCGGCGCTTTCACTACCGGCACTTTAGCTGGAATCGTGTTCTTTGCCAGCGCACTCGCATAAGCTCGAATCTCATCTTCCGCCAGCACCAGCATTTGCCCACGCCGCTCGTCCTCTTCGCCAGTTTTCCAGAAAAATTTATAGGTTCGCGGCTCGGCCCCCCCCTCATCCGATATTGCCGGCAATAGTTGCAATGGTCCCGCATTGGCTACACTCGCCGTTGCCATCCCACCTTCCGGCTTAGCGGCTTTCGCAGCTAATTCATCCACGGCGGGTGGACCCTCTGTCGGTTTGCCTCGCCGCAGTCGCGGACGATAGTAGTTTTCCGTCTCCCCATTTTTAGCCGATGGTTCCTGCGCCTTTTCTTGCCCAACCCCCGCCTGCCGATCACTCGATCCGGGATTCGTCCCCGAATTTTGTTCCGTCGGTTTCGAAGCAGCGGTAACTGGCGGAGCACCCTGATCAGCAGGCGCTTTCCCCGCCGGACCGGCGGACGTTCCACTCGTCCCCTGTGCCGCCGATTCCTTCCCGCCTCCTCCCGTTGCCGCAGGCGTACCTCCCGCCGGAGCATTCCCAGTCGAGGCCCCCTTCGGACCGTCCGGTGACTCGCTCTTCTGCGAATTCCCTCGCGTCAGCCGTGGCGGCGCGTCACTGTCGCTTATCTCCATCCCAACCGGTACGTTTTCCGCTTTTCGAGTCGTTTGTGCCACCTCGGTCCCTCGCGGTAAAAACCCTCCCACCCCCATCCACGTGTGCGTACTGTCAAGATGCGTATTATCAAGGTGCTCACTCGCGCCTCCTTTGCTATGCAGTGCTCCATTTACCGTAAACAATCCCTGAGACTCGCCCGTTTGTTCCACTTCGTATACCGTCCCTCTCTCCAACGCCATCGGGATCGGATCAGCCTTATACAAACTTGCATCGTAGAATTTTCCATCCACCAAAATGGCGATTGGAATCAACGTCCCCTTGCCGGCGCTATTAAGCTGCAAAAGCCCAACGGCTCGCGGTCCTTTCACTTTTTTCTTCGGCTTCTTGGCCTCCGGCAGCTTTTCCGGTTCTGTCTCTGGCCTTTTCAGCTGCGGCATCTGCCCTGCCGCGCCCGGCGCCGCTCCCCCCAACAACCCCAGCACTAGAATGACGGCCAACCCCCATCTGCGGTATAAAAACTCTTGGGACATAAGACAACCCAGTCTCCGCGCCGCCAAAGCGTGCCAGGCAGACAACGTCTTCAACCCGGACTTCCCTGATAGTGAGGCGCTCATGACTTTGAACATCGTGACTTTGAATATCAATGATAAGGCTCCCGAGTTCACGCTGCCGGATGAAAATGGAAAAGAAGTTTCCCTGAAAGGTCTCCGCGGCAAAGTTGTCGTTCTTTATTTCTACCCTCGCGCCGACACCCCTGGATGCACCATCGAGGCTTGCGAGTTTCGCGACGCTTACAAACAGATGCAGAAAACCGGCGCCGTGTTACTCGGCATCTCCCCCGACACTTCCAAGGCCCAGAAAAAATTTCAGGACAAATTCACCCTGCCTTTCTCTCTTCTCGCCGATGCCGACAAGAAAGTCGCCATCGCCTTCGGCGTCCTCCAGGAGAAAAATATGTATGGCAAGAAAGTCATGGGCATCGTCCGCACCACCTTCATCATCGGTTCTGATGGAAAAATCCAGCACATCTTTCCAAAAGTGAAAGCGCAAGGTCACGCTGCTGAAGTCCTGGCTTATCTGAAATCTTCCGCGAAAGGCACAGCCTAGGCCCCGGAAAACTTTGGAACAAAAATTTACCGCCAAGCGTACTATTTT
>Ga0302319_10009667_pt1 | contig 18513 bp, 16 predicted proteins | sample Bog_T0_2_FD_203319 | JGI IMG/M metagenome (GOLD analysis project Ga0302319, IMG submission 203319) | Peat permafrost microbial communities from Stordalen Mire near Abisko, Sweden - Bog_T0_2 | ecosystem: Environmental > Terrestrial > Soil > Wetlands > Peat | place: Sweden: Abisko, Stordalen Mire...
CAACCAGCCGAGTCAGGCGTGTTGCAAGAGATCGTGATTACCGCGCAGCGTCGCAGCGAGAACCTGCAAACAGTGCCCATCGCGGTCACGGCGTTGCAAGGCGGCGACTTGGCCGGGAAGGCGGTTGCTTCTATCGCAGACCTCGAGAATGCAGCTCCCGCGTTATCGATTTCGAATTCGGGTCTGACGAATTCGGTGAACATTCGCGGCGTCGGTCTCGCCAGCGGCAACCCAAACGTCGGCAATGGCGTGGCGACCTATGCCGACGGGCTGTTTCAACCGCCCATCGTCTCCACTAATCAGTTTTATGATATTGCAGACATCGAGGTCCTGCGCGGGCCGCAAGGCACGTTAGTCGGATCCAACTCGACGGGTGGCGCGATCCTCATCAACTCTCAAAGTCCCAAACTCAGCGGCAATGACGGCCACGTCAACGTCGCGGCCGGCAATTACGGCGCGATATCCACCGACGCCGCGATCAATCTTCCGGTCAACGATGTGCTTGCGTTTCGAGCGGCGGGCGAATACAACTCGCGCGACAGTTTCTACAAGAGCATCGGTCCGCAATACACCAACGCGGGTTCTCTCAACGAGAAATCTGGCCGCATCGGCGTCTTGTTCAAGCCGGGCGAATTCCAAGCGTTGTTAAAAATGGAATATACCGATCGTAACACCGGCGGCTACGCGTCGACTCCGGTGCCGGGCTCGCAGTACGCGCCGTACGCACCGACCAATCCGTTCGAGTTGGCATACGACACGCCGAACGAGAATCATGAACGCGGCCTGATTTCCTCGCTGGAATTACGCTACGAACTCCCCGATGGCGTGACGTTGCGCTCCCTGGCCGGCTACCAAGACAAGAATATTCACAATATCGAGGACTACGATGGGACAGCGGAGAACACTCCGGCCAACCCGCAGATCACCTGGAATCAATTCGTGCGCGAGCGCGAATGGACGGAGGAAATCAACGTGCTCTCGCCTAAAGCCGATGCTTACAATTGGGTGGTAGGCGCCTACCTGCAACACAACAAGATTGACGTCAATATTCACGAGGATGGCGCCACCGGACCCGGCGGCCCAACCCTCTATATCTATGTTCCGCAAAACAAGACCACCACCGGCTGGTTCGGCCAAGTCAATTTCAAAATGACGCCGCAGTGGGAATTGCAGACCGGGCTCAGATATTCCACCTTCAAGGTCGATGGCGACGGGTTTGTCGCGTTGCAGCTGCCGGCAGCTGCATGCGCGCATATCGGTCCTGGAGTACCGGTGACTTTCGGCGGTTGCGAAGTCGGCAACACCGGCGGCAACGAGCAAGATGGCAGGCTCACCGGCAAGGTGGCTCTGAACTACACCCTCGATGAAAACAACTTGCTGTATGGATTCGTCGCACGCGGCTACAAGCCCGGCGGCTTCAATTCGCCGACTTCCAACTTTGGCCCGGAAACGGTGATGGATTATGAGCTGGGTTGGAAGGCCACCGTGTTCGATGGGCACGTACGGACTCAGCTGGGCGGTTTTTATTATCAATATCACGATTTTCAATTTCAAGAGCTCAATCTCTTGAACGGCACCAACGGCGTGGACAACCTTCCAACCGCAACCATCGACGGTATCGAGGCTTCGATGCAGGCGCAGTTGGGCGGGTGGGGCGCGGACGCTGGACTCGCCTACGTCCACTCGCATCTGCCAAGCCCAGGGGCATTCGTCAACACGCATTTGCTGCCGCCTAACGCGACCGGCGCGCAGTGCGCGCCCGGCGAGACCGCGGGCTGCTTTGATTACACACCCTACTTGGTGACGGGATCGGGCGGCCCGAATCTCTATTCGCCGGAATGGACCGCCAATGCGGGTATCGAATACACGGCCGACATTGCCGACAATGTGAGCCTCACGCCGAGGGTGAACTTTGCTTATCTGAGCAGCCAATTCACCAGCCTGACCTATTCAACCCTCACGGACTATTTGCCCGCGCGCGGTCTCCTCTCGGCGCTCGCAACCCTAAAACTCTATAAAAATTGGAACCTGGAAGCCTACGGCACTAACTTGACCAACAAGCTTTACCGCACCGGCCAAGGTCTCGACAATGCCAATTATTATTTTTACGGTGCGCCCCGGCAGTACGGTATTCGAGTCGGGTATAAGTTTTGATAAGTGCGACGCGAACCGCAGCTGATGATTTGTCCCTCTGAAAATCATCAGTTTCGGTGCCGTCTTGAAATCTTCCAATGAGCTGCCTCCGTCGGAGACGCGGGGGCCATGTTGTCGAGCCGCATCGATAGGGGGTGACAGTGTCGAAGCCAGCCCGATTTGCCGTTATCGTGATGTTCGGCGGATTCTTGAGCATCCAGCAAGGCGCCTGCGCCGATGCGGACGTCGCATCGCCCACGACCCGCTGTGCCGCGTTGTCGGACAGCATGGCACGGCACTGGCCGGACGCCTCGACGCGAGTGCTGTCCGCGCACTTAGTCGCGGCGGGGCCGTTGCCAGCCGCGACGCCGCCCGGAGCGCCGCCGCTGTCGGTCGACGCGCCTGAGCACTGCGAGCTGATTGCCGCCACCCAGGAGCGTATCGGCGAGGCTGGCCAGCACTACGCGATTCGATTCCACTTGCGCATGCCGCTGCAATGGAACGGACGACTGTATTTTCAGGGCGGCGGAGGCAGTAACGGCGTGCTCGGCGACGCCCTCGGCGTCTACTCGGCGGCCGCCGCGCCTGCGCTGGTACAGGGCTTTACCGTGGTCAGCCAGGATTCGGGTCACGACAACGCAATCAACAATGATCCGGCGCGCGGCGGTGTATTGGCGTTCGGGTTCGACGAGAAAGCGCGCGCCAATTATGGTCACGCCTCGCTGCCTGTGGTAGCCAAGGCCGCTAAAGCCGTCATAAAAATCTTCTACGGCGCTGACGTGGCACGTTCATATTTCGTCGGCTGCTCGAAGGGTGGTGAAGAGGGGATGGCACTCGCGCAGCGTTACGCGTCCGAATTTGACGGCATCGCGGCCGGAGCGCCGGGAATGTCACTGCCGCGCGCAGCGCTCGCGGAAGCGTGGGACACGCAGGCGTTCGCCGCCCTCGTCAAGTCCGATACGCAGCAGCTTTCCCTGGACAAGGTTGCTGCGAGTTTCAGCAATCCGGACTTAGAATTGGTTCGTGCAGCGGTGCTTGCTGCCTGCGATGCCGACGATGGCGTGCGCGACGGAATAGTCGGCAATTTCAAAAATTGCGGTGGCGAAAAAGTGAAACCGCAGCTCAAGGCGAGACAATGTAAGGCTGAAAAGGCCGACGGATGCTTGAGCATGGCGCAGATCAATGCGCTCACGCGCGTGCTGGGCGGCGCGCGCGACAGCCAGGGAAAAATCCTCTACAGCGATTGGCCTTGGGACACGGGCATCGCTGCCGCGGGATGGCGCATCTGGAAATTGGGCAGCCCGGACGGCAGACCTCCGAGTCTGAACGTGCTTCTCGGCGGCGCTTCGTTGGCGTCCGATTTTACGACGCCGCCAACGCCGTTGAGCGCGGATCCCGGCGCGTTGCTCGGCTTTTTACTGGCATTCGACTTCGATCGAGACGCAGCGAAAATCTACGCGACCGACGCAGCATTTCCGCGTTCAGCTTGGGAGGACATTTCGGCGAGATCGGCTGACTTGTCTGCTTTCCGAGCCCGCGGCGCAAGGCTCCTCGTGACCCATGGTGTGTCGGATCCGGTGTTTTCGATCAACGATACGATCGCTTGGTGGCGCGAGGTCAATGAGCGCAACGGCGGCAATGCCAACCAATTCGTTAGGCTATTTCCTGTACCCGGCATGACGCACTGTGGCGGCGGCGACGCCACGGATCAGTTCGACGTTTTGGCCCCATTGATGGCATGGGTCGAGCACGGGGAACCCCCCGACAGCATCATCGCCGGCGCCAATCCACGCACGCCATGGCCTAAGCGGACGCGCCCGCTTTGCCCTTATCCGGCGGTTGCGCATTACAGGGGGAGCGGGGACACCGAGGTCGCCGCGAACTTCGAGTGTCGCAGCTAGCTCGCCGCCCAGACGTCGACGATTGAGACGCCACCGCGCGCAAAAGGACGCAAAAGCTGGGCGGTGAGCAACCGGCGACTGGCTGTCTGTCAACTCCCTCATGCGCGCCGCCTTGATGCATCCACGGGCTAAAGACTGGGCCAATTCAGCCGATATGAGCCGGATATGGGTACGAGTGTGGATAGGATCTCGCAGCTTGAAGCCGAGACGGCGGAATTGCTCGCTCAAAATTCCGAATTGCGCCGCCAACTCGAACTTCGCAACCACGCACTGGACTCCACCCCCACTTTTTTCCTGATCTCGACATTGAGCGAACCCGAGTGTGTCGTCTATTGCAATAAAGCAGTGGCCGACCAACTGGGCCTGCCGCGCGATCAGGTCATCGGCCGGCCGCTCGGGATGCTTGCCCAGTGGGTGGGCCGAAACGCGAACTATCGAGCGGAGGTGTTGGCCGCCTTGCGCGCCGGACATACCTTTCGCTACGAGGACGAGGTGCTGCGTACCGACGGTAGCACCTGTTGGCTCGGGATATCGACGATGCCGCTGCACGACGCGCGCGGCCGCCTGACTCATGCCGTGACTGTGGGTGCGGATATCACCACCAAGCGCGAAGAGGCCCTAAAGAAGCAGGCCTTGCAAGATAAACTGTTGGAAGAGTTGCGCCACCGAGACCGGATGGCGAATCAGCTGCAGGTCGCGCAAAAACTCGAGTCCGTCGGCCGTCTCGCGGCCGGCATCGCGCACGAGATCAATACGCCCACGCAGTTCATCGGCGACAACGTGGGGTTCGTAAAGGAAGCCATGGGCGAGGTGTTCGCGGTGCTCGGCCAGATCGAGGAAGCGCTCGGGCAAAATGGCGTCGACAGTGTGCCTTGTGCGACCTTGACGTCGCTGCTGGCCGCAGTGGATTTGGAGTACTACCACAGCGAAGTACCGCGCGCGCTTGAGCAGTCCATCGAGGGCATTGCGCGCATACAAACGATCGTCGGCGCGATGAAGGATTTTTCGCATCCCGCGACCGATCGGACGCCCATCGACATCAATCGCGCGATCGGCAGCACGATCACGGTTGCGACCAACGAGTGGAAATACGTGGCCGACGTAAAAACAGAATTCGATCTCGATTTGCCCTCGGTTCCGGTCATGCCCGGGATGTTCAATCAAGTGATTCTCAACTTGATCGTCAATGCCGCGCATGCGATCGCCGACGTCGCCAAGGCGAGACCGGACAAAGGCACCATTACCGTATCTACGCGTCAGGTAGAGCGCTGGGCCGAAGTGCGCGTGAGCGATACGGGGGGTGGAATTCCGGAATCGATCCGCGATCGAATTTTCGACCCGTTCTTTACGACCAAACCGGTGGGCAAAGGCACGGGTCAGGGGCTTGCGATCGCGCACGACGCCATCATCAACAAGCATCGCGGCGCGATTTCGGTCGAGAGCGCGGTAGGCGAGGGGACGACCTTTATCGTCCGGTTGCCGCTGGATCTCGACAGCGTCGAAATCACCAGCGCTGCGTAAGTACGCGAAATGGTGCGCTGCGGCGCTGCTTTTGCGGGTTTCCGGGCTATTCAGATCCGCGAAAAACTGCCGATGCTGACGTGAACGGCCGCGCCGTCGCGCCAGTAAGGATTGCCGGCATGAATTCAACCCCCCTCGACCCGAGTCGCAATAAGGTTCGCATCGTCTTCGTCGATGACGAGAGCAGCATTTTGCAAGCGATGCGCCGCACCCTGCACAGCATGCGCAACGAATGGGAGATGGAATTCTTCAGCAGCGGCGAATCGGCCCTCGCGGGTCTCGCGACGAGCCCAGCGGATGTGATCGTTTCGGACATGCGCATGCCGGGAATGGATGGCTGGGAGCTGTTGGCGGAAGTCAAAAAACGCCATCCCGAGACGGTGCGCCTGCTGCTGTCAGGCTACGCCGATCCGAGCTCCATCATGCGTTCGGTAGGCACCGCGCACCAATACATGGCCAAACCCTGCGACAGCGCCACGATCAAGGCCGCGATTGTTCAGACGCAGATGCTGCGCAGCCTGCTCAGCAGTCCGCGCCTCGCGCTCCTGGTTGGCCACGTTGAACTATTGCCAAGTACGCCGAAGGCGTTTCAAGAAATACTTTCCTGTATTCGGCAGCCGGACGCGACGCTGGCGGATGCCGCGCAAATCATTGCGCGTGATGTGGCAATGACTGCCAACATTCTGAAGTTGGTAAACTCTGCGTTCTTCGGTTCGCGCCAAACTATCACGCGCATCGACCGGGCGATTGCTTATCTCGGCATGGACACCCTCGGCTCTTTGGTGCTTGCGCACGGAGTGTTCCAAAGTGGGGTCACCATCAGCATCGAGGGCTTCAGTTTGGAGGAGCTGTGGCGCCATAGCTTGCAGACGGGACTGCTCGCCAAGGCGATCGCAGTGGACCAGGCGCTGTCGGCCATCAGGGTGGAGGAAGCATTTCTGGTCGGCATGCTGCACGACGTGGGGAAAGTCGTATTCGCGACGCGCGCCGCCGACACGGCAATCTCGAAAGACGAGGCGGCCGCGCAGATGGAAACTCACCATGCAGAGGTCGGTGCTTACTTGCTCGGCTTGTGGGGCTTTCCGAATTCAATCGTCGAAGCGGTTGCTTTCCATCACCTGCCGAGTCAAACGGCCGATACCAGCTTAGGGTTAGCCGGCATCATTCACATTGCCGACCGCCTGTCGCGCGCCGGCGGGGCCGATTTTGCGACGGCTGCCGATATCGGCATCGAACCGGGCTTATTGGAGCGGCACGGCGTGCTCGATAAGTTCGCGGACTGGAGAGCGGCAGCGGCCGGCACGCTGGACTCACAGCAAGTGGCTTCGTGAGCGAGTGCGTGCTATTCGTCGATGACGAACAAAACGTGTTCGACTCGATTCAACGCGCGTTTCGCAAGCAGTTCGAATTTCGAACCGCACAGGGACTGTCGGAGGGCTTGAGGGTGTTCCAGTCAGGACCATTTGCGCTGGTGGTTTCGGATATGCGCATGCCGGAGATGAGCGGCGCGCAGTTTCTCGCAAAACGCACCGTTCGCGAGGTACGTTTGAAGGATCTGGCAGTCGGGATGATCCTCGATCACGACCTGGTGAGTCCGCAAGGCTTTCGCCTGGTGCCGTCGGGTGATGAGGTCACCCGCACACTCATTGTCAGGCTGACCAGCATCGCCGACGGAGTCGGGGTGGCCGAGCCGTTCCGTGTCCGAGTATCCACTTCATGAGAGTTATGCCATGAGCAACGCCAAAAGCGACGCGACGATTCTTCTGGTTGATGACGAGGTTAACGTCACCGAAGCGCTCAAGCGGTCATTTCGGCGCGAACCGTACACTTTCGTCACCGCCACGTCGGGCGAGGCCGCGCAGGAAATTCTCGCCCGCCAGCACGTCGATGTTGTGGTGTCGGATGAGCAAATGCCGGGTATGTCGGGTTCCCAGTTCTTATCCAAGGTTCGGGCGCAGTATCCGCACACGATTCGGATGATTCTCTCTGGGCAGGCGAGTCTTGAGGCGGCGGTACGGGCTATCAACGAAGGCGAGGTGTATCGATTTTTCCTCAAACCCTGCAATCCCACCGATTTGTTGTTCACGATCCAACGGGCATTGGCGCACAAACAATTGGAGGAACAGAGCCGTAAGCTATTACGCGAGTTTCAAAGGCAGGCGGCGATTCTCGACAAGCTCAAGGGTACGGGAGAGCACTTATTGCGGCTCGACACCGATGACCAGGGCGCCGTCATCGTCGACGAAGCGGATGGTGACCTGCAGATGACCGACCTGTTGGCCGAGATTGAGCTCGCGATGAAAGGGCGCTGAGGGCTACAGGCTGGGGGCGGCCGGATCCTTGGCGTGTGACGCATCGGATTGCTTGGCGCCGCCGCCCGCCGTATGAATGAGCCGCGCGGCGGTCTCGGCACCCTCCAGAGCAAACGCGGGGCTATAGGCAGTCACGGTAAAGCGGGTAACGAGCCGATCCGCGCTCAGTGCGCCGCCATTCGCCGTAAAATGATCTTCCGTGATGATCGCCACGCCACAGTGCGCGATCTGATAGTTGAGTTCCTCGGTTGTCTTCTTAAGCGCGATATTGCCGCGCGAGCCGCCGGCCGCGGTCAGCGAGCCAAGACCGCCGAACGTTCCGCGACGATTGCACGGGTCGCCGGTAACGACGTTACCGCTGCCTTGTACGCGCCAGGTGGGGGCTTCCGGCAGCTCCGCCGATTCCCCATAGCCGCCGTATTTCTTCAGCAGGCCGTTCTCGAGAGCGAGCTCGTGAATGGCATTTGCCGGCGTCGATCCGACGCTGTGCACGATGCCCATCGCGCGCTCCCTGCCCGGGACTGGGGTGAACATGACTTCGTAGGATTCACCGCTCACCGCGAACGCGTCACTCGCTGATCCGGGCGGCGGCGGAGTCCACGCGGCAATCACGTTCACAAAACGGCCGTCTGGCATCGCGTGCATAACGCCCGTTGTCGCATCCAAGTAGCTCAAGGTTTCGGCCGACTCGGTGTACTCGAGCAGTTTCTTCGCCTTGAGAATCGCGCGAACTTCGTCGGGTGTCATTCCCAATTTGACTCCAGCAATGTCGATCTGCGTCGGCGACAGGGTGAGGCGATTCGGTTCGACGGCCACGGGCTTGGCGGCCTCAGCGGCCGCCGGCGCGGCGCTCGTCGGCACGGATGGCGCCGCAGGCGCGGCGGCTGGACCAACAAGCACATAGCCTTCGGTCACCAAAAGTCCCTGCTGCTCGGCATTGGCGCAACTATAGAAAGACACGGCCTCATTCTTCAGGCCGCTCATCCCGTTAGCGAGCGGCACTAAGTCGCCGAGCACACCGTTCGGTTCGCGTTTACCGGTTTTGCTGTCGACCAGACAATAATAGCGATGCAGGTTGGGAGCCGTTCCGAGTTCAAAATGGCCGCGAACCACATCATTGTCCGAGCCTTTCCCGATCGCCTGCTTTAGCGTTGACAGGAAGCTGCCTTGATTCAGGGTCTTGGTCGGCTCCGCGGTGCTCGCAGGTGGGTCGGCGAGCACGGTGACACTGCCGCCGGCCACTATCAGCCACGCAGTGATGGTTTTAGAACCGATTTGTCGCAAAATCCCCACGTCCGCTCCATTCTAGACCGTGACGCACGGTTTCGCACCACAGGAATTGTAATTGTTGCATGAACAGGGCAAACCGTGCGCTGTCGGCGCAGTACTGACAGCACTAGTTGTCAGGGGCGGACATCGTGCCGCGCGCTTTACCCTTAGGCTACGCTCACCAATCACGCAGGAGCAATCATGACAAATACACAGCAAATTGTGCGGGGCAGTTTTTTGATGGCGCTGATCGCGATGGCGTCGGCCTGCGTCGTTGCAGAGCCGCGCGAGGGTTACTATGACCGTGATCACCACCGCTATTGGCAGGAACACGGCTGGCACGAGTGCGGCGATCGCGACGATCGGTGTCGTTGATCGACGGCGCAGCGCGATTGCCGCCGTTCACACGGGGGCAGTCGCGCTGATCTCATGATTTAATGCGAGAATCCTTGGGGCCGGCCTCGACTTTTCGCGTGCCGCTGCTCGTTGGCGCCTGCGCCGCGGTGGTGCTCGGGTTGGGATTATTCGCCTATCGCAGTCTCGCGATCTTAAGCGAAGGCACAGCGACTGCCGCGGCCGCGGAACGCGGTCATTTTCAAATTGCCCAAGTGCTGCAAACACTGACGCTGATGGGCGGCGGCGTGCGTCACTTCGAGGCGACCCGAGACAAGGATTCTTTCGAGGAAGCGCTTGCCGCCGCGGCGCAGCTATCCGAGCAACTCGCGACTTTGCAGTCCGCCTTGGCGGATGATCCGCCGCAGCGCCCCCTTGTTGCCGAGCTCAAACGACTGGCGGAGCAGCGGCAAACACAGACCCGCCAAATTATCGACCGTGCGCTCAAGGGCGACACCGCCGGTGTGGAGGCACTGGTTGCGGACGGAGAAGGAACGCGAATCATCGAGGCGTGCAGGGCGCTGATCGCCAAGATGCAGGATCGCCAGAGTAGGTTATCGGCGCAACGCGCGTTGATTGCATCACGGGCTCGCGCCACGCTCGATTTCGCGATCGGCGCAACGACGGTGTTGGCGACCTTGCTGCTCGTGCTCGTGGCCTACGGAACCACGCGCCACAGTGCGAAGCTGCGCAGAAGCGAAGAGGAATTGTCGACCACCCTGCGCAGCATCGGCGATGCGGTGATCTCCACCGACGCTTGCGGCAACATCCGAATCATGAATGTAGTGGCGGAACAGCTGACCGGCTGGACGAGCGAAGATGCGCGCGGCCTAAAGCTGCAGCAGGTATTTCAAATCATCCACGAGAGCACGCGCCAGCCATTGGAAAATCCGGTGAGTCGGGTGCTTCGCGAGCACAGCATCGTCGCCCTTGCGAATCACACGGTACTGGTTGCCCGCGGCGGAGATGAGCGTCCGATCGAGGACTCGGCGGCGCCGATTTACGGATACGACGGAGACATTACCGGTGTGGTGCTGGCGTTTCGCGACGTAACCAATCAACGGGCGGCCCAACATGCGTTGCTTGCGAGCGAAGCAAATCTGCGCGAAGCCAACGTCAATCTTGAGCGTCGAATTGCCGAACGCACAGCGCAGCTCGTCGCGCGTGAAGTACTGATTCGCACCTTCTACCAACATTCCTCGGAATGTCATGCGGTGCTCGCCGAAACCAGTGCGGGTGGGTTTCGCTACGAAGAAGTCAATCCCGCGACCTTGAAACTCTACGCGAAGAGTCGCGACGAGGTCATCGGGCGGACCGTCGATGAGATCTTCAATAAAGACGCGGCGAACGAGCTCAATCGAAATCTTAAGGCCTGTTTGGCTGGGTATGGTGCTTATCGATACGAGCGGGCTCAGGGCGCGGCGGTGGTCGAAGCCATCGCCACACCCGTGCCGCACGAGGCGGGTATCGGGCGGCGCATCGTCAGCAGCGAGCGCGATGTGACCGAGCGGCGCCGCTTGGAGCAGCAGTTGATGCAATCGCAGAAAATGGAGGCCGTCGGTCAGTTGACCGGGGGCCTCGCTCACGATTTCAACAATTTACTGATGGGTATCACGGGTGCACTGGAGCTGATAAAAGCTCGTGTTGCGCAGGGCCGTTTCAACGACCTGGATCGTTACGTCGCCGCCGCCCAAGGAGCCGCGCGCCGCGCCGCTGCTTTGACGCATCGTCTGCTCGCTTTCTCGCGCCGCCAAACTCTCGATCCTAAACCGAGCGATGTCAACCGGCTGGTGGCCGACATGCTCGAACTCATCAGGCGCACGGTTGGGCCCGAGATCAAGGTCGACATCGTCGGCGCGATCGGACTTTGGAACCCGTCAGTTGATGCCAACCAGCTCGAAAACGCGCTGCTCAATTTGTGCATCAACGCCCGCGATGCGATGCCGAACGGCGGCAAGATAACCATCGAGACGGCAAACCGATGGATTGATGAGCGGTCAGCTAAAGAGCGTGACCTGACCCCAGGGCAATACATTTCGCTCTGTGTCAGTGACACAGGTTGCGGAATGCCGCCCGAGGTGGTTGCGCGCGCGTTCGATCCTTTCTTTACAACGAAGCCGCTGGGTCAAGGTACCGGACTCGGCCTGTCGATGATTTACGGCTTTGCCCGCCAATCGGGCGGGCAGGTTCGGATTTATTCCGAAGTCGGCCAGGGCGCGATGGTCTGTATTTACTTGCCGCGCCATTCGGGTCACGAACTGCCCGCCGAGCCGCTGCCGGATGGCGGCTCGATTGCCCCGACGGCCTCGGGCGAGACTGTGTTGGTGGTCGACGATGAGCCCTTGGTGCGCATGTTGGTGACGGAGGTCTTACAGGATATGGGATATCGCGCCATCGAGTGCGAGGATGGCGTGTCGGCCTTGAAGGTCTTGGAGTCCGCGCGCCGGGTCGACCTGATGGTCACTGATGTGGGTCTTCCCAACGGCCTCAACGGACGCCAATTGGCGGATGCTGGCCGGGCGATCCGTCCCGCGCTCAAGGTCTTATTCATTACAGGCTATGCGGAAAACGCGGTGTTCAGCCACGGGCATCTGGATTCGGGCTTCGAAGTGCTGACCAAGCCGTTCGCCATGGACGTCTTGGCAAAGCGGATCTCCGGCATGATGAATCGTGCCGAGTGAGCGTCAGGTGAAGCCGCGGCACACGACAGCGAGTTTGTTGCCATCAGGATCGCGAACATAGGCGGCATAGAAGTCAGGCTGATATTGCAGCCGCAACCCGGGTTCACCTTCCGAGACGCCACCGTTTGCCAGTGCAGCCGCGTGGAAGGCGTCCACTTGCTGCCAGGATTTTGCCACAAGCCCCACCATGGTTCCGTTGCCGACGGTCGCCGGTTGCCCGTCGAAAGGGCGGCACACCCAGAGCGCGAGCTCCCTCGCTCCGTGATTCAAGTAGGTGCCCCAACCGAGCCAACCTTCCCAATTGGGCTCATCTTTTACATCACAGCGCGAATACCCCAAGGTCGCCATGGTTGCGTCGTAAAAGTGCGCAGCACGCTCTAAATCGCGGGTTCCGAAGCATATGAAGTTGAACATGGTCGCCCGATCAGCTGCCTTTCTTCTGCTCCGCTTGCCACTTTGCAACGGCAGCCATCGTATTGGCGACGTGCTTGTCTGGATTTAGCGCCGAATAGGCGTACAGGATCTTGCCATCGGGCGCGATCACGTACGAGGTTCTGCTTGAGTACGAAGTCATCAGCAGGACCGCGTCGTAAGCCTTGGATATTTTCTGGTCCGCGTCGGACGCGACGGCGAATTTATTGCGGCACTCGCTCACCGAGAATTTGTTCAGCGTGTCGATCGAATCGTGGGAAACGCCGATAACCGTCGCCCCCAGCGCCTTAAATTGATCGGTCGCCTCCGCGAAATCATGGGCTTCAAGCGTGCAGCCATGCGTAAACGCCGCCGGGTAAAAGTACAACACAACAGGTCCGGCCTTAAGCGCTTCAGCCAAGGCAAACTTGAAAGGTTGCCCGGCAAGCGATGCCTCGGTTGTAAAGTCAGGCGCCGGCGCACCCGGTTTCAGCGCTGCAAACACCGGTGCAGCAAGCAACCAGCAGGCAAGCGACAACACTGGACGATTCATCTGGGTAGCATACCGTATTAGCGGCGGCAATTGAGTTTTAGGGTGGATGCTCTGACAATTGCCGGGCAAGGCCGCCGCTCCGGCCAGCAGGATTTCCCATGGACCGCTTTACGATTTCCCTCGACGAGAAGCTCGCCACCGCATTTGATCGGCTGATCAAGGAACGCCGCTACGCGACGCGAAGCGAAGCGGTGCGCGATATCTTGCGCTCGCATCTGCAATTGAGCGAAGAGAAGCGAGACAGCAAAGGATTCTGCGTCGCGAATCTATCCTACGTTTACAATCACCACGAGCGCGAATTGTCGGAGCGATTGACGCGCATTCAGCACGCACATCACGACTTGACGGTGTCGACCATGCACGCTCACTTGGATCATGATCAGTGCATCGAGACCGTGATGCTCAAGGGCCCGGTCGATCAAGTGCGTGAATTTGCCGACAAGATTATCGCCGAGACCGGCGTTCGGCATGGACAACTCAATTTGGTCAACGTCGAACTGGGGAAATCGCATAGCCACGGCGGCTCGACCCACCGACATCTCAAGCCCCGTCACTGATGGGCGGGGAGAAGGGCTCCGGTGCAGTCACCGGAGCCCTTACCACTGCTAGTCGAAGATCGAAGCCGGTTTGGCGAGTACCGACAGACCGTAGGTTGCATTGAGCACCACATCCGTGCCGAAGATGGTGAGGTCTGAGGCTTGCGTGTACGTGCCCGGACCCTTCAGCGTCATGCTGAACCAATTGTTGTCCGACCCACCGTTGCCGAGATCGTTGTCATCCCAGGCCCACGCACACCAGCCCAAGCCGTTCGCTTCGGCATTGGTGATGACTTCACCCGGCGTGAGCAGCGTCGGGCTCGGCCCGATATTGCGCCCCGGACCGAACTCGGTCACCGCATACGCCGCGCCCGTCGAGGCCGCGAGACTCGCCAGCTGCTGGAACCTCGAAGCCACATTCGCCGGAGTCGTGTTGTAGTAGGCGTGCAGAGCGAACATCACGTTCTTCTGCGGATCGCTGTTGAACACCGCCCCGGAGTAATTGACCAGATCGTCCATGTCCTGGCCGCAGCCGCCGGCATCGATCAGGAGCGTGCCCATGTAGCCCGCCGCTCGCATCTTGGCGATGGCGCTGATATTCGAATCTCGCCACACGGTCGAATTGGTCGGACCCCATTCGTTGGCGATGTTGATGATCGTATATTTGTCGAGCGGCGTCCACGAGGAGGCCGTCGCCACCCAGTTCGCCACCGCCGCGGCGACCACACTGGCATCGCTGCTGCAGCTGGTGTTGGCGCCCGCCGGAGTCTCGGTCGTCATCACGATCGGCACTTCCTTGTAATTGATGTGATCGTTCTGCACCACGCTCACGAGCTTCGCCACCGACGCTCCGTAGTTGGTCTCCACCATGATGCGAACCGCATTGGCGCCGGTCTTGCTGAGACCCGGCTGCGAGGTCGAATCGTAGTGCGCCCGGTCGACGCCGCGGATGCGGAACTCATTGCCGTTGGCATCGTACAGCTTGCCGTTCAGCACGAAGAAGCCGGGACCGGTGTTATACGAAGGCCGCGACACTTGGCCGCTGGTCGCAACCGGGGGCGTGGTGACCGGCGGAGTCGTCGGCGTGGACGTCCCGTCGCCATTGACGGTGACAACGGCCGACGTTTGCGTACCGAGAGTGACATTCTCGGGGAGCGCCAAGGCAACTGCCAGAGTCTTGCTGCCGGTGAACGCCTTGGCATTCTTGATCGGGATCGAAATGGTCCGCGGTGTCGCATCGCCGCCGGCCCAGTAGAACTGTCCGTGGACCGGGGTGTAATCGGTTCCCGCAACAGCCGACATATTCGCCGTTGCGTATTGCACGACCGCCGCGCCGACCGAGCCGCCGGTGCGATTCACAGTGACAGTGCCGTTGCCCACGTTCTGCTTGAACGCATACGACGTGGAGCCGAGCGATACGGAGCCTGCGCCTTTATTGCCGTAGATCGAGACGCTAGTCTTTCCCGTGCTGCCCATGGTCGCGCCGACCGGATTGGTCACTTCGAGAGTGAAGGTCCTGCTGCCGGTGAACGGCGTGGCATCCAGAATGGCGACGGAACAGGCTTTGGCCGTGGCATCGCCGCTCGCCCATTGCACCGAACTGGTGAGCAAATTGAAGTCGCGTCCAGCGACGGCGGTTCCGCTCAACACATGGCAAGCCGCACTCGCGGCGCCGCTCGTGCCGCCGGTGCGCATCACGGTAAAGGCTCGCGTATGCGGGTTCTGCGTTGTCGCCATGGTGGCGGCCGGGAAAGTTATGCTGCCCGTAGCAGTAGAAGTGGCGGCGGCCGCGGGGCCAGCCGACAAACCTAAATCCGCTGCAAGACAAATTACCGTGGCAACTAGGGCTGCCGGTGCTCGATGTAACGACATCAAGTTTTCTCCTTAACAATTCTGTTTGCTTCGTCAGTGACGCAAACGGTGGGAAGAAATCACGGCAGAGAAAATCACTGCCGTTCGCATTTGACTTAAATAAAGCCAGGAGCACGTTTTAGCGGCGATGAGAAACAATTTCTACTGTCTCTATTCGGCGGCAGGCGTCGCCAAATGCCTACAATTCAGCCACTTTTCGAGTTGTCGAGCCTGGGCGCGCGACACGCAACGAAAGGTTCATAAATCCACCAAACACCGTGAAACATAGGCTTTTGAGCCGCGCGAGACGTTTCGGGGGGCGCGGCCGAGCTAACTTAAGTTAAATAGAAAGGCGGCCTGGTCGCGGCGGCGGAGAGACAATTTATTTTAAAAATTATCGCGCGCGTTTTTGTTGTGATCATCAACTAATTCATTTTCATGGGCATCGCCGAATGAGTCATGTTGTCATGCCCCTCGTCATCGTCACTCGTCGACCATATCTTTTTCGGGTCGGTCTCGTACGGGTAGACGTGCACCATCCAGCCGAATATATGCGGATGAAACACACCGCCGGCCGCATCGCAGGCTTCCTTGGTGGAGATCGAACCGAGCAGACCGAACTTCGCATCCGGTCCAAAATACAGCGCCTTTTGCCCTTCCGGCGCCTTGCAGAAATTGATGTGCTGATGCCAGCGCGCAATGCTCAAGGGGATTCGTTCGTTGAGTTCATCCTCGGATGCATCGACCCGGTCCGTGTACATTGCACCGAGCAATTTATAGCCGCCGTCGGGGGTTTTCTTGTACAGCAGCGAGGTCGGCTTGAGTGGATTGAAATGCGAGCGCGCTTCGAGGCCGTTCTCGTAGTTGGTAAAGTGATACTGGGGTTGCGGGAGATTCGGCAAAAATATTTCGTAGCCGTCGGCAAGCGCTTTCTTGTAGTCCTGGTACGGCGCGATCGCGGCCTTGGCTGCGGCAATGAGGTCATTGGCCTGTTTCAGATCGTTCGGCTTCACGCTGCGCAGCGTCGTCATATACATGTGGCCCGACATGTTCGCCATGCCCTCGGCGGAACCGGCCGAGTCCGCCCCTGCGGCCAAGGCGCCAGCGCTCGCCAAGCAGAGGATCAGGATCCGTGCGCGGTGCATGAGCCGCATGCTAGCGAGCTCCTGGCGCCTGCGTGCGGCGGTCGAGCCGGTGTGTGTGCATCGGGGTGAGCCGATCTCGGGGACTGGCCGTGGTCACGAGCGAGGCAATCAACACGCGGGCGGCCGCTGCGACATCCTCGACCGCTTGATCGAATGCCACCTGATTGGCCTTGGAGGGGCGGGCGAATCCACTCAGCTTACGAACGAACTGCAGGGACGAGGCCTTGATTTCCTCGTCGGTGGCCGGCGGCTCGAAATTAAATAGGGTCTTGATGCTGCGGCACATACTCGCTCCTTCAGGCGGTTAGCCTAAATGTACTACAAGTCCTGGCGATGACAGATGCGGTGCACGGCGGTGCAGCATCGCGAGAAAACCTGCCTTATCTTGGGGCGAAATGAGCATCGCGCGGCCATTGCGCCGGGTGATTTCCAGCCGGTCCATCGACAATGCGGGGCCGGAGCGCAGGCTGTTCGATTCGCGGACGGCGCAAATATCTGCGAGCGAAATGCGCCACGAGAAAGGACCGGAACGCACCACCAGTGCGTCGCCTTGGAAGGCATAGTACGTATCGAGGACAACCCAGACGACGATGGCGGCGATGAGCGCGGTCACGCTCATCGGCAACCAAGCTAAGCGGCTGGACAGACCTTCGCTCGTGACCAGGGAAAGGATGGCAATGCAGGGCGCCGCGAACCCCAACGCCTTGAGCTTGGGATCGACTTTGGAGCGGAACGTGGTCGTCATTCGCGAATTGTACGGGAGCTTTTTCATCGGCCGCTGTGACGTGCAATCAAGTCTGTGGCGGCCGTCCTTCGAACAGCGTAATTCCCGGCGGGATGAGTACCCACGGTGGGCGATTGAGTGTGAAAATCGCGATCGTCGGATGAAATGCCAGCGGCTGATCGAGCGAGCCTGCGTACACCGTGAAGCTGTCGGAACGATCGACTTCCCCGCCGAACACCAGGCCGCCACAATTCGGGCAGGAGTTGCGCACCGCATCGCCGCCGTTCGCAGCCTTGGACCGATACTGGAGAACTTGGCCGCTAAAACTGATCGTGGCCCGGTCAAATCCCATGAAGGGAATGAAACCGGAACCCGAGGCCTTGCGGCAGTCTGCGCAGCAACAATAGCCGGCGTACAGCGGTTCGCCGGTCGTTTCGTAACGCAGTGCGCCGCAAAGACATCCGCCGGTGTAACCTGTCATGGCAATTCCCATCGCGATTTAGAGATTAAAATGTTTAAAAAACAATAATATAGACAGTATTTCTATGATGACTACCAAGTGATTGCAGCTCGCGTTTCGAGATTGACACGTGGCAGCGCCACGCACAAACGGAAGGAGATCCCCAAATGAATTTGCTGAAAAAGCGGGGCGTGGTGGCGTTTTTGTTGCTGGCGGCGGCCGCAAGCGCCGATTCGCCGCCGGCGATGCCTCTCGTCACCGCCAAGCCGGTCAAAGTGAGCGCCGCCGATGCGGCAGGTTCCGTCTTCGCCGGAAAAACGGCGGTCAAGGAGAACGGGCCGGACGGACCGGCCACTGACGTATTACTGCTGCGCTCGAAGGATCGCAGACTCGAGATGGGATTGTATGACGCGGGTCCCTCCGAACAGGACATCGCGGCTTACGACAGCGATGAGTTCATGTTCTTCCTCGCCGGCGGCGTCACGCTCACGTCCGCCGACGGCACCATTCTCGAGGCACGGGCAGGCGAGGCAGTGGCAATGCCCAAGGGCTGGAAGGGCCACTGGTCGACTAAGGGGTACAAAAAATACTACGTGACCTACGCGGCTGGCGTTAAGCCGAAG
>Ga0302319_10009668_pt1 | contig 18511 bp, 12 predicted proteins | sample Bog_T0_2_FD_203319 | JGI IMG/M metagenome (GOLD analysis project Ga0302319, IMG submission 203319) | Peat permafrost microbial communities from Stordalen Mire near Abisko, Sweden - Bog_T0_2 | ecosystem: Environmental > Terrestrial > Soil > Wetlands > Peat | place: Sweden: Abisko, Stordalen Mire...
CAGCGCCATCCTGGCCGAGACCAGTGACGAATGGGAAACCGGAAAAATTTACCTCAACATGGAATCCTAAAAACCAGCCCACGAACCAACATGCTAAAACATTTTACAGAAAAAAATTTGCGCCGCCACCCTTTTCGCCTCCCCCAGTTCCACACCCCCGGTGTCTTTTAATTTGAGTCAACTCGCCGGTATGCGTTTCGCAACATCGCTTGTTGCATTTACCTTGTCACTTGGTGCAAATTAATTCCTGTTTTACCAAGTGGCTGTAATCTGAAGCACCATGACGGAGAAAATTTTGATCATCGATGATGACGTGCAATTGTGCGGCGTCGTGGCGGAGTTTCTGCGTCGGCACGGGTATGAGGTGGAAACCGCGGTCAATGGCCGGCAGGGCCTCCAAGCCATCGCCGAATACATCCCCGATCTGATTTTATGTGATTTGAACATGCCGGAGGTCGACGGCCATGGTGTGGTTACTGCTCTGCGTCAGGACCGCCGGCTTAGCGAGGTGCCGGTCATCTTTTTAAGCGGTTGCACCGGGCGCGACCAGATCCGCCGCAGCATGAACCTCGGCGGAGATGACTTCATCACCAAGCCCGCCTCGCTGCCGGAAATCCACGAGGCGGTGCACACCCGGCTCAACCGCCTCAAAGAACAGCGCCGCCTTCGGGAGGCGGATCTGACGGCGGCCGGCAAATATCTTATCGACCAGCTGCAGGACGCGAAGCCCGCCGGCCCCGGCCCGGCCCAGGATAACCCGGTTCTCAAGCGGGTGGAGCAATTGTTGCTGTTGGGCGGCGACGCCCCGCCGGCCGCCCATGATCAGCCGACCCCGGCCGACACCTTGCTGGTGAAGTGCGGGAATCGCCGGCAATTTATCAAGCTCACCGAGGTGAAGGTGGTGACCGCCAACGGAGAGTATTCAATGGTGCATTGGGGACAGGGCCAGAAGATGCTGTTGCGCAAACCGCTCAAGCAATGGCTCAAGGAATTGCCCGCCGTGCAGTTCGTCCGCATCCACCGGCAGGCCATCATCAACCTGGCGTTCATTGATTTTATGGAGGAGCCGGCGGACGGCCAGTTGATCGTTCATCTCAAGGAAAGCGACCTCCTCTTTCCCGTGAGCCAGCGCGGCCGCAGCCGGTTCAATCGCAGCCTCAAGGCGTTCAAGGGCGGTTAAACTGATGGCATGAGCAAACGAACTCTCAAGAAAGTTCCCGACCGTGAGGCCGACCGGCTGGCGGAGGTGGTGGAAAATTCCGAGCTGCCGTTTTCCATGACGCGTCACGATGGCAGCTACATCATGGTCAACGACGCCTATGTCCGGCTGGTGGGGTATTCCCGGGCCGAGCTGCTGGACGGCGGGGTGCGGTGGAGCGTGAACCTGACCCCGCCCGAATGGCGGCCCATTCAGGTGGAAAAACTGGCGGAAATGGAGCGCACCCGGCGCGCCGTGTGCTTTGAGAAGGAATACATCCTCAAGGACGGCCGGCGCCTGCCGGTGGAAATATTTGCCCAGCCCACGTATGACGCCGACGGCGGCTTCCGCCATTTTTGCGTCTTCACCACCGATATTTCCGACCGCCAAAATTCCGCCCGCTCCATGCAGCAGTCCGTGTCCCTGGCGGAACAAGCCGCCCGCAGCAAGAGCGAGTTTCTGGCCGTGATGTCCCACGAGATCCGTACGCCCATGAACACCATCATCGGCTTCACCAACTTGGTGCTGGCCGATCCGGAGATTACCCCGCGGATCAAGAGCCGGATGGACATCATCGAACGCAGCAGCGCCCATCTGCTCGAGCTGCTCAACAATATTCTCGAGGCCTCCCGCATTGAACGGGGCCGGCTGGAACTGCGGTTGAGCGAATTCAGCGTCGCCGAGATGCTGGCCGACACGCTCCGGATGTTTGAGGTGCAGGCCGCCGCCAAAAACTTGTCCCTCAACTTGGTGAAGCCGGCCGGCCAGCCCGACCTCATCAAATCCGACCAGGAAAAGATCCGGCAGGTGATCATCAATCTCTTGAGCAACGCCGTGAAGTTCACCACGCAGGGCATGGTCCGGTTGAAATACACCGTGCGCCGGGGCGAAGTGGGCAAGTGGCTGCTCGAGGTCGAGGTCGAGGACACCGGGCCGGGCATCCTGACGGAGGAGCACACCCGGATCTTTGAAAAATTCGAACAGGCCCAGGCCGGTTACGACGCCCAGACCGGCACCGGCCTGGGGCTCTCCATCAGCCGCCAATACGCCCGGTTCCTCGGCGGTGAACTCACCGTGCGCAGCCGGTTTGGCCATGGCTCCGTATTCCAAATGTTGCTGCCTGTGGCGCTGGCTGAAAAAAGTCGGCCGGCACCGGCGACGGATCTGCATGCCTGGCAGCTCGCCCCCGGCGTTCCCCCCATCCGGGCCCTGATCGTGGATGACGTTGAGGACAACCGCAAACTCCTCCAGATCTGGCTCCAAGGACTCGGTTTTGAGACCCGGGCGGCGGGTGACGGTTTGCAGGCGGTGGCCGCCTTCCAGGCGTGGCAGCCCCACCTCATTCTCATGGATGTGCGCATGCCGGACATGGATGGTCATGCGGCCATCCGTCAGATCCGCACGTTGCCGGGCGGGACCGCAGTGAAGATTCTGACCGTGACCGCGGCCACGTATTTGGATGACAAAAACAAGGCGTTCGAGGCTGGCGCGGATGACTTTTTGGCCAAGCCCCTGCTCAAAACGCCCTTGCTCAAAAAAATCCGGGAACTCCTGGCGGCCAATTTCATGGCGGCGCCCGCTGCGCCGGCCGCTCCGGCGGAGCCCAAACCGTTCGGGATGCCCCCGTTCCTCTCCCGGCTGGCGGCCATTCCGCCGGCCTTGCGGATGGAGTTGAAGACGGCGCTCGTGATCGCGGACTTCACGGAGGTGAATAAAGTGATCGGTCATATCAACCTGCTGGACCCGCTGGTGGGGCAGCACCTGTTCCGGCTGGCCGAACGTTTTCAAGCTGAAACCCTGTTGCAGATGTTGGAGGCCACCCACCCCCCCGCGTCATGAACCCCGCCCGTACTTCCAACTTGTTACTGGTCGATGATATTCCGGAGAATCTGTTTCTCCTGTCCGAAATCCTTCAGGCCAGCGGCTGCCAGCTCCGCCACGCCACCAGCGGCAAGGCGGCCATCGAGGCCGCCCTCCGGCTGCCGCCGGACCTTATGATCCTCGACATCAAGATGCCCGGTATGGACGGGCTGCAGGTCTGCGCCCGGTTCAAACAGGAGCCGACCTTGCGCGACATCCCGGTGATCTTTATCAGCGCCCTGCAGGACACCCGCGACAAACTGGCCGCCTTCCAGGCTGGCGGCGTGGATTTTGTCACCAAGCCGTTCCGCGAGAAAGAGGTCCAGGCCCGCGTGCAGACGCATCTGGAACTGTGCCGCCAGCGGGCGCAGTTGCAGGCCAATTTCGTGCAGCTCCAGAAATTGGAGGAGCTGCGCGACAATCTTACCCACATGATCGTTCACGACATGCGGGGTCCGTTGATGACCTTGGATGGTCATCTGAACATGCTCGAGACCTTTGAGGCCGGCCGGCTGTCCCAGGACGGCATGAGGTATACCACTAGCGCACGACAGAGCATCGCCCGCCTCAACCGGATGATTTTCGAGATGCTCACCGTCAGCCGCCTGGAGTCCGGCGCGGTCAAGCTCAACTTGATGGAATGCGACCTGGTCGATTTGGCCTGGCGCGTCACCACCGAGGCCGTGGTGCTCCGGCAGGACTACCCCATCCGTTTCATCTCCGACCCCGGACCGTTGCTGCTGTCCGTGGATCAGGAGCTGATCGGCCGCGTGATGGAAAATCTGGTGTCCAACGCCCTGAAATATGCCACCGCCCCGGACCGGACGGAAGTGCGCCTCACCGTCACCAAGACGCAGGTGCGTTTTGAGGTGATGGATGATGGTCCGGGCATCCCGGCCGAGGACCTGCCGAAGATTTTCAAGAAGTTCGGCCGGGTCGGCGACGGCAAGCGGCCGGGCGGCACCGGCCTCGGCCTCCCCTTTTGCAAGCTCGCCGTGGAGGCGCATGGCGGCACCATTGGCGTGCGCAGCAAACAGGGGCTGGGCAGCCTTTTTTGGTTCACGCTCAAGCTCCCGCCCCCGCCCGCCCCGCCAGCCTGAGGCCCCTCCGGGCCCCGCTTGTCGGGTTAAACGGTTGTTTTTCCGGCGTTTAATTCATTTTTAGCGACGTTCAATGCAATACGTTTGAATTATTAACTCCCGCTGGTAAAAGTATGCTCGGTTATGAAAGTGGCATATGTATCAACCAGTATGACTACCAAGCCCGGTCCGCTGCCGGATTTGATCCAATGGGTGTTGCGCCGGGACGTTGGCGACACCCTGTGCGTATTTCCAAATCAAAACTATGAAACTCGGTCATCAAATCCTTATGTCAGTTGAAATTCCAACCGGGGATGTCGATATGGATGGCGATGAGCTCGCGTACTCCAAAAACGAACTGGTCCGGTTGTTTGAAACTAACCCCAATGCCCGGGCGGCCCTCGACCAGTTCGGTTTGAAGGTGGAATCGGTCTTCATTGAGAACGCCACCCCCAGGCTGGACATCGTTTTGATTGTCAACAAGGACACCCACCACCAGGCGGCCGAAGCCCAGGGCCTGCTGTCCGGCCTGCTCCGGGGCATGGTCAATAAAGTGGCGCTCCCGCCGTCCGCCCCGCTGCCAGTTACTTCGGCGGTCGGCGCCGCCGCTCAAACCGGTGCCGGTGCCCTCTATCCGTTGCAGGTGATGAAGCGATATTGGGAAATGCGCGTGTGGGTCGGAGTTGGCCTGGCCGCTGTCAGTGCGTTGGGTGTTTTAGTTTGCTGGTGGTTTCGCGCCCCCGGTTTTGCCTGGTTTCTCAGTCTGTTCGGGCTGGTGGCGTCGCTCGTGGAAATTGCGGCCGATATCGATGCTTACAATACCGCCAAGGCGCGGGTGGCAAGCCGGACCAGGAAGCAGGAGAGTCCGCCGGCATCCGAACCACTGGTTCGTGCGAACAGCCTCAAATTGCGGCATGGCTGATAACTCAGGCCGGGTGCTCTTTCCGCCAGTCCACGCCTTCCGATAACTGCTTTGTTAATGGCCCCTGCTTACGGCGTCGTGGCTGTCACTGGCAGGCTCATGATCCAGTCACTGATCAATTTCACTCCCCGGGTATCCTCCATGTTACGGCCCAGCGGCGGCATCTTGATGGTCGGGGCATTCGTGGCCAGCCGGTCATGCAGGACGGAGCCCGTCAGGTCGCCCGGCTTGATGATTTCGGCATTCAGATAACCCAGCGTGACGGCCGCCGGGAAATTGGTCAGATGCTGATTCTCCAGCGGCGTGTCAAACCGCGCATCAAAGTTGGCCACACCGCCCGGCCGGTGACATTGCGCACAGTTGGCGTCCAAATACGAACGGGCGCGTTCGGTTAACGAAGCACCGGTATCCGTGGGCACGGCCAGTTTCGGATAGGTTGCGATATCGTTCTCATTGATCGCCGGGCTGAACAACCCCAGCCGGTTCAGCGTGCGGATTTGATTGTCGGTGATGCCCGTGGCTGGATACGTATAAGCGCCATCGAGTTGGTGCGTGTTGACGCCCAGCACATAATTGGCCGCCGGAGTATGACAAGTAAGGCAGTCCGCCGGACTGGCGTAGGTCCAGGTCTGGGTGCGCACGCCTGTGGCATTGGTGATGAGAATGTCCTCGCTCACCCCTGTGGTCAACAGGTCGGCATCGCGGTTGTCCGCCCGCCATTTATAGGTCACACCATAAACCGCACCATTGAGATCGCGCACCAAAAGCTGAGTTTCCAGCCGCTGCCGCGGGGCATCCGGGCGGGTTTCATCCACCGTCAGGTCGAAGTTTTTCACGAGGACCGTACCATTCGGGAACATCCACGAGTTGGTGGCGTGCAGGCGCAACTGCTCGTCCGGGGTGATCGGCCCATCCCGGCGGGGCACGGCCAGGTAATCACTCTCCACCGCGCCGTCCGACCACATCGGCAGGATGAGCTGATAAGGAATAAGCCCGGCTGCCGGGGTGCGGCTGGCCGTATCTGCGTACACGCCGGTGCCGGAGAGCAGCGGCGGCACGGCGCCATTAAAGGTTTCCGGCAGGTTCAAGTAAGCCGGCACGCGGCCCAGGTTGGTCAATCCATAAGGCCGGCCATTTCCGGCGTTGATGGTGATGTTGACCGGGGTCGAGGTGGCCGCCAGGCCGCTGCCATCCGTCGCCACCGCGGTGAGAGAATACTGGCCCGGGGCCAGACCGGTTGCGGTCAGCGCATAAACCGGCGTATAAGCGCTGTTGGTCAGCGAGCCGAGCAAGCTGTTGTTCGCATAGAAATCCACCCGGCCAATCATATTGCGTGGCGCCGTCACATTGGCTCCCATCGTCACGCTGGCGCTGCCCGCGAAACTGGCCCCATCCACCGGCCGGATCAGGGTGACCGCCGGTGGCGGATTGCGATCCGGATACAGTTGCGCCGCGGGAATGACCATGGTTGGGGTGGAGGGACTGCTCCACAGCAATTGCACCGTTCCACCGCCATTGACGGTGTAATCCAATTGGAGATTGTATAGCTGCTGGGCGCTGAGCGTGATCGTCGCGTGGTTGGTGGCCGGGAGGGACTGTGGCATCGGATCGTCAATGAGCACCTGGCCGTTAAGCGACAGGCGCACCGCGCCATTGGCAATGGTGGTCAGCCGGTAAGGCTCGCTATATTTGGCCTGCACCGCGCCGCTCCACCGAATAGTGAAGTGGGTTGAACCGAGGGCCGGGTCCGGCCCGGTGGTGGTCCAATCAAAGTTCACCGCCGGTTCTGTCCGTGTCACGGTGGCGGAGGTGTCGGTCGTCCGACCCGGCCAATACTGGGCGGTCAGACCGGTACCGTTTCCGGAAGTGGCGGTGTTCACGAAGGCGGCCGTCGCAATGCCGCTATTGACCGCCCCGGTTTTGATGGCCACGGCCCGGAACTGGAGTGAGTTGGTGATGGTCAGAGGCCCGGTGTACCGGGCCGATCCGGCCGAGGGCTTGGTGCCGTCCAATGTGTAGTAGATCGCCGCATCCGGCACAGCGTCCGTCAGGGCCACCGACACCGTATTGGCAAAATTACCGCCGGCGGGCGCGATCACCGGCCGCGGCAGAAACACCCCATTCCCATAAATCGCCAGGGCATACTGTGCCCCCACAAAGACCTTGCCATTCGCCACCGTGGGCACCGTCATTTTCACGGCGTTGCCAGGGTTGTCGCGTTCGGCCATCTGCCGGCTGTTGTAAAGTTCCACGGCCAGATTGGTCGCGTCATACGCGTGCAAAACCGCCGGCGCGCCCCGGACGGCCCCGTCGGATTGAATCGCCCACACGATCGCATTGTTAGTGCAATTGGCCGAGAGGGACGGAGTTGTGCCAAAGCCGCTGAAACTGGTTTTGGAGGCGGACAGGGGAGTGGGATCAATATGACCGTGGTTGATGGCAAAGGCCTTCATCACGCCGCCAATGCCCTGATAATAAAGTGTGTGGTTGAAGTACACCGGGGTGCTGAAAACTCGGCCAACGGCGGCGGGAAAAGACTGCACGATCTGGCCGTCGTTCTGGGGGTTGTAATGCCCCATGTTGTCCCGGTCCACCAGATAGACCTTGCTCTCCTTGCCGGCCCCCACGATCAGGTGCGGGTGCGCCGTGCTGCCCACATCATCCGGCAGCAAAACCGGTCCACCCGACCCCAAATCTGCATCCGCCGCCTGCAAGGCCGCCTGATTGAACGGCGTGAAGTAGTCGGTCACTGCCAATCCACCGGTGGCGGTCAACCGCATGAAACTGTCGCCATAATCCCCACCGCCCTGGTCCGCATCAAAACTGCCATTGGCAGTCTCAAAAAAAAGATTCGTATGGCCATCCACACACAGGCCGTTGCCGCCCATCCACAATGCACCTTCCCCATAATGCGAACCAAAAACCTCCTTCGTGGCGTTGGGCGTGGTGTTGAACACCTGGTTCGTCAGCGGTTGCAGCGTCGCGGCATCAAAACCAATGATCCAGCCGTGATATGTATCGGTGTCAGCATAACTGCTATAAGCAACGTAAATCACCCCGCCGGCCAACGTAATGGCGCAGCGTTCATTTTGTTCGCGTGGATGGAAGGTCACCACTCCGCCGGAACTATCCGTGCCGCTGCCCGGAAACTTCGCCGTCACCACCACCGGACTGTTTGGTTGCTCCGCGCCGGTGACGATGTTCAGCGCATGGAGACGTTGGTAATAATTCGTGGCGGTATCGGTCACCTCACGGTTCAGCGCCACCACATAGAGCGTGCCCGAGGCGGAATCAATGACCGGCGTGCCCGTGATGCCCACGCGCGGCAACATGTCCTGCAGCACGTTGTTGTGATACCGCCCGCCAAATTCATGATTCGTGGTGATGTTGATGCCGTCTCCCAGGCTGGTCTGCCAGATTACGCCGCCATCCGGACCGCTGTTGCTGTTCGCATCCAGGGCATAAACTGTGTCATTCTCCGTCGCCACATAAACAACATCATGCGTGCCCCGACCGGGAATCACCACGCCGGGCATGAACAACGGCTGCGTGTACACATAGCCATCCACCGGATATTTCAGCAGCAGCCCGAACGTGGTGGCGTTGACATTGCTTGGCGTCAGTTGGGTCTCGTTGGTGTTCGCCCCGGTGCGGGCGTTGTTGTTGTGGTACGTTAGCACCGATTCGCCGGCCACCGGTCGGACGGTTCCGGCCAGCAGCGCCACCAACATCAGCGCCGGACGCAGCGCACTAAGAAATCTCTTTGTCATGATTGTTTTGGGTCGTTTTGCCGCAGCAATGGTGAGGCGGATAATTAATGGAAAATGCCCGCAAAGTCCATCTTGTATTCACCGTTCACAGGGGTTGAATTTCAATTCTCAATCGGTCGTTCTTCCCGCAGTTGCATTGCAATCGCATAGTGTTGCATTGCGCCTACATTGCGTTGCATGGCCACCAATAATTCAGCCATCAGGAATCGGTTCGTTTCCTGCCAAATCTTTAAAAAACCGCTCCAAAACCTCCACGTGAGCAGTGGTATGACTCCTGCTTAAGTTAAATCTGTGAATCTCAGCCGGTTCAGTAAACCGGCTCAAGATAAAGTCTGTGCTTATGAAAAAAATAATGTTGGCCACCGTTGGGTTTATGGCCGCCGCTCTCGGCGCGCATGCTGCCATGATTACCCAGGAACAGTCTTACTTCGGTGAAACGGACTGGACGCAAGATTTGACCTTCAGCCAGTTCAACACCGCCCTGGGCACCCTGAACAGCGTGGACATCACCCTGACCGGCGCTGCCCAACTGACCACCAGCGCCCAAAATAACAGTGCTGGCAGCATGTATGTCAGGGTCACCGATGATCTCACCCTGAGCAGTACGGTGCCCGACAGTTCGCCGCTCACGTTGGCCAAGACGCTCGCCCAAAGCTTCAGCGTGCCGGTCGGCCAAACCGTCAATCTCACCACCACCGGAACCGTGTCCGACAATCAGACCTATAACAGCGGCCTGGCTGCGTGGGAAGGGGTGGGAACGATTATTCTGGCTGGCGAGGCGGATGATTCCATCAGCAGCTCCATCTCAGGTGGCAATTACAACGTCAGCTTCACCACCACCGCCGGACTCGATGCCGTGGTGACATATAATTACACCGCCGTGCCCGATGGTCCGGTGCCATGGTGGGCGTCCTTGGGCGCGATCGGCGGAGTGTGCTGGCTGGCGGCCGGACATAAACCGCGTCGGCCGGTGGCTGCGGTTTGATGGGGGTCGCGGCATTGACGCCGTTTTATTGTTCAAACCAAACAGGACTCAGCCTGATGTCAGAATCCGGGCTGAGTCATTTTGCCGGGTGCGGCGCTGGTCGTGGTTTTAACGCGTCCTCCAGCAATTGCCGTGGCAGGTCGGCCAGTGATGACGGCTTGTTCGTCCCTGTTGTTTTCGTTTCATCAGGAAACCGGAAGGCCGCCAACTGGTTGGTCAGGTCTGCTCCAGGTTGCAGCCCGGCCACGAAAGCATCCCAGACGCCACCCCGGTCTGCATCCAGACCCTTTCGCCACAGGCAATACGACGTCAAATCATCCCCGGTCAGCGCCAGCTTGCCGAGGTGTGCGGTTTGAAAGGCTTCATCCGGTTGCACCCAGATCGCAAAACAGGCCACCGGCAGATGCGCCTCATCTCCCAGGTACGTGTTCCAAATCTCCTGATTGTTCATCTCATCCCATTGCCCATTGCTGTGCACCGGCGCCGCCTGCAATGATAGTTCTACGGTCAAATGATCCGGGGAGCCCAGCAAATCAAAATCAACCAGATTTTTATACGCCTCGTCCATCTCCTCACCCGGTTCAGGCCGTTTGGTGTCCGGTTTCAGTTTAACGTCCTGTTTCCATTGTTTGAGCTTGGCCTGATAAAGGTCGGTGCCGGCCAAATAGTTGGTCAACGATTTTTCCATCGTGGCATCCTCGGCCAGAAAGGCGAGCCGGGCGGGCAGGGGATCGGTGTCCGGCACACCCATTTTGCGCGCCACTAGCCGTTGAATCCGCTGCCGCATGGCCTTTGAATCCTGGGAGTTCGCCTCCCGGATCAGGCCTGGCAGGTCGTCAATGGTAAGATAGCCTCGTTCGGAGAGATATTGCCCGAACCGCACAATGAACTCCTCATTGGCATTTGTTTTATAATTGCTGACGAGTTGCCCCTCCCACCAATAGTCGCTGAGATTTTTGAGATCTCGGCGAAAATCCACATCCAGAAACTGGCGCAACTTGCCATAGTCAGACTCCCGCCGGAGTTCCGCCCGGCTCCAGCCCAGCAACAGGTCCGTCATCTGGTCCGCCGCTCGGGCGCGCTTCGCCGCCATCCCGGCCAGATCATCATTGCCCCGGAAGCGTTCCTCATAAAAAGCCGCCGCCCCCAGGTTGGTCGGCAGGTAAGTATAACCGCCCGCACCGCCGACATCCGCCGGCAGGGCGTTGGAGAAGACCCCTTGGATCACAAGCCCCCCGTTTGCGTTCGTCGACCCCGGTGCCGGATACAGCGCGGCGATGGCCGAAAGCTCATTCGTATCCCCCGTTGAATAAGTCAGCGTTCGCTGGATGGTCGCGCCCTGAGGCTTAAGCTCGACGATATATTCATTATGCGGGCAGCCCGTCACCACCAAGGCCAGCGCGGCGAGCGCCACCGGCAGATACCGACCAGGTGACCAGGTTGTCAGGATTCGTTTCATTGGATTCATATGCGTTGGTTCTTCCTGGGCATCATGGCACCGGGCTTTCATCTGTACAAAGCGGAATCGGCGGACCAAACGGATCATCAAAATTAAATATATTTTCCGGCCCGCCGGTTTTAGGCTCGCGTCAGCGGTCCCGGCTGCTAAAGTTTCGTTAAGCTTTTCAGCACGATGAATCCAACCCCGGTCAGCGTCGAAGCCATGTTCATCCGGGCACTGGAACTGCCCGCCGGCGACCGGCGCAACCAGTTCGTGGCGGAACAATGCATCCATGACTCCGCGCTTCGTGGCGAAGTTGAATCGCTCCTTCAGGCCCATGAAGCAGCGGGTGATTTCCTCGGTGCTCCCGCCGGGCCGATCGCCCTTGATCCGGTTGAACCGCCTCCCGTTCTGCCCGGCTTTCGCCTCGAACGTAAACTGGGCGAAGGCGGCCTCGGGGTGGTCTATGCCGCGTTCGATGAGAAACTCAACCGTCGTGTCGCCATCAAGATCCTGCACTCGCGGGCGGATGCCACGGTCCGGCGCCGCGCCTTGGATGAGGCGCGCCAGGCTGCTGCTGTCAGTGATCCGGCCATCATCACGATCTATTCGGTGTTGGATGAGACTGATTCACCCGCCATCATCATGGAATTGGTGGAAGGCTTTCCTCTCGATCGTTTTGCGGCTGAACTGAATTTTGAACAAAAGGCGCGGTTGCTCCGCGAAGTGGCCCGTGGTCTCGCCGTCGCCCATGCCCACGGCCTGGTCCATCGGGACCTTAAGCCGGACAACATCATCGTCGGTCCGGACCTGCGCCCGCGCATTCTCGATTTTGGCCTCTCGTTGTCCTTTGCGGAGGCCGGCATCCCGCGACGCGGGTTTGAGGGCACGCCCCTCTACGCCTCGCCCGAACAGGTTCTGGGCCGACCATTGACGGCGGCCACCGATATCTTCTCCTTGGGTGCCGTCATGTTCAAGGTGCTGACCGGCCGGCCGCCGTTTGCCGGCGAATCCATCCGAGAGGTTCTGGAGGCCATAACCGCCGCCACCCCGCCATTTTTGCGGGAAGTTGCCATTGGCGTGCCGGAGGACTTGCAGGCGGTCTGTCTCGTATGTTTGTCGGCGAATCCGGCGGACCGTCCGTCGGCAGCAGAAATTGCCTTGGAACTCGGGCGGTTTCTGGCCGGTGAACCGGTGCGTCACAAGCCCAAATTGTACGATGACCTGCTGCGCCGGAGCATCAGCGAATATGCCGGTCATACTCGCGAGTGGGCGGGCCAGAGCATCATCACCCGGGAGGATTACGATGCCTTGGAGACGGTCCACCGCCGGTTGCTGGCGGATGAAGACCACTGGGTCATCGGGGCCCGCCGCATCACCCCGTTGCAAACCATTCTCTCGGGAGCCACCTGGCTGGTGGTGGTGGCGACGATTCTGACGGTCTGGTTGCTGCGCCATGACCTTGCCCCGCCCTGGCAATGCCTCCTGACGGCCTTTTTCACCGTGGCCCTGCTGCTGGCCGGTCGTGCCGCGCAAAGAGGATGCGAGCCGTTGGCGGCGGCGACTTTTCTGGCCGGGGCCGTGCTGGCCATGGTGCCTTGCATATTAGCTCTGCTCGCTGAAGTCCACCTGTTTGCCACCCCGGCTGTGAATGTTAAACAACTCTTTTCGGAAACCTTCACCAACCAGCAGGTGCTCGTGGCCACGGTTGCCGCCCTCATTTTTTCGGTGACGGGTCTGCGGCGGTTGAAAATGACGGGGTTTGCCTGGACCACGGCCACTCTGGCGGTCGCCAGTTATGTTAGCCTCCTGCTATGTTGCAACTGGCTCGGTCAAAAGGTCGAAATTCAGGCGTTGTGGTGTCTCCCCTTGGTCGCTTTAGAACCGGTGGCCCTCGCCCTGGAACGTCATGGACGGGTGCGTTGGACATTGCCATTCCATCTCGTGGCGCTCCTAGCGGTGGTGCTGGGGCTGGATGTCATCGCCCTGAACGGACCCACCCTGAAAATGCTGGGGGTGGATGATGAGCGCTGGCCATTTTTTGATCATCAGCGGCTGGCGGCCTTTTCCATTGTGTTGAACGGCTTGTTTTTTCTGGGACTGATGCTGTTGACGGAACGGGCGGCCAGTCTAGATTTGCGGCGCGCCGGTAAACTGCTCGAGGCGCTGGCAATTGTCCACACCCTGAGCGCGTTGTTTGTCAATGCATTGAACCATCGGAATGACGTCTGGGTGGATGTGGATGTCTGGCTCTACCTCGGCGTGGCGGGGCTGTTCATGGTGCTCGCCCCGTTTAATTCGCGGTGGCGCCTGTTGGCGGGCGGTCTGGCCGGTGGCGGCCTGGGCAGTTACCTGCTGGTGGATCTCGGCATTGTGAACCGCAAACCCTTTATCATCGGTCTGGGCTTGGTGGCTTTGCTGGTTGCCTTGGGCGCATACACCTACGCGCGTTGGCGGGCACGGCGGATGCAGCATGAACGCTGAGGCCGCGCTGGCCCCGGTTCAACCCGCCTGGTTTCGTTGGATCGCGCGATACATCCAGGCCCGTGCATAGGCCCAATGACGCTTCGCTGTTGGGGCGGAAAAATTCAGTGTCCGGGCAGCTTCTTCCAGTGTCAGCCCGGCAAAAAAACGCAGCTTCACCAGTTCGGCCTTGGCCGCATCATGAGCGGCCAGTTGATCCAGCGCCTCATGCACGGCCAGCAACAAATCATCATCCGGGCCGGTGGCCGGCTCAAGGCAGTTGGGTGCCAGGCTGGTTCGTTTTAACCCGCCGCCATGCCGGTTCGCCTGTTTGCGCCGGGCGTTGTCAATCAGGATGCGGCGCATCGCCTCGGCGGCGGCGGCAAAAAAATGGGCGCGGTTTTGCCAGTCCGGCTGCTCATCGCCGCCCAGCCGAAGCCACGCTTCATGCACCAGCGCTGTGGCCTGCAGCGTCTGGCCCGGGTTTTCCCGGTTCAGCTTCTGCGCGGCGAGCCGGCGCAACTCATCATAGACCAGCGGCAGCAGTTGTTCTGCCGTCCCCGCCTCATGCAATTGCCCTGAAACTGAGAGGTTGTTCACCCTGTGGTTAATACACGGCTTCAGTGCCCTGGCCAAGCCTGGAAATGAAGTCGGCCATTGGCACAACTCCCGTGATTTTTTGGCGTTGCCACGCCCGGTGATCCGATGCCAAGGGAATCACGGCATCTGTTCGGCTCGTAACATACAAACATGCATTACCGACAGGATGGGCGATACGTACTTCAGACAGCCGCCGGTTCCGTGTGGCTGATCGGGCGGGCGGGCACGGCGGTGTTCGCGTTGGCCAGATGGGCCAAGCGGGACATCTGCAGGCCTACAAAACAGACATCATCATCAAATTGATGGCCGTCGGCAAACGCCAGGGCTTCGCCATAAGTGGCATCCATCATGGGTTTGAGTTCCTCGGCACGATGTTGTCGCAGCGCCTGCGCCAGACGTTTTTCGCCAAATTCCTCCCCCTGCTTATTGAACAGTTCCACCAGCCCGTCGGTGAAGAAGAAAATGCCGTCGCGGACATCCAGCACCCCTTCTACCGTCCCGTAACGCGACCCCTCAAACAATCCGAGTGCCGGCCCGCGCAGATCGGCAGGACAGTGCAACGATTCAGCGGCCCCGGTCGCGTGGCGGATCAAGATAGGCTCCGGATGCGCTGCCTTCGCATACCTGATGCGGCCGGTCTGGACGTCCAAGATGAGAAAAAAGCCCGTGGCGTAAATAAGGTCGCCCGTTTGTTTGAGAATCGCCCTGAATTCGCAGTTGACCCGCGTGAGCAGTTCACCGGGATTTTCGCCTAGGTGGCCCAGTTCCTGGACCAGCGTGCGCAACATCGCCGTGACGAACGCCGACCGGACACCGTGGCCCATGACGTCGCAGATAAAAATCCCCACCGAATGCGGCGGCAGCGAAAACACATGAAAAAAATCGCCGCTGACCACGCCCGAAGCTTGGTAACGGTGGTAAAACTTCAGGCCGCCGTATTCCGGCCCCGCCGGGTATTGCTGGGGCAGCAGGGCGAGCTGGATTTCGCTGGCCAGCCGGAGATCATTTTCCATCTCCTGATTTTTGTGGTTGAGTTCGCCCTGTTTGACCTTAAGGGTCTCGATGTTGTCCTGGAGCAATGCATGCTGGAGCCGCACCAACGTACGCGCAAAGATGAGCCCCAAGTATTTTCCCTGGTCATCCACCAGCAGCACGTCATCAAAAAAGAAATCGTCCCGGCGGGTAAAAACCTTGTGCAGCACCTCCGCCAGGGAATCGCTGGCTTTGATTTGCGTGGCGGCCGTCAGCATCATTTCCCGGACCGGCCGGCGGGAATACATCGCAAACCCAAACCGCGCGCCCAGCGTCATTCCCACCTGCTGGCGGGCGCACAGCCCGATGAGCTTATCCCCCTCCACCACCGCCATATACTCCTGCTGATGCCGCGCAAACTGCCGGTGCACATCCTCCAGCATGTCCCCGGCCTGCACGCACTCCCGGTGCCCGATCATGGTGCAAAAGTCGGTCGCCCCGGCGGCTTTGGCTGGCTCTGAATTCACGCCTTAAGCTTACACAACCCGGTGGCAAATTCAAACATCCGTCCGGTTGTCACCGGAATGTAACAACCCGCCGCTCATGATGCCCATAACAAACTAAGATGCGTCATTGGCAAGATTGGACGGGACGCCCGTGGTAATAGAGTGGAGAGTGTATTCAAGAATCACTAATGACGTTGGGGCCGCTTCGGAAGGAGCAAGCCGGGCCGCCCCGCCAATCATGGGTGATTAACAACAACCACAGGCTGTTATATGAAAAAACTAATCATTGCCGGTATTGTGGGCATCATGGCGGCGACCTTGTCGGCGCGCGCGGCGGATGCCAAGGGCCAGTTCGAACAATCCTGCGTCAAGTGCCACGGGGCCGACGGCAAGGGCGATACCAAAATGGGCAAGCGTCTCAACGTCCGGGATTATACCGATGCCAAAGTCCAGGACTCCCTGAAGGACGATGCCGCCTTCAAATCCGTCAAGGAAGGTCTCCAGGATGCCGATGGCAAAACCCAGATGAAACCCTTCGCGGATTTGTCCGATGACGACATCAAAGGGTTGGTCGCCTACATGCGGACGTTCAAGAAATAATTTTGGTTGCGGTTGGTTCCCGGGCGGCCCGGGTTTTGGGCCGGACCGCCCGGTTTTTATCGCCCGGTTATCGCAAGTGTTTGCGACCGCGGAATCTATTTTCCGCAGCCGCCGCAATGGTTGTCGTTTGTATCCCTTGATGGCCATGAAACACCTAACCTGCCAATCGATTCGGTGGCTTCTCAGCTTCCTGACGGTTTTGCTCCTCTTCGGCTGGCCGTTGGACTGGGCCCGGGCGGCCCGGCCCATGTCCAATCAGGATTGTCTGGATTGCCATGCTGATCAGACGCTGATTATTACCAACGCCGCCGGTCGCGCAATCTCGCTGTATGTGGATGCCAGCCGGTTGGCGGCCTCCATCCACCGGACCAATACCTGCCTCAGTTGTCATGCAGATCTCGGGCCGCAGCATCCGGATGACAACCGGCCCGCGCTCCCGGTCGACTGCGCCCGCTGCCATGCGCGGCAATCTCTTAGTTATGGCGCAAGTGTCCATGGGCTGGCAGTCAAAGCGGGCAGGAAGGATGCGGCTACTTGCAAGGACTGTCATGGTAGCCACGATATTTTACTCTCCACGGTGCCGGCCTCGCCGTTGTATTTCACCCGGCAGGGTACCACCTGCGGGGCCTGCCATGTTCAGGCGGCTGCGGATGTGGCCGTCAGTGTGCATGGCCGGGCCACGGCCGCCGGCATCCGGGATACGCCCACCTGTACGGACTGTCACAATGAACACCAAATCCAGTCGCTGAAGACCCGCTCCCCCATGGTGATATCCGGCTTGGTATGCGCCAAGTGCCATGCTTCCGAACAGATCAACACCAAGTTCAACCTGCCCGCTGACCGGGTGACCACGTTCTTCGGCAGTTATCACGGGCTGGCGGCGCAATATGGGTCCACCGTCGCCGCCGATTGCGCGAGCTGTCACGGCTGGCACAAAATTTTGCCCTCGTCCGACACCAATTCAACCATCAATAGAATCCATCTCGTCGAGACCTGTGGCAAATGTCATCCGGGCGACAATGAGAACTTCGCCTTTGGCAAAATCCATGTCGACGGCACGACCGCCAATGGCGGCGACGGTTGGGGCGGTCGCATCAACGGCTGGGTGCGGCAAACCTATCTGATGCTCATCTTCGCCACCATTGGCGTCATGCTGGTGCATAATCTCCTCGTGTTTAGCCGGAAAGTGGCCCGGCGGTTGCAGGCCCGGAACCGACCGGTCTTGCGCATGAACCGCGCCCAACGCTGGCAGCACGGGTTGTTGGCGGTCAGTTTCATCGTGCTGGCCGTGACTGGGTTCGCCCTCAAATTCCCGGATTCCTGGATCGGCGATGTCCTCGGCTCCAATGAATCCTTCCGGCGCTGGGCCCATCGCATCAGCGGCGTGGTGTTGTTGGCCATCGGCTTGTTTCATTTGGTGTATATTTTGAAGAACAAAGAAGGCCGGCGGTTGGTGGCGGATCTGCTGCCGGTGCGCCAGGATTTGACGGATATGATCGTGGCGGTAGCGTATTTGACCGGCTGGCACCGGGAGAAGCCACGGATTGGCAGGTTTGGCTATGCGGAGAAGATGGAATACTGGGCCGTGATCTGGGGCACGATCATCATGGGGATGACCGGGATGATGATCTGGTTCAAGCTGGATGTGACCGAGTTCCTGCCCCGCTGGGTGGTGGATGTGGCGCTGACCATTCATTATTACGAGGCCGTGCTGGCGTGCCTGGCCATTGTGGTGTGGCATTTCTACCATGTTATTTTTGACCCGGATGTCTATCCGGTGAATCCAGCCTGCTGGGATGGCCGAGTGTCCCAGCACTGGCAGCAGGAGGAACATCCGCTGGAATAAGTTGGAACCGGGCGCATTTTGACACTGCCCCGGCAGACAGCAGAAATGCGTGGTGGTCTGAGGTGGAGAGAGAGCCCCACCCCTCCCCTTCCTTCCCCCCCCCATTTATTCAAATGGCGGGGACCGCAGCCCTCCGCCCCCTGCCCTTTGAGGCTGCTTCGATTTGACGGACGGTAAATTGGGTAGACAATCAAATGATTAAAGCCAATAGCCAGAACACCGTTAAGACCCGTCAGAAGTTTGACCAAACCTTTAAACGTGAAGCCGTC